>Ga0302119_10000510_pt1 | contig 17528 bp, 16 predicted proteins | sample AG5_Tmax_MG_FD_203114 | JGI IMG/M metagenome (GOLD analysis project Ga0302119, IMG submission 203114) | Marine microbial communities from Western Arctic Ocean, Canada - AG5_Tmax | ecosystem: Environmental > Aquatic > Marine > Oceanic | place: Canada: Western Arctic Ocean | collected 2017-10-01 | reverse complement strand
GTCATTTGGTGAGGGTGGGTTTTGGTAAGAGCGAGATATTAAAACGAAGTGCGGCCTATACCTAATCTCGCATGTCTGTGAACACCCCCGAAGCCTATAAAAAATGTGTTTCAGAGTTTCTGGCGCGGCACGATGGTTGAGGTTTGACCAAGCACACGCAGAATTACCTGCGGCGTTGATTAGATGTGACCGAGAAAGAGTAAAACGACTTTGTCAATAAAAACCCTAGCAAAGCTTTCTTAGCAACCTAGTGAGTACGTCAACCTCTGATTTGGTCAAGGGAGCTGTTGTATGTTGTGTAACCTCGACGGCCAAAGGAATAATCTTGCGGACGAGTTCCTGGCCCTTGGGGGTCAAGCTAATCAATTGACGTCTTGCGTCGTTATCGTCCTTTGTGCTTTGGACAAGTTCACGTTGCTTAAGGCGATCAACGACACCTTTGATTGTTGCGATATCCATCGCAGTAAGACGACCCAATTCATTTTGAAAAAGTAACCCACGCTCGTTCAGTTTGACCAAAGCTGAAAAACGGGTGGGTGTTACGTCATCCGGCATTAAAGTCGTAAAAACCCCCGTATGGCGCTGATTGACTTTGCGCATGATATGGCCAATCTGGTCCTCCAAAACATAATCGGTAATGTTTTTCTTGGAATTCATTATCGAGGCCTCGCTCCATCACCTGCTTTATTGTTAAAGTAGATTGACCCATTTAACAATGAATTATTAGGTTTACTGGCAGTGGCGCTTGATTTCCCTGCCTTATTCATTAGCATGCTAATGAATAAGGCATCAATGCTTTGTTATCCACAAATGAAAGACTCCACATGACACAAGAAAAATTAGTGATAAAGGATATTGGACAGATTTTGTCTGGCAAGCTGGAAATGCCAATCTTTGATGGTGACTGTCTGGTGTCCATTGATGGTAAAATCAGCGCTTGGGGCAAAGAGAAAGATTTGGATTGTGAAAATGCGACCACAGTCGTTGACGCGCATGGCGTTACTTTAGCACCTGGGCTGATTGATAGCCATATTCATCCCGTCGTTGGTGATTACACGCCGCGTCAACAACAACTGGGTTGGATAGACTCGACCCTGCACGGCGGCGTGACAACCCTGATCTCTGCTGGTGAAGTTCATATGCCCGGTCGCCCCAAGGACATTATTGGTCTAAAGGCAATGGCGATTGCGTCGCAGCGCTGGTATGAAAACTTCCGTCCCTCAGGGGTCAAGGTTCATGCAGGTGCACCAGTCATCGAACACGGTATGGTCGAGCAGGATTTCAAAGACCTTGCCGAGGCAGGTGTCACGTTGCTGGGCGAAGTTGGGCTTGGCACTGTTAAAGACGGAAAAACGGCACAGCAAATGGTATCATGGGCGCGTAAATACGGCATTCAAAGTACGATACACACGGGCGGCCCGTCGATTCCCGGCTCCGGTTTGATTGATGCCGACATGGTAATGGAAACTGGAACGGATGTGATTGGGCACATCAATGGCGGCCATTCCGCCTTGCCTGACGATCAAATCATCTGTTTGTGCGAAAACTGTAAGGCCGCGTTCGAAATTGTGCACAATGGCAACGAACGCGCAGCCGTTTTGACGATCAATACTGCGCGTGAATTGGGCAAGCTGAATCAGGTGATCCTTGGCACTGATGGACCCGCTGGTTCGGGTGTACAGCCCTTGGGTATTTTGCGGATGATTGCGATGCTGTCGGCCTTTGGCAATGTACCTGCTGAACAAGCGTTCTGTTTTGGCAACGGCAACACGTCGCGCCAACGCAAACTTGACACAGGCCTGATTGAGGCTGGTTATTGCGCCGACTTTGTCTTGTTGGATCAGGCACAACATGCACCAGGAAAAACGATACTAGAATCCGTACAATTGGGCAACTTGCCGGGCGTGGGTATGACGATTATCGACGGTGTGGTTCGATCAGAACGATCACGCAACACGCCACCCGCCACGCGGTTGCCAGAAATTGTTGCAAGCTAAGGACATTAGAAAAATGACATTGATTTAAAAATTCATTTGTATACGAATGAAAAATGAATTAGATGATACCTAAAATAATTACTAATTCGGAGCACTGGATGTCAGAAACAATCGAAACAGACGTATTGATTATCGGTGGGGGGCCGGTTGGATTGTTTGCGGTTTTTGAACTTGGATTGCTTGGGCTGTCAGCGACGATTGTTGATGTTCTGGACAAACCCGGTGGTCAATGCGCTGAACTTTATCCTGAAAAACCAATCTATGATATTCCAGCATGGCCGATAATTTCAGGGCAAGAGTTGACTGATAAACTGCTTGCGCAAATTAAGCCTTTCTCGCCCGACTGCCACTATAATGAAATGGTGGTCGGCGTAGCAGGTGATGCAAAGGCAGGATTTTCTGTTTCAACTGACGGCGGTAAGCATTTCCATGCAAAGACTATTGTGATTGCTGCTGGTGGTGGATCGTTTCAACCCAAGCGCCCTCCGATTGCGGGAATTGATGCCTTTGAAGGCACCTCCGTCTTTTACGCCGTACGTAAGCGTGAGGTTTTTCGTGATAAGAACTTGGTTGTCGTTGGTGGCGGAGATTCGGCGCTGGATTGGAGCATCGATCTGGCCGAAATAGCCAAGAGCGTCACACTGACCCACCGCCGTCCTGATTTTCGCGGAGCGCCCGATAGTGTTAGCAAAATGCGTGAAATGGTCGACCAAGGAAAGATGGCGTTCCACGTCGGTCAGGTTGCCGACCTGTTTGGCGAAGATGGTCAACTTACATCAGTCGTAATCAAAGGTAAAGGCGATGTTGCCCCTACCAAAGTATCCTGTGATTGTTTACTTCCCTTCTTTGGCTTAACGATGAAACTTGGTCCGGTCTCTGATTGGGGTTTAGAGCTTTTGGGGAATCTAATTGCGGTCGACACCGAGAAATTTGCTACATCGCGAGAAGGCATTTTCGCCATTGGTGACATCAACACCTATCCGGGTAAACTGAAACTTATTCTATCTGGTTTCCACGAGGCTGCTTTGATGGCCCATGCGGCCAAGGCAATCGTACATCCCGATGAAAAGGTGGTGTTTCAATACACAACCTCGTCGACAAAACTTCAAAAAGCACTGGGGGTTGCATGAAACTTATTGTTACAGATCATGCGGGTCAAACGACTGAAATCCCGTATGAGGCGGGATCACGACTTATGCACGTCTTGCGTGACGCTGATTTCGGTATTCGCGCCGAATGTGATGGCAATTGTGCCTGTGCGACCTGTCATGTCTATATAGACATGGGTTGGTTTTATCGGGTGGGCGGGAACCGGACGACGAAGAAATCGACATGCTGCACGAGGCCTGCGAGCCAGAAGATACTTCGCGGCTGTCTTGCCAAGTCGAACTTTCAAAAGCCCATGATGGCATGTCGATTAAGATGGCGCGTGATTGGGATTAAATGGCCGCAGATTTTAGTTGGTGATCAATTCATCACTGAATGTGACGGGAATAAACAAGAAACTTAGAGAGGCTATTTTGACTTTTATTGTCACCGAAAATTGCATCAAGTGCAAATATCAAGATTGCATCGAAGTCTGCCCTGTAGATTGTTTCTATGAGGGTGAGAACTTCTTGGTTATTCATCCTGACGAATGCATAGATTGCGGCGTTTGTGAACCAGAATGCCCAGCAGAGGCGATCAAACCGGACACCGAAGCGGGGCATGAGAAGTGGTTGGAAATCAACACAAAGTTCGCAGAGATTTGGCCAAACATTATGGAAAAGGGTGATACGCCTGCGGATGCAGACGATTGGCTGGATAAACCCGACAAGATAAAGCTGTTTTCTGAAGAGCCGGGCGAAGGAAGTTAGTAAAACTGTGATGGCATAGTTCGCGTGATGTCACTGAAACCCAAAATGCTTGACAAACTCAGAAGACTCGTCATATCGTTCGTATACAAACGAAATGGGGATTATGAACTTCGCACAACCGATCCGAAAAAACCAATCTTTGAAATCACCTTCTTCTGAGTTGGGGAGTATGCGGTTCGAGATGACGGCATTTTATCTATCGTTGGTGCTGGATGAACGTGATCAGCCTTTATCTAGTGATATAAGGCTGCTGACGTGACGGATGTACCACCCAAACCAGAGAAAATTCGGTGCGATGCTTGTCCTGTGATGTGCTATATCGCGGATGGTCGATCGGGTGCTTGTGACCGCTACGCGAACGAGGATGGTCAGTTGGTACGACTTGATCCATTGACGATCCTTGAACGTCGCAAGGAAGCTGGTGGCGACGCTGTTGCATTCTTGGGTGATGACAAAGAATGGAACGGCGACGTTATTGCAGCCAGCAACCGGTTTGTAACGGCTGTCGGTGCAGGCACGACTTATCCAGATTATAAACCCGCGCCATTCATCGTTGCCAGCGAAGTAAACGGTGTTGATATGATCACCGTCGTGACCGAGGGGATATTCAGTTATTGTGGTGCGAAGGTCAAAATTGACACGGATCGCCATTTAGGCCCCGAACGGAGTTTTGTACGGGCGAACGGAGAGCCGATTGGCCATGTCACAACGGGTGAATATGGGTCGCAAATGCTGTCTTTGGGCGGCGTCCATCACTTGACAGGTGGCACCAAGAAGAAAGGTCGTGTGACCTGCGCCGCGCTGTTAGCACTCTGCAACGGAGAGGCTGTTGATCTGACCATTGACGATGGGTCAGAAATAACGGTTCAAGCCAACAAAGCCCCCATCATAAACGGTATAACAGAAGAGCTTATGCGCGTTGGATGTGGGTCCGCCACGGTGGGTATGTTTGCGTCACAGTGGAAAGGGTTGGTGGATGAAGTGGTTGTCGTTGATGATCACATCACGGGGGTTATGTCCGAACATCAGGCTGGAAAAGTGATCGGTTGGGCAGAAACTGGCGTCAAAGTACTGGGGCGACGTTCTACACCGGGGCGGTATTTTCAGGTGGCTGAACCTGGAACAGGCTGGGGCGGCACAAACTTGCAGGACCCTTTGGCAATCTTGGGTGATTTCAATCCTAAAACTGCGGTTGCGGGGCTATCGCTCTTGATGGTGTCAACTACGGGCGAACACTTTGCTTATTACGAGCTTGATGAAAACCTTGTACCTATTGAAAAAGACATTCCAGATCGCTTGCAACCCTCGATCCTGCGTATCGAAGAAAACTGTGAGCCAGCCTTGTGTTCTGTTTTGTTTATGGGGGGCGCAGGTGGATCATTGCGCGCAGGCGTGACAGAAAATCCAGTCAAGCTAACTCGATCTGTCCAACAAGCATTGACGCGTGTGACCTGTGGCGGAGCACCAGCGTTTCGGTGGCCCGGTGGCGGGATTACGGTGATGACGGATGTATCACGTATGCCAGATAATTCTTTTGGCTATGTGCCGACCCCTGCATTGGTTGCACCCATAGAATTTACTGTATCCCGTGCTGATTATGAGGCAATGGGCGGTCACATGGATCATGTGATTTCACTGAAAGATGCGATCAAGGGGATCACTGGCCCTCAGAATGATCATGTGCTGAAAGGCCAGCGCGAGGTCGCACCAAATGCTGATAATCCTTGGCCGGCGGGATTAACATGACCCCATTTTCCGATACAATTGTGATGGAGATGTTGTCCGATGGGCGGCGTCTTCATCTGCGCAATGGGCCGATCGATCTGATCATTGAAGTCTGCGGTACAGCGGGTGAAGTTGGCGCCGCTTATCAACAGGCTCGTGATATTTTTTCAACAATTTTGACAGACTTAACAGATGAACTAGACATCATGCGTACTCCAATCGGAAACCAGCACGCAAAGCCCACGGGACAGATCACCAAGGCCATGTCGCAGACCGCAAGCCGTCTGTCGGGCGGATCATTCGCAACGCCAATGATTTGTGTTGCAGGTGCGGTGGCGGATTATGTTTTACATGCGATGCTTCAAGGTCGAAATTTGCAGCGTGCATATGTGAACAACGGTGGGGACATTGCGTTGTTTCTGGCACCGGACCAAAAGTTTGACGTCGGAATTTGCGCGAACCCAATGACGGGTGTTGTGGCATCAGTTGCTCAGATTTCATCTGCCGATGGTGTTGGCGGAATCGCAACAAGTGGTTGGCGCGGGCGCAGTCATTCGCTGGGGATCGCGGATGCGGTGACTGTTCTGGCAAGTAATGCCGCTATGGCCGATGCTGCTGCCACGTTAATTGCAAATGCCATTGATCTTCCTGGACATTCGAATATTACAAGAGCACCCGCGCATGACCTTTCCCCCGATAGCGACTTGAGGGGCCGTTTTGTAACAACGGATGTGACCAAACTTTCAACATTCGATGCAAACACTGCACTTGATGCTGGACGCATTTTGGCGCAGTGTATGATTGATCAAAGCTTAATTCTGGCGGCCTACGGAAGTTTGCAAGGCGAGTTTTTTGTACTTGATCAGAAATCAATAAACCTGAAGGGTTCAAATGTTACTTATCTTGATACACTAAACCAAAAGGTTCCTGCCTATGCATGATGTTATTGTTCGAAAAAGTTTTGTTTCGGTGGAAGAGATTTTCCATGAAGGTGGGCCGGTGGCTCAAAAACCTCTGCTGCGCGGTATCGTTGGTTCGGTCATCAAGAACCCGTTTGCGGGGCGGTACGTCGAAGACATTGTTGGCTTTATGGATGATCTAAAACCGCTTGGCATGAAAATGGCCCAAGACCTGATAGCAGCCCTTGGCGGCGATGCTTCAAAAGTCGAGGGTTATGGCAAAGCCAGCCTTGTGGGCGAGACAGGAGAGCTGGAACATGGTGCGCTGTGGCATGCGCCTGGCGGATATTCGATGCGTGAAAACCTGCCTGCGTCAAATGCGATTGTGCCGTCATCAAAGAAGGTTGGCGGACCCGGTGCACGCATTGATGTGCCTGTGACCCATCGCAACGCGTCTTACGTGCGTTCGCATTTCGATGCGATCGAGGTGGGTCTGAACGACGCACCAAAAGCAGACGAAATGCTGGTTGTTTTAGTGATGACCACAGGGCCGCGCATTCACAATCGTGCTGGCGGCCTTGCTGGCGCAGATATTATTGGAAAGGATGGGTTGAAATGAAGATCCGTAAAATCGTAACCACTGTCGAAGAAATCCATCTGGAAATGGGCAAAACCATTGCGCCGCCAACACGGCGGGCCGCATCGACGGCAGTGATCGAAAATCCGTTTGCAGGTGTTTTTAAGGAAGACTTGGATCTATTAATGACCGTGGGCGAAGAATTGGGAACTTTGCTGGGTCAGAAATGTGTGGATGCGCTTGGTATTGCGCCCAAGGATGCTGAAAGTTACGGCAAGGCCGCGATGGTCGGCGAAAACGGCGAGCTGGAACATGCAGCCGCGATCCTTCATCCAAAAATGGGTGCGCCATTGCGCAAAGCAGTCGAAAAAGGCGCAGCACTTGTTCCGTCTTCGAAAAAGATGGGATCGATGGGGCAACCGCTTGATGTTCCTTTGGGTCACAAAGATGCGGCCTATGTCCGGTCTCATTTCGACGCGATGGAAGTGCGCATCAGTGACGCGCCGCGCGCAAATGAAATTATGGTGTCAATCGTCGTGACCGATTCAGGTCGCCCGCTGCCCCGCGTTGGTGGGTTAGAGTCAAAAGACGCCAAGGGAGAGGATGGCTTGAGGTAATGATAGCAAAACTGAGAGGAAAGTATAATGGATTATGTGAAAAACGCTTGGTACGTCGCTGGTTGGTCATCTGAATTTGGTGATGAACTGCATTCAGTAACGATTCTGGAAGAGAATATTGTGATGTATCGCAACTCAAAAGGAATAGTTGTGGCAATGGAAGATCGCTGCCCACATCGTCAATTGCCGCTGTCAAAAGGTAAGCGGGTCGGTGACGATATCCAATGCGGGTATCACGGCATGACATTCGATTGCCAGGGCAAATGTGTGCGTGTGCCGGGGCAGGAAAATCTGCCAGCTTCGGCTTATGTCGAAACCTTTGCTATCCATGAAAAGAACGACATAGTTTGGATATGGATGGGCGATGTCAGCAAAGCAAATTCTGACGATATATTTGATATGCCAGAATTTTCTGATCCAGAATGGCACGCGCATCAAGGCGAAGCACTGCATCTGGAAGCACATTATCTGAATGTAGCCGAGAACCTTGTTGATCCAGCTCATGTCAGCTTTGTGCATCCGACGACTTTGGGTAATGCTGCCAGTGAAAACGTGCCTGTTCATGTCAGCACAAACGGCAATCCGATTGTTGCTTGGCGGTGGATCCGCGATTCAAATCCGATTGGGTTTTTCAAGAAATTTGGCGATTTTACGGGTAATGTTGACCGTTGGCACTACTATTATTTGCATTTGCCGTGTACTGCCGTGATCGACTTTGGCAGTGCCGATACAACTGCCAATCTGGAGGAAGATGAACGCAACAAAGGCGTTCGCGTTTTTGTGTTGCACTTTATCACCCCAGTTGGTCCAGATTATTCGATCGATCGGTGGATGCATCTGCGCAATACCGCCGTTGGGGACGAAGCTACATCTAAGAAGATGGACGAAATGTTCAAAATTGCTTTTGCAGAAGACAAGGCAATTTTGGAGGCGATCCAACAAGAGGAAAAGCGTCCGCAAAAGCGGCGTCCCATTCGTATCGCTATCGACAAGGGACCGAATGTGTATCGAAAACGCATTCGCGAGCTTGTGGAAGCAGAAAGAATTCATGACCTCGGAGAGCCGGTAGACCCGACTTACGTGCATCATGATTAAGGACCAATACTGGTCAAAAAATAGGGAGAAATAAGAATGAAATTTCGTAAAATTTTAATATCCGCTACTGCGGCGCTGGCCTTTGGGGCGAGCGCTCCGATTGCTTTTGCACAGGAGACAATTGTAATTGGCGAGATCAATCACTACAAACGGATGGCGGCATTTGCTGGTCCTTATAAACAAGGACTTGAGCTGGCTGTTGAACAAATCAACGCAAGCGGTGGCGTCTTGGGTAAACCTTTGGAATTCATCTTTCGCGATGACCAAGGAAAGCCAGGCGAAGCCATCAAAATTGCCGAAGAGCTTATGACACGCGATGGTGCTGTTATGTTGACGGGTACAATCTTGTCACATGTCGGTCTGGCTATTTCGTCGTTTGCTGCTGAAAAAGGTTATCTTTATCTCGCAGCCGAACCACTTGCTGATGCATTGGTTTGGGAAAAAGGCAATGACTATACATTCAGATTGCGCGCATCCTGTTATATGCAAGCGGCGATGCTTGCCGAAGAAGCTGCAAAAACGGACGCGGTGACTTACGCGACAATTGCACCGAATTATGCTTACGGGAAAGACGCGGTTGCAGCCTTCAAAGAAGCGCTAACAGCGCTACGCCCTGATGTTGAGTTTGTTACTGAACAGTGGCCTGGGCTTTTCAAAATTGATGCGGGTGCCGAAGTACAAGCAATTGAACGTGCAAATCCAGATGCGATCTTCAACGTGACTTTTGGTGGTGACCTTGCAAAATTCGTCCGCGAAGGCACCACGCGTGGTTTGTTTGAAGGCCGGACTGTTCTGGGGTTGCTAACAGGAGAGCCAGAATACCTTGAGCCGCTTAAAGATGAAGCGCCAGAAGGTTGGATCGTAACGGGTTATCCTTGGTACGACATGAAGGAAGGTGCCAACAAAGTCTTTGTTGACGAATATATGGCGCGCTACGATGCAACCCCTAAAATTGGTTCGTTGGTTGGCTATATGACGGTTCAGTCAATCGCAGCGGCCCTTACCAGAGCAGGTTCAACTGATACGGCTGCTTTGGTCGCGGCTTTCAAAGGTCTGAAAGTCAACTCGCCATTGGGCGAAATTGAGTTCCGTGGCCTTGATCATCAGTCAACAATGGGTGCCTTCGTAGGCAAAATAGCCCTGCGTGATGGTGGTGGTGTTATGGTTGATTGGGTGTACAAGGACGGTGCGAATTACTTGCCGTCTGATGAAGTTGTGAAGTCACTTCGCCCCAACTCCTAATAAAAAATAAAAAACCCGGAAGAGGGAGACGCTTCCGGGTTTTTTTGACACTCGAAATATAGGGATGAACGGACAATGAGTTTCTTTTTAGCACAAATTCTGACGGGGCTTGCGAATGCCGCCACACTTTTTTTGGTTGCATCTGGCCTTTCTTTAATTTTTGGAGTCACCAGAATTGTGAATTTTGCACATGGTTCATTCTATATGCTTGGCGCCTTCATCGGTTATTCGTTGATGCAAGTATTGCCTGGCGCAATTGGATTTTGGTCCTCGGTGCTGCTTGCTGGGCTTTTAGTGGGCGTTATCGGCGTCATAGTCGAAGTTTGCGTTTTGCGGCCCGTTTATAAGGCGCCAGAGCTGTTCCAGCTTGTTGCAACGTTCGGTGTGATCCTAGTTATTCAAGATCTCGCGTTGCTAACATGGGGGGCCGTAGATGTGCTTGGACCGCGTGCACCCGGCCTCAAAGGTGTTGTTCGAATATTGGGAGAGCCGGTTCCAAAGTACGATTTGGCTATTATCGCGATCACCCCTTTTGTGCTGTTTGCACTCTGGTATTTGATCAGCAAGACACGATTGGGAATTTTAGTACGCGCCGCGACACAAGACCGCGAAATGGTAGGTGCGCTTGGCGTCAACCAAGCTTGGCTTTTTACAGGTGTGTTCTTTCTTGGGGCAACTTTGGCTGGATTGGGTGGCGCAATTCAATTGCCCAAAGGTGGAGCCGATCTGTTGATGGATTTCAACATACTTGCGGCTATTTTCGTTGTTGTGGTCATCGGTGGAATGGGATCGTTGCCGGGTGCCTATGTCGCTGCGGTGCTTATTTCTGTTTTAAACGTATTTGGCGTCACTTACTTGCCACAAAGTACCCTTGTATTGATGTTTGTTGTCATGGCGGTGGTTTTGATGATCAAACCCTACGGTTTGTTCGGGCGTGAAGAAGTTGCTGGAGAGCATGGGCAGGTTGGTGAGCCAGAACAACCCATCAAACCTGCGGGATCAAAGGTGCGAATGCTTGTCGCTGTACTTCTTGCAGCGTTGGCGATGGTTCCTGTTGTTGGTTCCAACTTCGCGCAAATATTGATCACCGACATCCTTATCTTTTGCCTATTCGCCGCCAGTCTGCACTTTATTCTTGGGCTTGGTGGTTTGGTGTCCTTTGGACATGCCGCATTCTTTGGGGGTGGGGCCTATGTCGCCGCATTGCTTGTTACCCACGCAAATACCCCGATGGAGCTGGCATTTATTTTGGCGCCCCTTGGGGCGGGGTTCGCCGCAGTGATCATTGGATGGCTGAGTATGCGCCTGACAGGGGTATATTTCGCCATGCTGACCCTCGCCTTCGCACAGCTGATCTGGTCGCTTGTTTATCAGTGGGGGGATTTCACTGGTGGGGACGATGGGCTGGTGGATATCTGGCCAGCAGCGTGGTTGAGCGGCACGACATCATATTACTACCTAACGCTCATCTTTGGGATCGGAGGCATTATTCTGATCCGGCATGTTGCGCATTCTCCGTTTGGATATGCTTTGCGAGCATCAAGGGACTCGGCGCGTCAAGCCGAAGCAACGGGTATCCACACCAAACGGGTTCAGTGGGCCGCCTTTACCTTTGCTGGTTCTATGGCAGGTCTTTCGGGTGCGTTGTTTGTCTTTTCCAAGGGCAGCATTTTTCCCACAGAGTTAGAGATTGCGCGGTCATTCGATGCGCTAATCGTTATTTTCCTCGGTGGTGTTAAAACCCTATCTGGTGCAGTGGTAGGAGGTGCATCGCTGGAATTTGTTAAGGATTTCTTGACACGGTTTGATTACTGGCGCATGACGCTTGGTATCCTGATTATCGTTGTCGTGATCCTCGCACCTGAAGGTATCGTTGGTACGCTGAGCAAACTCAAACAACGTCTGGGATTAAAACAAAGGGGTGGAGGTTCATCATGAACGCTGTTCTCAAAGTTAAGAACATGTCAAAATTTTTTGGTGGAGTGAAAGCCGTCAGCGATGTCAGCTTCGAAGTGCAAGAGGGTGAATTGTTGGCCATGATCGGACCGAATGGGGCGGGCAAAAGCACCTGTTTCGATATGTTAATGGGACAGCTTAGCCCGACAAAAGGCGAAGTCAGCTTTCTAGGCCAAAGCATTATCGGGATGAAGCCACGAGAAATCTGGCGTCTGGGTGTTGGTCGTACCTTTCAGATCACAGCGACCTACTCATCCATGACGGTGGTGGAAAACGTACAAATGGCGCTGACCTCGCACCATCGGCGCACGTTTTCGATCCTGCCATATGCCCATAAATTGTTCAAAGAAGAGGCAATGGCTCTGTTGCAACTTGTGGGATTAGATAATCAAGCAGAACGGCATTGCGCTATTTTGGCCTACGGCGATCTTAAGCGGTTGGAATTGGCAATCGCTCTTTGTCACGATCCCAAACTTTTATTGATGGATGAACCAACCGCTGGTATGGCGGCAATCGAACGCGAACGTTTAATGGACTTGACCGCAACCATCGTGCGTGACCGCAATATCAGTGTTCTGTTTACAGAACATGATATGGATGTGGTTTTTGCCCATTCTCACCGCATTATGGTTTTGAACCGCGGCGCGTTGATTGCCAATGGGTCAGTAGACGAGATTAGGAACAACCCGCGGGTTCAGGAAGTGTACCTGGGCGGTGGAAGCCTTTATGAAAACGCAGAGGCAACACTATGATTGATGTAACTGGAATTCATAGCTTTTACGGAAAGGCCCATATCCTGAATGGTCTAAGTTTTTCAATTGGTAAAGGCGAAGTCGTCTCAATGCTTGGCCGTAATGGTGCGGGAAAAACGACTACCATGAAATCGATCATGCAGTTGGTGCGCCCGAAAATTGGTTCGGTCAAATTCAACGATTCAGAAATTGTAGGCAAAGCACCGCATAGTGTTGCAAAAATGGGTCTTGGTTATGTTCCAGAAGAGCGGCGAATTTTTACTGACCTTACAATTCTTGAAAATCTAGAAGTTGGCCGCCAACCGGCGCGCGACGGCATACCCGCATGGACACTTGATATTCTATTTGAATTGTTTCCGAACCTAGCAGAACGTCGCGGAAATCGAGGCAAAGAGCTTTCGGGCGGTGAACAACAGATGCTGACAATTGCCAGAACGCTGATGGGCAACCCAACCTGTCTGCTGCTGGATGAACCCTCAGAAGGGATTGCCCCAGTGATTGTTGAACAAATGGCGGCCACAATCCTGAAAATCAAAAAACAGGGTGTTACGGTGGTTTTGTCTGAACAAAATCTGCATTTCGCGCGTTTAGTGGCGGACAGAGCCATTATTATTGAAAGTGGCGAAAAGAGATTTGATGGAGCCTTTGCAGAATTGGACAGTCAGCCAGACGTAATGGATAGCTATTTATCTGTATAAATATCTGCGACCCTTAAGTAACCACTTATGGCATCGGGATTATGAACTTCAGTGGACAAGCACCGTAGCGAATAGCTATTTATGTTGGTTTCGCGTTAATTGCAGATAGTACCTGAGACGGCGTTGTTGGCACTTTGGTGATCCGTACACCCGCTGCGTGGTAAATTGCATTTAAAATCGCTGGTGTGGTCGGAATCAACACATATTCTCCCAATCCTTTTGCCCAGTAAGTAATTCAGCACAGTGCGGGTCCGACAAGCCATAGAGGGTTAAGATTGCCATCTTGATTGGCATAACGGGCACATACGCCTGACTTCCCGTCCGCGATGTAGCACATCGCTGGGCAGTCATCGCAGTAAATTTTCACGAATTTATGCCTGTCATCGTAACTTAGCCTTTATGGCAGCCCGAACCCGCGCCGGTGTGGCTGGGACTCTTGTTATATGCACGCCAACGGCGTCATAGATGGCATTCAGAATTGCTGGGGTCGTCGGGATCAGCACATGTTCACCAAGCCCCTTAGCACCGTAAGGGCCATGCGCATCTGGCTCTTCGATGATGATGGTCTCGATGGGGGGAATGTCTCCTATCGTGGGTATTAAATAGTCGTGCAGGTTTTCGGTGCGACCAGGAATATACTCTTCCATAAGCGCCATGCCCAAACCCTGTGCGATACCACCGTGAACTTGGCCCTCTACCAACATCGGGTTAATTGCTTTGCCAACATCATGGACAGCCACAAATTTGAGTGGTGTCACTATTCCAAAGGCTGTGTCGACCTCAACCACAACCAAATGAGCCGCATAACCAAACTGTGCATAGGGCGATCCTTGCCCATTAGCATCTAACGGTTTTGTAGGTGGGTCATAGGTTTCTTCCGCGCGAAAAACGAAACCTTTATCATCCGTTGCCAACCCAGCTAAAGGGTATTCATGTGAGCCTGTAGAATCTGTGGCAAGAATCATCCCCTCCCCAATTTTGAGGTCAGCATCGCTTGCCACATTCATCTTTTTAACGATGGTTTGGCGCAACGCTTCGCCTGACATACGGGCTGCATTCCCAGAGACATAGGTCTGGCGCGAAGCAGATGTTTTACCTGCGTCAGGGGTCACATCCGTATCGGCACCAATACGGCGAATTGAATTGACGGGCACACCAAGGGCCGTTGCAAATATCTGGGTAATGACTGTGTTTGCACCTTGTCCAATATCCATAGCACCCTGATGGAGCACAACCGTACCATCGGCGAGAACGCCCGACTTTATTGTGGATGGGTTTGGCAAAGCCGTATTTCCACATCCATACCATCCAGCAGCAATCCCCACGCCGCGTTTCAAGTTTGTGCCGGAGGCATTGAATTTTGCAACATCGCGACGTTCGTTTTGCCAAGCATCGCGCAGGGCCTCAAGACATTTTTGAATGCCAACACCTTGCGAAAAGACTTGACCACAAACGGTGGGCACATCGTTTTGCAACGCGTTCAGAATTCTGAACTCTAACGGATCCATGTTAAGCTGTTGGGCCAAACGGTCAAACAAACATTCCTGCGCAATTGCGGATTGTGGCACGCCAAACCCACGGAATGCCCCTGCGGGTGGATTGTTGGTGTGAATACCTTTTGACTCAGCGCGATAATCAGGGATTTGGTAGGGACCCGATGCGTGAACTGGTACGCGGTTGGCAACTGTTGGTCCCCAACTTGCATAGGCGCCAGTGTCAAATTCGCCATAAAAATTGAAGCCACAAATTTTGCCAGCAGCGGTTGCACCAATTTTCAGCGTGATATCAGAGGGATGCCGCTTGGTCGAACTTTGCATGGATTCCGTACGTGAATAAGTCAGCCGCACAGGGCGACCAGTTTTAAGCGCGGCAAGTGCCAGATAGGGCTGAACAGTAATGTCCAATTTCGCCCCAAATCCGCCACCAACGCCCGTCGGCACAATTCGTATTTTTGAACGATCGATCCCAAGAATGGCTTCCAACGCATCCAAATCCATGACTGGCGCTTGGGTGCAGGCATGCACTTCGACACGGCCGTCAACAATTTGCGCAAAACCTGCCTCTGGTTCGATGTAGGCGTGTTCCACGAATCCGCTCTGGAAATGGTCCTCAACTGTCACATCTGCCTTTGTAAGTGCCAAGTCGGCGTCGCCACAAACAACAATCCCCCCGCACATTACATTCCCTGAGCGATCTTCATGAAGCTGCACCGCATTGGTCAATTGCGCCGAAGCGATGTCTGTAACGGACGTTAGCTCTGACCACTCAACGGGAAACGCAGCTGGATCAAAATTCTGAATAGCCGTGGGAGTTCCAATAATTGCGGCAACGGCTTCGCCGCGAAAACGCGTTTCGACCTCTGCAAAAACAGGTTGATCGATAAATTGCGGTATAACACCAAAGAGATTGCGGCCAGTTATGTCTGCGGCAGTCAAAACAGCCTCTATTCCATCATGAGATGAGACAAAGCTGTCTAAATCACCTAACTTAAATGTGCCACGAGAATAAGGCGTGCGGATGACATATATTTCAAGGGTTCCGATCGGTGCCACATCGTCGCCAAAGGCCTCGCGACCAGAAACTTTGTCTAGGCCATCAACGCGTCGAATAGCTTCGCCCACATGTCCTTGGGTTTCAGACGCCGCAGGTGCGGTCTTTATGACGGACTCAATTATCTTACGATACCCAGTACAGCGGCACAAAACACCACCAAGCGCGTCTTGAACTTCTTGCTCAGTGGGGGTGAGATTGTTTCGCAGCAATGCAACGGCGGCCACCATCATACCCGGGGTGCAAATCCCGCATTGTGCGGCACCATTGTCTTGAAAACTCTCCGCAAGGGCTGTGGTCAACGTGTCGGATTTGTATAATCCGCTTAGCGTCTCAACTTGGCGATCAGCGGCCTGTTGTGCGGGCACTAAACAGGCACAAACGGGAGCTCCATCCAGCAACACGGTACAGGCACCACAATCGCCAGCATTGCACCCAATCTTAACATCACGCGCACCAAGCTGTTCTCGTAACACATGTGAAAGACGGTCCCCGGCAGTAAGGAAGGTTTCAACAGATGTGCCGTTAAGGTTAAATCTGGTGCCTTTTATCTGGGTGGGTTCATTCATGCCCTGTCGCTCTCTTGATCGCGCGGACGCATTGTTCCGCGACCACATCCAACCGATACGGCCCACTTCCACGGACGTCATCAATAGGGGATAATGACGCAAAGTGCTTTTCGGTGATCTTAATATCCTGGACAGTATTGCCAATCAAATCACGCTCTAGGTGCGACAACCGCTGTGCAACGGGCGAACATGCACCAACGGCCACACGCGCATCGACTATACGGCCGTCACTGTCGCATGTGATCGTAGCCGCTACCATTGAGATAGAGATAACAAGATAACGTCTGTTTCCAAGCTTTTCAAAGGCCGAACACGCTTGGGTAGGGGGGCGAGGGATCAGAATTGTAGTCATCAATTCATCATCGCAAAGTGCTGTCTTGCGCACGCCTTGAATGAATTCTGAGAGAGCGAGAACACGCGTGCCTCTTGCGGCACTCGTCAGTTCTACTTTTGCGTCTAACGCGAGTAGAGGTGGCACACCGTCCGCTGCTGGGGACGCATTGCAAATGTTACCCGCAATTGTCCCGGTATTTTGTATCTGAACGCTACCAACTTCCTTCGCCGCTTGCTTTAAGGCGTCAAATGCTGCTGGCAGATCAGCCTGCGCGATCTGGGTCCAGGTCGCCGCCGCGCCAATACGAAGCGTACCATTTTGATAGGTGATTTCTGTCAAACCTAGCAGCCTTGTTAAGTCCAAGAAAAAAGCAGGTGAACTACCCTGTTTGGCAGACGGATAAACATCGGTTCCACCCGCAATAATTTTACCACAAGGTTGCGCTGCAATCTCCAGTGCTAAGTTTAGATCCGTTGGGCTATGATACGTCATTGAAATTCTCACAGTGAACTTTCGTTTGCATACGAATGATATTGATGAGAGGGTTGCTTTGTCAATAAGCATTCCACCACATTCATACTAAAACACACGGCACTGTTAGAGGAAACTGACTTGAACCGGGCAGAGTGGCAGTTTAGCGTCTCAGGATGACAACACAAAA
>Ga0302119_10000509_pt1 | contig 17554 bp, 9 predicted proteins | sample AG5_Tmax_MG_FD_203114 | JGI IMG/M metagenome (GOLD analysis project Ga0302119, IMG submission 203114) | Marine microbial communities from Western Arctic Ocean, Canada - AG5_Tmax | ecosystem: Environmental > Aquatic > Marine > Oceanic | place: Canada: Western Arctic Ocean | collected 2017-10-01 | reverse complement strand
GAGGATTTGATATCAGCATTACTCCCCGATTCAGCTTGTTCAACACGGTCTTTCTGGAAAATGGCGGGGTGTATGCTGTTGCCAACATAAGGGGAGGCGGAGAATACGGTGAAGCCTGGCACAAAGCCGGAACCAAACTCCAAAAACAAAATGTCTTTGATGACTTCATTGCTGGAGCAGAATACCTGATAGAGCAAGGATATACGAATTCAAAAAAACTGGGCATCTCAGGACGCTCTAATGGAGGACTATTGGTCGGCGCATGCATGACCCAAAGGCCCGAGCTTTATAAAGTAGCTTTCCCGGCTGTAGGTGTGATGGACATGCTACGTTTTCACAATTTCACAATTGGATGGGCCTGGACAGGAGACTATGGGTCAAGCGACAATGAAGAGGAGTTCAAGTACTTATTGGGTTATTCTCCTATCCACAATCTAAAAAAAGGCACGGCATATCCCGCAACGATGGTGACTACTGCTGACCACGATGATCGAGTGGTTCCAGCCCACTCATTCAAGTTTATTGCTACACTTCAAGAAATGCATGGAGGTGATCTGCCGGTTCTAGGCAGAATCGAAGTTGATGCGGGACATGGTGCCGGCAAACCAGTTTCCAAGCGGATTGAAGAAAATACAGACCTGCTGGCATTTCTCTTCTATCATTTGGGAATGACCCCGAGCGTAAAGTAATTAGCCCGCGTCCGCAGCAGGTTTGTATTGCGGCTTTATATCCAGCTTGCGGAATACGAGAATCCCAAGAACTCCGGCAATAAAAAGCAGCGTTGATATGATCTCGGCCTGGGTGATTTCTGAACCGAATATATGATACACCTCGTTGACCCTTATCTTCTCGATGAAGAAGCGCTCAATACCATTCAACATTAGATAGACCGAGAACATCATCCCTGGAACAGTGAGCTTCCTTCTCAAAGCCCATAGCACCCAGAACAGCGCAATGCAAATAGTCGCTTCATACAATGGAGTGGGCCAGGCATTGCCAGTGATACTATCATAGCCATTGTGAATGAAATCTGTCTTCAGATCAACACCCAGCACATTATTCGGATAGTCGTAAGCCCATGCCCAATCTGGCAAAAAGGAAAGCCAGTCAGGTTTAGCTGCATCGTTAGGTATACCCCAATCCCCATCGCCTGCAACCTGGCACCCCACTCTACCTATGCCATAGGACAGCATCAACCCAGGCCCTGCGCTGTCAAGCATATGAATGATGCTCAGGTTATTTTTATATGTGTAATACAGGACCGCTCCTGATCCACAGATCAATCCTCCATAAAAAGTAAGCCCACTAAAAGAGATGAGGGCCCCCAGTGGATCAGCTATCAATTCATCAAGGTTCTCGAGGTTGTGGAAAATCTTAGCACCAATCATACCTGCTATTGCGGCAATCATAACAATATTTCCTATCAGCTCATGTGGATGTATCAACTGTTCCACCTCCTTTGGTCTATCCAACTTTTGCCTATTACTCTCCCTAACTCTAAGATATATTGATATTCCTGTACCGACTATACCACCTATCCAACTTCCCCGTAGTGAAATAATAAAGGACGCTGGATCATCAACAAGGTCACCGTAATTCAGAGCTGCCTCCAACGCCTTAAATCCCAAAACAAACCCCAGCAATCCAGCTGATATCAGATCCACGCGAGAAACCGCCTCACCAACCATTATTTTCGTCTTCTTAGCAGGCAGGAAACCCTCTCTCTCCTTTCGCTTCATCTCCAATTGGAGCGCATAGGCACCAAGCAAAAAAGCCAATGCAACAAAAAATCCAAAGCTCTGGATTGGCAGGGGTATATTCACGCCAAAGAAGTCATAAATCAGATCGGTAATAGTAGGATACATTATCTATTGATTAGAGGTTATTGTTACTGAAGTTACACCGTTAAAATTTGTAGTCATCACACCTTCACCATTGGTCTTGCACAAATCAACAGACACGATACTATTCTCCATACCTTTCTCGTAATCAGTGACCACCTTAACATAGTTTTCAGTAAATCCACAGATACTTCCATCTGTATTTTTCGATTCAAAGAGCACCTTTCCCTGCGTATCCTCTTGTTCACGGTAAAAAGACCGCCGCTTCTTATCTGATAGGATGTGCAGCATTCTACTCCGCTCCTTCCGTGTAGATAGTGCCACTACATCGTCCATGAGAGCTGCCGGTGTATTCTCCCTTTCAGAATAGGTAAATACATGTAAATATGAAATATCAAGCCCGTTGACAAAGTCGTAAGTCTCCCTAAATAATTCCTCCGTTTCTCCTGGGAACCCAACAATAACATCTACCCCAATAGCGCAATGAGGCATCAGGGATTTGATCTTATCCACCCGCTCTGCATACAATTCTCTCAAGTAACGCCTCCGCATCTTTTTCAGTATCGCATTTGACCCAGACTGTAAGGGTATATGAAAGTGAGGCATGAACCGCTCTGATTTTGCCACAAAATCGATTATCTCGTTGGTAAGCAAATTGGGCTCTATTGAAGATATTCGAAATCTGTCAATGCCGTTTAGCTTGTCCAACTCCCTTATTAGTCCAAAAAAATTCTCAGTTCTGACGCCATTCTCAGTATTAGGGTTGTGTCCAAAATCTCCTATATTGACGCCACTGAGCACCACCTCCCTGACTCCCCTGGCCACCAACTCCCGTGCAGATTCAATGGTATTTGTAATACTCTGGCTCCTACTTCTACCTCTGGCCAGAGGTATCGTGCAAAAGGTGCAGGAATAATCACACCCATCCTGGACTTTCAAAAATGATCTCGTCCTGTCCCCATAAGAAAAAGACGGCACAAACTCGTTGACATGGTCAATCTCGCATGAGTACACCTTCCGGTCATTTCCCTGCTCTTTCATCCGTACATGATCCAAAATATTGTACTTTTCAGAAGCACCCAACACTAAATCAACTCCTGGAATATTAGCAATTTCATTGGGTTTGAGCTGGGCATAACAGCCGGTCACTGCTATTAGGGCAGACGGAGCATTCCTTCTTGCCCGACTAACGATATTGCGACATTTCTTGTTTGCCGCATCAGTCACAGAACAGGTATTGATCACGTACACATCAGGAGAGGATTCAAAATCCACCTTCTCAAAGCCAGCATCAATAAATTCCCGGGCAATGGTAGACGTTTCGGTAAAGTTCAACTTACATCCGAGTGTATAAAATGCAACTGTCTTTTCAGTTCTCATCAGGTCTTACCTTTGTTGGTAAGTAGCCGCGAAATTACAAAATCTCTTTGGCTTAGATTCCATATATTGTGACATTGAAACAACTCGATAATTGTTCCTTAGATTTCATTCGCAGGTATCTGAAAATTATGCAAAAAACAGAACTACTTGCGTCATTGATTATTGGGTTTGTGGTCTTGGTACTGCCAGCCTGCAATGAAACCAAATCAATTGATGCCACCCATAATGAGAAAAATGGAATAACACTTATTGTACTTGGCACCATTCAAGATGCTGGTTCGCCTCAGGCAGGTTGCAAAAAGAAATGCTGTATCGGTCTTTATACCTCCCCGGGCATTAACCGCAAGGTCGTCTCAATTGGAGTCATCGATTATGAAACCGGAAAGAAATGGATGTTTGAAGCCACACCTGATTTTGCCTCACAACTTTATACACTTAACGACAACATGGGAGCAGAAACTGCCACATCTCCTGATGGTATCTTTCTTACCCATGCCCATCTTGGACATTATACTGGACTAATGTATCTGGGAAAGGAAGCCATGGGCGCCAGCACAGTGCCAGTGTACGCAATGCCCAGAATGAAGAGGTTTCTTACTAAGAACGGCCCCTGGAGTCAACTTGTTACCAATACCAATATAAAGCTCGAACCCTTGGAGAACAATGTGACAATCCAACTCTCCCCAGATCTGCAGGTCACGCCTTTCCTCGTACCTCACCGCGATGAATTCTCCGAGACCGTTGGGTACCGGATTGAAGGCCCTTCGAAGAAGGTGTTATTCATCCCGGATATTGACAAATGGGCGAAATGGGAAACATCCATCATAGAAGAAATACAAAAAGTTGACTTGGCATATCTGGATGCTACTTTTTACGATGGAGAAGAACTCAATAACCGTGACATGTCTGAAATTCCACATCCATTTATTGCGGAGAGCATGGAACTCTTCAAAGGCCTGCCAGCTTCAGAGAAAAGTAAAGTTCATTTTATTCATTTCAATCATACCAATCCCGCTCTGGATAAGAGGAATAGTAAATATTCAGAAGTGATTGAAAACGGTTTCAACATAGCAGAATCAGGCGATATGTTTAACCTTTGAACTACAATGATACAAACACCCACCCTTATAATCGATGAAGACAAATGCAGGGCGAATATTCGTGCAATGGCAGAGAAAGCCAGACGAAATGATGTAATCTTCAGGCCACATTTCAAGACACATCAATCACATGAGATCGGATCCTGGTTCAAAGACGAGGGCGTAGATCGAATCACTACATCCTCACTTACGATGGCAGCGTATTTTTCCAAAGCTGGTTGGAAAGATATTACTGTAGCATTCCCAGCTAACATACTAGAGATAGAACTTATCAATCAGCTGGCTCAGTCGATAGTGCTGAATATAGTAGTTGAATCACTAGAAACCATACATGGGTTGGATAATAATCTCAAGGAGAATATCAATATTTACATCAAACTGGACCTCGGCTACCATAGAACCGGAATTGCTCCGGAAAAAGAGGAATTGATCAGTGAAATGATGGAAGCAATTGATGTGAGCCAACACATGACGATGAAGGGCTTCCTGGGCCATGCAGGACATAGTTATGCGGCAACTAATCAAAGTGAAGTTGCAAGAGTCCATTGTGAAAGCACCCGGCTAATTGTGGAGACCAGAAACAAATACGTTGAACAATTTCCCAATCTCCTGGTATCTGTTGGAGACACCCCCACTTGTAGTGTAATAGAAGACTTCAGAATGGTTGATGAAATCCGGCCAGGCAATTTTGTCTTCTACGACCTAACCCAAATGCACATCGGATCGTGCACTGCCCCGCAAATTGCAGTAGCGTTAGCATGTCCTGTGGTTGCTATACATGCCCAACGCAATGAAATCATAATATATGGTGGTGGAGTGCATTTTTCCAAGGACACCCTTGACCATCGGGAATATGGTAATATTTTTGGATTGGCGGCTGAAGACAATGGAGAGAGTTGGGGAGATCTGCTAGATAATGTTGTACTGAGGAAGATCTCACAGGAGCACGGTACCATCCAGGCTCCTTCCAGCTATATTGACCTTATCAATGTTGGGGATGTCATTAAGATACTGCCCGTACATTCCTGTATGGCTGCTGATTTATTCAGCACATACCATCTCAGTTCTGGCAAGGTAATTTCCAGACTAACCCATTGATAGAAGTATCTTTAGCCGTTGGTTGTATAAATCGTTTTGCCAAGGTGGTAAAAAAAGGTTTGACGGAGTCTGTTTGACCTATTTACATATTGAAGAGGAATACCCAAGAAACACAATCAATACCTATATTTGGCACATAATCACGAATTGATAACAACAAACCCAGTCCAACTTTGATCTTTGACTCAGCAGACCAATTGTTTGTGATCATCTTGAGACTTCATTAGAACCTTTTGCAATTCCAGTCTACAATATCTAAAGAAGAAATCAACGACCTTCCGCTGGACCAATATGAGGGAAGCGTGCAGATCATCACCCAAAAGAAGGAGTTGGATAAGACTTTTGACCAAATCAATGCATACGATTGTGTTGGATTTGATACAGAGACCAAGCCAGTATTTGTCAAAGGTCAATTCAACCACGTATCAATGATCCAGATTGCCATCCCCGGCAAGGCCTTCCTCATCAGGACCAATCATATTGGACTTCCAGACCAGGTCTGTGAATTTTTCGAGAACGATAAGATAAAGAAGCTGGGCGTGGCGCTCAATGATGATATTAAGGACCTTAGGAAGCTGAGAGACTTTACCCCAAGAGGATTCTTTGAATTGAATGAAATGGTGAACAAACTGGGGATAGAAAGCAATGGATTAAGGAACCTAACCGCCACAATACTAGGATTTCGCATCTCTAAAAGTGCCCAGGTTACCAATTGGGAAGCACCTGTTCTGACAGAAAAACAAATTCGCTATGCTGCGACTGATGCATGGGTTTGCCTGGAAATGTATGACAAGTTGAGAGCTTTGGGACTTCTTTAGCACTAAGAACCTGAGGTGAAGGGGAGTTATAAGAGATGAGTGGTTTAAGGAAACAACTACACAGAAAAAAACCTGAGTCAGGAAATTCTGATCCAGGTTTTAATTCCCAACGATCTTGCCTTGCAAGAGCGCGGAATCAGTCCAGCCGGCATTCATTCTACGCCAGGAACACTATCTGGAGAACTGTACTCACTCCTATCATTGAAAAAATCAACACTGCCAATGGGTATATGTTAGATTGTTCTTGGGTCTTTAATATAGCTTCAGCACTGTGTGCCTGAGTAGCGTCATTTGTCTTTCTTGTTTCCATCTTGTTTGGTTTATCTGATTATTAATGTTGGTCGACTATAGCGCCATGTAATAACCGTGCCAATCTCATTTTATATCTGGAGGATTAACTGTAATTGAACCACTAGAAATGACAAAAGGATAGATTTGCGGCCGATCATAGCTTCTTTGCCCTTATCATTTCCCGCTTACCTCTAGGGCCCGGAAGCCGCTCTACTTCAAAGCCTGTGGCTTGCAGTGCACGCCTCACTGCTCCCTTCGCAGAATAAGTGGTTAAAACAGCGCCCGGGTTACATGCTTTGGCAACTTTCTCAAAGATGCACGTCTGCCATAGTTCTGGCTGTATATCAGGGGAAAAAGCATCATAATAAACAAGGTCATACAGGTCCTTAAAATTCATTGTGGCAAGATTATCTTCTAGTTTCTTAAGGTTAAAGTTCCCCGTTATATTGTACGACTCCCCCCACGGCCCATCGTGCAATAAACGGTACTCCTCAGCAAATCCTAATATATCAGGATAGTTGATGCCCTGAATCACTGCCGATTTCAATGGATACAACTCAACAGCACTATATCTTATTTGCAAGTTATTCTCTTCACCGTATATCAAGCTGAGCAATGCATTCAACCCGCTCCCAAACCCAATCTCAAGAATACTGAGATCTGTTGAAGATGTATCTTCTAACCCAGCATTAATGAACACGTGCTTTGATTCCTGTATTGCGCCATGAAAAGAGTGATAATGCTCACCAAAACGTTCACTGAATAGAGTATGAGAACCATCTTCCGTAACCTTTACCTTTATATCTGAATTCTTGCCCATAACATTTGAAGATAACAGACAGCTTGACGCAATTTCTGTGCCCTTTTACACCATCTTATAGCGTTTAGATGTCGCTTATTTGCCTTTTAATGACTTTTACTGTGGTTATTGACTATTTTTATCTATTTATACTTGCATATAACAATAGCGCAGACAACTACCCAGCACTGCCAACCTGTACATTACAACAAATCAGCAAAGACCACCACCGACAGCGATGCGGACAACCACAATAACACACAAAACATTCTTACTGCCGGGCCTCGTACCAAGATATCGAGCAAGACACTAGAGCCATCTTCCGCAACCCCTACCCCTATATCTGAATTCATACCCATAACACCTGAAGGCAACAGACAGCTTGACACCCATTCCATTCCATTTAATGCAATTTAATGCAATTTAATGCAATTTAATGCAATTTAATGCAATTTAATGCAATATTATAGTTTTTTGATGTCGCTTATTTGCAATTTAATGACTTTTAATGTACTTATTAAGTATTTTATCTACTATACTCGCATATAACAATAGCGCGGACAAATACCCAGTAGCGCCAACCTGCACATTACAACAAATCAGCAAAGACCACCACCGACAGCGATGCGGACAACCACAATAACACACAAAACATTCTTACTGCCGGGCCTCGTACCAAGATATCGAGCAAGACACTAGAGCCATCTTCCGCAACCCCTACCCCTATATCTGAATTCATACCCATAACACCTGAAGGCAACAGGCAGCTTGACACCCATTCCATTCCATTTAATGCCATTTAATGCCATTTAATGCAATATTATAGTTTTTTGATGTCGCTTATTTGCAATTTAATGACTTTTAATGTACTTATTAAGTATTTTATCTACCATACTCGCATATAACAATAGCGCGGACAAATACCCAGTAGCGCCAACCTGCACATTACAACAAATCAGCAAAGACCACCACCGACAGGGATGCGGACAACCACAATAACACACAAAACATTCTTACTGCCGGGCCTCGTACCAAGATATCGAGCAAGACACTAGAGCCATCTTCCGCAAGCCCTACCCCTATGCCTGAATTCATACCCCCAATATCTTAACATGGCAGGCAACTTTAACTCAATAAAAGACCTTTTTATGCGCACTTACTGTCTTTTTATGTCTCTTAATTACATTTTAATGACCTTTAATGTGTCCTAAGGACTCTGTATATTTATTTCTACTTACATTCAACAATCGTGCGGACAACTATTTTGGCTTACACATCAAGACAGTAGATGAAATCATGGATATCTTTAGACTTCGATAAGTACTGCTCTAAAAGTGAACAACAACATCTGCACGAATGAAGTGACCCAAACTGCACATTAACTGGTCTCCCGAACAACCTTCTTGATGAAGTTGATTTTCATCATTGAGGCTCCTGTGATTAATCCAGCCATCAAGGCCCCACCAATTCCAACAGTAACAATGTCCTGGCCAGTCATAAAGAGATTCCTTACAGGTGTTTGGGCTCTCAACCACTTAACCCTGAAACGTTCGGGGGTGTGTTCCAGGCCATATATCTCACCGTTTTGATAGTTTGCAAAGTGCTTGGTAGTGAGAGGCGAAGACATTTCACATACATCAATCTTATCCTCAAGTTGTGGGGCTACCTTAAACAACTTCTTTAACATAAATTGCTTGAGTTTATCCTTCAACTCTTCATAGTCACCACCCCGTTTCATCCATCGCTCACCTTCCCATTGCCTGAACCATTCATAATCAGCTAATGATATAACCTGAACCGTAGATTTTCCTGGGTGTTCTGAGGCCCAGGCTGGATCTTTGGCTGAAGGGAAAGATACATAACCCATAGGTGGATCCTTATGAGGTGATTTTATTGCTTTTGCCAAATCACCATCAATATCATAACTATCATACAACCAGTAGTTGTGTTTGGGAAGCCTCAATTCTTCATCGGAACCATTCAACCCAATAAACAAACCCATGTTCGCCGTTGAAGGTCTTACTATTTGCAGATCATGGGCTGCGTCAAATGGGAGTTTGAAATCTTGTGGAATCAGCTTGGAATATGTATTCCAGGCGCCAGCATTACTGATGATCTTATTAGCAAACAATTCATCTCCATTTACCATCTTCACCCCTATGGCCCTATTCTTCTTCACTATAATCTCTTCGACCTCTGCACGGATGACAATCTTCCCACCCGTGCTCTCAATAACTGGTTCAATACACTCTACAATTCTCGATGATCCCCCTACTGGGTAGTTGCCTCCATACAAATAGTGGCTCACCACCATCGCATGGATCACGAAACTGCTGCGCTTGGGCGGAATTCCATAGTTCCCAAACTGCGCACAAAGAACTGAGATCAGTTCCTTGTTTATCGTAAGACTGCTTATCACCTCGTAGGTGGTTTTATCTGAGAATTGATAGAACTTCCTGCGCATCATCCAGCCTACGTATTTGCTCCATCCAAAGGACAGGGCTCTATCACCAAAGAACATATTCACCCTAGCATTTACGTCTTTGACAAGTTGGTAGTACTTCCGGATGGCACCTTCCTCTCCGGGAAACCGTTCGGAGAATAGTGCTATCTGATTCTCAACACCAATGACAAAATCATATTCATCATCTCCAAAGAAAGCCTTATCATAAACGTTGCCCATAGAGGCCCACTCCAATTTTCCATCTGTGATATAATCGAAAGCTCTTCTGAGAAATGCCGTCTTATCATCCACCCTGCCAATGTAGTGAACCCCTACATCCCAACTATAGCCACCAGTTCGTTTAAATGTATGAGTGAACCCTCCAGCCGCATAATGCCGCTCAAGCACCAAAGCACTCTTGCCCTCCTTTGCCATCAACGCAGCCAGCGTAAGACCGGCAAGCCCTGACCCTATTATTATTGCGTCAAAGCTCTCTTGTATCAATTCAGGGCGATAACGGTCGGGCATGGAAATTGTTTAAAGCACAAGTTGTAATGGTAAAAGTAGAAAAGAATTCAACTTGACAATGTCCTGTACCATATTATAACCTGCAGATATTATTTACTTAGAAGAACGATTTGTCGTGTGATTATTTGTCCTGCCTTTTCGGAGAACATCTTACTCAACAACACACATATGCGGCCTTTGTTATCAACATTAGATAATTATTACTATCTTACCAATGTGCGGGATTTATATTTTTATCATACTGTTCACTCACCGTTTTTTGCCAATAATATCAGATAGCTAAAGGTGAATTTTGAGCTCTAATTTTAGGTTACGCCAAGTGAAACTCAACAGAACATATTTACTATTCCTCTACTTATTACTGTACACAGGATTGTACGGCCAGGAATGTGGTATCATCTACGTAACACCTACTGGGGTTTCATCAGGTTCTGCTGGCACGAAAGCAAATCCTGCTGATTTGTCTTATGGATTCAGTTTAGCTTCACCCTCTGACAGTATAATTTGGCTTGCAAACGGAACTTATCCACTTTCCAACACCCTTTCTATACCTGGCGGTACAACAATTGAGGGAACATTTGATCCTGCAACCTGGGTTAAGTCCAATGGGAACAGCTCCATAATTGCCAGGGATGCACTCAATCCGGATATGGCAAATCTGGCGTTGATTGCCCTGGAGGGCAATGGAATTACCAACTTCCGACTTCAGGATATTGATATCACCGTAGCTGATGCCCCGAGTGCACAGATAACGGTCTATGGCATTCATTTGAACGGTTGTTCCTCCTATAATATAACGCGGTGTATCGTCACCACAGGAGCTGGTGGTGATGGACCGACTGGCACTTTAGGCACTGGCGGTGGTGATGGCAGCAATGGTACCGATGGAGTCATTGGTAATGGTGATCAAATCATTTCCATATGTGGGGGTACAGGTGGTTCAGGTGGTGGTACGGGTTCTGGAGCGGCAGGTGCTGGGGGATGTACCAATGGAAATGCCGGAGGCACAGGAGGAACACCAACAAATCAATGCAGCGGAGGCGGTGGCGGTGGTGGCGGTGGCGGTGGCCAGAATGATAATGATGGGGGTAACGGCGGAACAGGAGGAGGATGGTCAACCCCAAACAATTCAGTTGGCTCCAAAGGCAATTCAGCGGGTGGATGCAACAATACCAGCAATTGCAACGATGGCACCACTGGCGGCGCAGGTACAACAGGTAACAATGGAGCGATAGGAGCAGCAGGTGCAACAGGTGCGCCGGGCGCCAACGCTGCTGGTTACTTCATCCCCGGTATTGCAGGGGCTTCAGGACAATGTGGAGAAGGTGGACAGGGCGGTACTGGTGGTGGTGGTGGTTCTGGAGAAGGTAGTATATTTTGCTCCAATGGTACTGGGGCCACTGGCGCTGGTGGCGGCGGTGGCGGCGAAGGTGGCCAGGGTGGTGCTGGAGGAACCGGTGGCGGTGGATCTTTTTGCATCTACCTGTTTTTAAATGGTACTGGTGGAATAATCCAGGACTGTGATCTAAATGCAGGAGCCGGTGGAGCCGGTGGAACTGGGGGGACTGGGGGGAGTGGAGGAACGGGCGGGACTGGTGGACTCGGAATATTGTGGTGGGACACTGACCTCGGGTGTAGTGGTGACGGTGGGAACGGTGGAAATGGTGGGGTCGGTGGCTATGGTGGTGATGGATCTACGGGAACCAATTTGCAAATATACGAACACCCTGGAGGCACTCTGGTCACTCAGATGGGAATAAATGTAGTACCAGGGAATGCGCCTGTCATATCTGTTCAGAATCCCGGCTGTGCTTTTTCAGAAGTACTCTTCAGTTCGCCTGCTTCAGGAGCCTGGAATTTTGGGACGGGTGCTAATCCTGCTAGCGCTACAGGAACAGGCCCATTTTCGGTAACGTATTCCTCTCTTGGCAGAAAAACCGTTGTTTTCTCTGGAACAACATTCACTGAGTATGTGCATATTTTCAATACAGGGGTATCGGGAAACTACATCACTCCCCAGGACACGACAGTAGTTCTCGGTTGTCCGGAGAGTTTCTCCTCCACCTTAACTGGAGACTATTATGAATGGTGGTTCAGCGGTGGCACCTCACCAGACACCCTGTCTGACTCTTCATTCCAATCAATAGACAGTGTGTATTTCAATGCACCTGGAGTGTACACTTTAGTTTTGAAAGTGACTACAGGAGATTCTTGTTGCGGGGTGGCATTTGACACCACTACGGTCACAGTGAACACAAGTGCGTTTAGCGTTGCTATGGTTTCCTCAATTGATACAATTTGTGAGGGCGATACCATGGTCTTCTCTGCTAGCGGGGCATATGCCAGTTATGAATTTTTTGTCAATGACACATTAGTGCAGAACTCGGCTTCCAACACCTATACTACAACAGGTCTGAATCCAGGCGATTCAATTGTGGTGGTGGCATTTGCCGGCACATGTTACACCAACCCAAGTGACACCCTAACCCCTACCGTATTACCTGTTCCAACGGCAACATTGGTGAGCGATGATGGTGACAATATTATTTGTGGTGGTGACAACATCACGTTCACGGCAAGCCCCGCAAACTACGCGAGTTATGACTTCCTGATAAACGGTGTCTCACAGCAGGCTGGTGTCAGCAATCTATTCTCTACGACCGGACTGAACAATGGAGATAGCATTATGGTATTGGTTCCCGGATTGGGTTGTGCAGGTCCATCGAGCAATACTATTGTAATCACCGTAGAGTCACCTCCGATAATCGCCTTACTGAGCTCTGATCCGGACACCACTATTTGCACAGGTGACTCCATCACCTTTACCGTTAATCTGACGGGGCAACCTGCATACGGTTTTTTCTATAATGGCTTCCTGGTCCAATCTGGGTCCAGTGAAGTGTATCTCGCAACCGGGATTTCTGATGGTGATGAGATCTATGCTGCAGCGTCAAGTCCGGCAGGGTGTATTGGACTAACCGATTCAATGCTTATTACAGTGAATCCTGTTCCAGGTGTAACAATTGCAACTGCTCTTGATACGATTTGTCTCAATGACGCCAATACCTTCATACCTACACCAGCTGGAATGGACAATTATGAATTCTTTGTAAATGGGGTATCCGCACAGAATAGCGCCACAAGTTCATTTACAACTGTAACACTTACTGATGGGGATGTCGTGTCCGTCATTGCCACAGATCTCGGCTGCAGTTCTCCGCCTGATTCCAGTAGTCCTATCACCGTAATTTCAGGACCTACAATCACTGTTACAGCAACGCCTGATACCTTATGCGCAGGAAATACTGTTACAGTCACAGCCACGCCTTCCGGTTATGCCAGCTATGAATTTTTTGTCGGCTCAAGTTCGGTGCAAAATACCCCCTCCAATGTATTGACAACGGCTTCGGTGAATAACGGAGACACAATCACAGTATACGCATCAGACTTCGTTTGCCCAGGACCTCAAAGCAATAGCGTTTATGTGATTATTGAGATGCCAACTATTAACATTATCAGCTCTGACACCATAATATGTACTGGCGAATTTGTGACTGTGACAGCTACACCTACAGGTAACGCAAACTATGATTTCATATTGAATGGATCATCAGTACAATCAGGGCCATCCAATACGTATTCCTCATCAAACCTGGTTAATGGAGACAAGATTGAGGTAATACCAATAAGTGCACTTGGATGCCTTGGAGTGGCGAGCAACAGCATTGACTTTATTGTTAATCCCATCCCCACCATAACTCTTACCGCATCAGACGATACAATCTGTCTTGGGGAAATAATGACCTTCACTGCAATACCGGCAACATTGGATTCATTCTATTTTTCGGTGAACAAAACAGGTGTGCAGATAGATACTTCCAACACATATTCAACAACTGGAATTACCAACGGAGATACAATAAGTGTGGTGGCAGTAAATCTCGGGTGCGTTTCGATAGGAGCCCAGGTAGGACCGATCATAGTTATTACAGGACCTGCTATCACAGTTGTCAGTGATGACGCAGACAACACAATATGCCTGGGCGACAGCATTGGTTTTGCCGCTTCTCCGGATGGATATATGAATTACGAGTTCTTTGTCGATGCTGTGTCAGTCCAATCTGGTACTGATACCTCGTTTAGCACAACTGCCCTAACCGATGGGGCGGTAGTTACAGTTGTGGCATCAAACCTTGCCTGTCTTGGCCCAACAGCCACCGCAGCTAATACTACTGTTAATGCAATTCCAGCCACTACCATTTCCAGTACAACAGATAGCATATGCGATGGTGAAACAATCACGTTTACAGCAACCTCGCAAGGATTTGACAATTATGAGTTTTTTGCAAATGGAATATCTATACAAAACGGGACCATCAACTCTTACATGTCAGGTACTTTGAGCAATGGTGACATTATCACTGTGATTCCTACTGATCTGGGATGCATTGGCACAGCTATGGATAGTGTAACTATGGCGGTAAATCCCATTCCCTACGCCAGCTTCCTGTCAGATACGGTATGTATTGAGGAAAGCTCACAATTTGTTATTGATTCAGCAAGCGCCAATATCGTGAACTATGTTTGGAACTTCGGAGATGGCACAACTGGTATCGGGACCACTGGAGCAGTTACTTATGACAGTGTCGGCACATATGTTGTAACGCTGACCATTACGGATGCCAATGCGTGTTCCGACACAATTATGGGTATTGGCCAGGTTAATCCCCTACCGGTCGCCTACCCTACTGCGCTTCCAACACTCACCACTATTTTGAACCCTGTCATTACATTTACAGACTCTTCCAGTCCACCATCTCCGGCTGTGATTAGCACCTGGGTATGGGCATTTGGAGACGGCAATATAGATTCAACACAAAATCCAATACATATATATGCGGATACAGGTATGTATATTATTGGGCTAACCGTAATGAATGAGTTTGGATGTGAAGCTAATGACGCTGTCACTATCGAGGTCGAGCCAGAATTTACTTTTCATGTTCCAAATGCTTTTTCACCCAATCAAGATGATCTCAACGAGACTTTCATCCCAACCGGAATTGGATTGGAAACGGATTTTGTAATGTACATCTACGACCGCTGGGGCGATTTGATCTTTGAATCAACGAGCACAGATAAGCCATGGACTGGCAGGGCAAATAATGGCAAGGATTTGGCGCAGCAAGATGTGTACATCTGGATTGTTGAGGCTAAAGATCATAAGCAGGCAAAACACAAGTTTGTTGGGCAGGTAACCCTGATACGTTAATGAGATGAACGCGGCTGAGATTGGAAACCAATCATGGGAACAATGCTGCACAACAAGATGTTTACATAGGATAGTACTGGTAAGTACGGCGAAAGGATCACGCAAAAGGATGTTTACATCTTGATGATCAAGGCTAGAAACTCAGGCCGTGCCAAACATCCCTACGTCTGTCACGTCACTCTGCTCAGACAAAATTATGTATCTTGTTGGCATATCATATCTCCCAAATGTTGAGAGTTCCTTTAATATTGTTGGTCGCATTGATCAACTTCGCAGCTACTTTCACAAGTAAATATGCTTCCGCCTCCCATTCAATGGGAATTGATATCTACTACACCTGTCTTGGAGGAAACTCCTACGAGTTTACAATGGCCTTCTATCGGGATTGTGCTGGCATTTCACCTCCTTCCAGCATAACGATAAATGGAACTTCCTCATGCGGTAATAATAGCTTTACACTTAGTCCAGTCGGATCATGTACGGAACTTACCAATCTATGCATCGGCAATCCCAACAGTACATGTAATGGTGGCTCAGATCCAGGCTCAGAAGAATGTATCTATACTGGGACTGTCAATCTAGCTAATTGTGCCGACTGGGTGTTCAGCTTCACCGAATGCTGTAGAAATGATTTGATAACCAACCTGGTGGCACCAGACAATGAGGATATGTATGTGGAAGCGACACTGGATAATTCTGGTGGCATGTGCAACAATTCCCCTCTGTTTACTGAACTTCCGGTTCCTTTTATTTGTGAGGGCCAAACGTTCTGCTATGACCATGGCGCGATTGATCCAGACGGGGACTCCCTGGTTTATACAATGATCAACCCGATGACAGGTGGCAGTGCTCCGATCGGATATACCGGTGGATATAGTGTTTCCTATCCGATCTTCACACAATCGGGATTGCTAAGTTTCGATGCGTCCACCGGGCAAATGTGCTTTACTCCTAGCGGAACACAAGTATGTGTAATTACACTGCTGGTCGAAGAGTACAGAAATGGGGTTGTGATTGGAAGTACCATGCGAGACTTGCAAATTATCGTGCTCGACTGTACGAATGATCCCCCACCAGTACAAGTGAATGTACCCTGTGGTGCGACCTACATTACACTGGACATTTTAGACCCAATCCTGTGCAGCTCTATCGCCAATGATGGGAGTGATTTTATTCTTACAGGCCCTGGCGGACCGTTCACCATTACGGGTGTGACAGGGATAAACTGCGGCACATCCACAACCCAAATCCAAATAGACATTTCACCTGCCGTGACGATGAGCGTGGTATACACACTTACCATAGTCACTGGAACAGATGGCAACACTTTGATAAACAACTGCGGAGAATCCATAGACGACCCAACAATAATTACCTTCACGGCCTCACCTACTGCAGCCCAGATTTTTGGAGACAATAGCGTATGCGCAGGCAGCTCAGTTGTCCTCACCGCATCGGCGGGGGCTTCCTGGTTGTGGAATACAGGTGCGATCACTCAAGTCATCACGGTTTCACCCACCAGTACTACCACATACAGCGTGACTGTATTTAACGATACCTGCAGCCAGGTTGCCTCATTTACTGTGAATGCCGACCCTGCGCCGACGGCTGGTTTTACAGCCAATCCAAACCCGGTATGCGTAGGACAACCCGTAACTTTTAACAACACCTCTTCGACAGGGTGTTTTATCTCAACGCTCTTTTACTTTTGGGATTTCGGAGACGGGGGACTGAATTTTGACATTTCAGAGAACCCCACCCACACATATAATACAGCCGGAACTTACACGGTAACCCTGAACGTGGCAGATATATTCTGCGGTTGCGACAACACATTTACATTGGATATTACAGTAACCAATTGTTCACCTTGCTCATTGACAGTTGGAACTACTCCGACTGGTACCTCATGTAACGGTTCTTGTGATGGATCAGCATTGGCAACGCCAGCAAATGGAACGGCTCCATACACTTATCAATGGGA
>Ga0302119_10000501_pt1 | contig 17682 bp, 9 predicted proteins | sample AG5_Tmax_MG_FD_203114 | JGI IMG/M metagenome (GOLD analysis project Ga0302119, IMG submission 203114) | Marine microbial communities from Western Arctic Ocean, Canada - AG5_Tmax | ecosystem: Environmental > Aquatic > Marine > Oceanic | place: Canada: Western Arctic Ocean | collected 2017-10-01 | reverse complement strand
AAATACTGTTTCCCCAAGAAATTTACGATTGAGAGAGCCGTTCTCATTGTAGGCGATAGTACCGAACGCTTCAATCACTTTTTTCTTTACGTCTTCATTTTCTGAAAGAATTGCCTTGCCCCTGGAATCTGCATCGTATACCGCTATCCCCAATTGTTCAAATACCTTGCATACCGTCGACTTTCCACTGCCTATTCCGCCTGTGATTCCTACTTTAAGCATTGACCAGGAAAAGGAGGTTAAAGGGAAATATATAATTACAGACCCCTAACAAGAATGTCTTAGCCCATACACACCAATCAAGATTTAGTGCGCGGCCACCTTTCACGACTTCTTATTGACCTGATCTGTATATTCCATGGAAATGGCAGACTTCTCAATTTTTATTTTACCGCCATTTTCAATATCGAGTATAAACACACTGTCTCTAATCTCAGCTATCTTTCCGTGAATACCGCCCAGTGTGACAACCTTATCCCCTTTCTTAACTTCATCCTTGAATTTCCGCTGGTTCTTCTGCTTCTTCATTTGGGGCCTCAACATGAAAAAATAGAAAACCAATATAATAGACCCAAACATGAATATGGTTGCCATGGGACTGGATTGCCCCTGCCCCGTATCCATGAGTAATATGTTCAATAAGTTCATCTCTTTATTACAATTTATTATTATTATTATTATTATGGTACTACAACTTCTCCTGACAAACGCAACACCATGGTATTGGGAACCGCGTTCGTTATGACGGTGATGTCCTTGGCCTGTACACCTTTCTTGCCGTCACTGTCAAATACAACCTCAATCTCACCTGTTTCTCCTCCACCAATTGGATTCCTCGACCATTTGGGAACCGTACATCCGCAAGATGCTCCCACACTAGACACAATTAATGGAGCATCCCCATCGTTGGAAAAGGTATAGGAATAAGCGATTTTCTCTCCCTGAATTATCTTGCCAAAATCGTATTCGGTTCGTTCAAATGAAATCACTGCCTTTTGGCTGGAGCTCTCACTTCCCGAGGCTGATAGGGGATTCGAAACTAAATCTGTAGAGATCTCCTCATTTGATGAACCATCACCACACGCAATAACAACTGTCAGACACGCAATACAGATATATGGTACAACTCTCATACTTCAAAGATAGCAATCAATATTATTGATGGTTAGGATTCTATTAATCCTTTTCCTTTCTTTTTAATCTTGTTTTCCTTTTTTAAATCTGATACAATGTTATCCAGAACCCCATTAATGAACCCCTTGCTGTCCTCTGCACTATAATTCTTTGAAATCTCAATATATTCATTCATACTTACTTTAATGGGGATTACAGGAAATTCAAGTATTTCACATATTGCCATTTTCATCAGAATTGTATCCATCACAGCCATTCGATCTGTTTCCCAATTCTTAGCTTTATCTGCAATCTGCTTCTCAAATTCAAGGTCGTGTTTGATAGTGAGTTCAAACAATCTTTGAACAAATGTCTTCTCATCTTTAGTCAGCAACTGCGTTATAACATGAGACAGCGGCTTGTTGGAAGAGACAGAACTCCTTTTATAATCGTCTATTGTATCCAATACAAGACGGTTGGCGATATCAATATTAGCAGCCCAATATAAGTTGCCTTCACTGTAATAATTATCCAATAGCTCATTCTCCATTACTCTCCGCTTAAATATCTGCTTCAGATACTTCCGATCAGCTTCAAAGGAACCCTCATCAAGAGCGAGATACTCCGAATATTCGTGGGACTGTTTGATGGCTCTAACCGTCTTTGCTATTAGATCGACATCACCCCATTTTATCTTTTTCTTCTCCAACAACGCCTTAAACTGCTTATCTTTTTGGAGAGACATCAAAATAGCATTATTCACAAAGCGCATATTGGGATTGATATCTTCCTCCGTTGGTATTTGTTTAAGCTTCCCTTTGTCCAGCGTCCTGCCTAAGGCAGCACGCAGCGCCACCAAAAGAGCCAGCTGGTTGTAATAAAGATCCAGAATGTGAGTGAATACACTTGTAAGTTCCTCATACTGTGCTTCCTTATCAGGCGTATCCTGCGAATGATAAGCATATAGCGCTTCCATCACTTTGATCCTTAATTGGCGTCTGCTCAGCATAATTAAAAGAACGTTTACAATATTTTGGGCGGCCCGCAAGGCAGCCATGTGCAAAAGTATTGAATTATGACTTATTAATTGGTTATAGGTTGTGGCAATTTACCGTGAATTAAAATATTGTATCGGCTAGTTGTCTAATCCCGGCTATTAGGGCTCCTCACAAATTCCAGTAAGCAACACTTTTGATTATCGCTGCTCAAGGACTAATTTTACGGAATGTTTAGATGCTTCATAGGACTCCTAATCGTACCCTGCCTTCTCCTTGCCCACTATGTGGCAGGACAAGACCGTAGCGGTAGGAGCGGACGTAGCGGAGGTGAAAGGCCAACGGGCTCTATCACCGGGACTGTGCTTAACGGCGATAACGAACCGGTAGAATATGCAACCGTATCACTCTACCGCATGAGGGACTCCACGCTGATCACCGGTGCCATTACCAATGAGAATGGTCGGTTTGATATCGATACCAAAGCCGGCAAATTCTTCATCAAGATCGAATTCATTGCTTTCACCCCAAAGATTCTCGCCAATGTAAAACTCCATCCGGATAACCTCGAGGTAGATCTTAAAACGATCACTATCGCAAGGCGGACTTCAGACCTCGGGGAAGTGGAAGTCGCAGCTCAAAAAAGCCAGGTAGAAATTGGCCTTGACAAGAAGGTGTTTAATGTGGAGAAGGATCTCTCTAGTGTAGGAGGGACTGCATCAGAAGTATTGGAAAACGTGCCGTCAGTAATAGTCGATGTCGACGGAAACGTCAGTTTGAGGGGAAGCGAGAACGTCCGAATATTGATAGATGGAAAGCCATCAGGGTTAATGGGAATCAGCCCTGCGAGGGCACTTGAGCAGATTCCAGCCAATACAATCGAAAGCATAGAAATTATCACCAACCCAAGCTCACGCTATGATGCAGAGGGAATCGCGGGTATTATCAATATTATACTCAAAAAAGACCGAGCCGCAGGGTTTAACGGTATGTTGAACCTCACTACAGGTTATCCCCATCGACACAACGCCAACTTTTCCTTCAATCAAAAGCTTGACAAGTTGAACCTGTTTGGCGGTGCAGGAATAAGGTACAGAGAACGCCCAGGTTCTGTGGTATATCATCGCGAAACAACAGTTAACAACACGGTTACAACCCTGAATCAGAACGGCCTCTTTACACGAGGCGGACTTTCCTATAACGCCCGTTTAGGTGCTGATTTCTATCTTAACAAAAGAAACACGGTCACTATTTCCGGGAACTACTCTCCATCAACAGGAAACAATGAACGGGCTACGGACTACAGCACTTATGACGATGCAAATATTCTGAAAGACCTATCAAACAGAACATCGGATGACAATGAAGTGGAAACTTCATTGGATCTTAATTTTAGCTACGAAAAGAAGTTTAAGAAAAGGGGACGCAAACTAACAGCAGACACACGATACAGTGTTGGCGTCGAAGATGGGCAGACGGAAATTCTGGAGGAATATGAGAGATACAATTATACTACTGACTTGAGCAACCCCCTTCATCAACGTACCAATGATCTAAAAAAACAAACCAATGCATTGGTCCAGGCTGATTACATTCACCAGATTAAAGAGGACGAAAAAATGGAATTCGGGTATAAATCAGGACTGCAAATCAGCGATCTGGAATACCTGGTCGAAGAACTGAACGATACTGCAGACACCTGGGTGAACCTTATAAATGTGAGCAACCACTTCATCTATGACGAACAGGTTCATGCCGGATATGGACTCTATTCCAATAAGCTTGATGATTTCAGTTACCAGTTGGGAATAAGAGCAGAACAGACCTATCTCACATCAACACTTAGAGAAACGGCCCAGGTGTATAAGAAGGAGTACCTGAACCTTTTCCCCTCCATACATTTGTCTCAAAAACTAAAAAATAACAGCAGTTTATTACTCAGTTTCAGCAGAAGAATCCGTAGGCCACGGGCAAGAAGCTTAAACCCGTTCAATAGCTACGCAGACCCGTTGAATCTATGGGTTGGCAACCCAAACTTGAATCCGGAATTCACCAACTCCTATGAATTTGGGCACTTGAAGTATTGGGACAAGGCCTTCCTTGGCACCACACTCTATTATCGACGCACAGATAGTGTAATATCAAGAATACGCACTATCGACACCAATGGTGTGAGTACCACCCTACCACAAAATTTGTCAAAGCAGAATGATTTTGGAGTTGAGGTCACCTTCTCTGCTGACATCACCAAAACATGGAAGGTGAATGGTAGCTTCAATTATTTTCGAAGCATTTTAGATGGAAGCAATCTTGACGGATCTTACGACACAGACGCTTTCAGCTATTCCGGAAGGATGAATTCGACGGTACAATTCCTGAAGGGATTTCAGTTTCAGTCCATGTTCAACTACAGAGGCCCAAGACAAACTGCCCAGGGTGAACGTAAGGCAATGTACTTTTTCGACGTTGGATTCAAGAAGGACATTTTAGGAGATCGTGGAACCCTGAACTTAAAACTGAGTGATGTGCTTAATTCCCGGCAGTACGTGATGGAGACCTATGGAAGGGGCTTCTATATAGAAACAAAATATCAACGTACTACCCGGGTGATCTTCCTCAGTTTTACCTATAAGATCAATCACTACAAGGTCAAGAGAGATCGAGGCCGATCGGGATATAATGTTGAGGATATGGGAATGTGAGGTGGCAATGCAAGTGGGGTATTCAGAGAACCTCTGATAAAAGCTCATGTATAAAAATGGCCTTAGCTGGGTCACTTTGAATTACTATTTTAGCTGCATGAAGCCACTGAACCTACCTATTTTCTTCTTCCTTCTTTTTGGGTGCTCCCCAATCGACAGAAATACTGGGCAACAAGATTGGCTAAAATCCTTGCCCAAGGTTGAAACACACATTCATTTAGATGGTTCTGTTCGCCTGAATACCATCTGGGAAATAGCTCAGGCCGATGGTATTGACCTGGGTGTAGAATCAATTGATGAGCTAGAGGATATATGCACTGTTCGCGAGCCAATGAACAGCCTGCAGGAGGTACTTGATGTTTTCTGGGTGCACCAGAAAGTGTTGAACTCCCGTGAGAACATTGCGCGGGTCACCTTTGAAAATGTAGAGGACGCATACCATGATGGCGTCGTGCTGCTCGAGCTGCGATTTGCCCCTACATTTATATCCCTGGGAAAAGAAGGCCTGTCAAACGATGATATTATCCTAGGTGTGCTGGATGGCATTCAAGAGGGCATGGAACGTTACGACATTGAGGTGGGCCTGATCGGAATTGGTGTACGCGGCATGAAAGAAGAGGACAATATGCAAGCGCTCCTGGATATAATAGAAATAAAGCATGGAGCTCACCCCCATGCCAGCCGGTTGGTCGGCTATGACCTCGCCGCCGCAGAAGCGGGTTTTGAGACGGCCTCTTTTCTCGGCCTGATAACTGTTGCACGCGAAGGTGGATTGCATATCACCATTCACAGCGGAGAAGATACCGATGCAGAGCATGTTAGAAAAACGCTGAATATTTTAGGGGCCGAACGTATTGGCCATGGCGTCAAGAGCTGGGATGATCCTGCTGTTATTGACCTGATCAAAGAAAGGGATGCGCACCTGGAACTATCGGTCACATCTAACTGGCTTACAAAGACGTCCCTTTCCATCGAAGACCACCCCATCAAAAAACTTTATGAATCAGGAGTTTCAATTTCAATCAATACAGATGATGCACACCTGATGGGTATTGACCTCATGCACGAGTACCAACTTATTATTGACAAATTTGGATTTACCGGTGATGATTTTATGAAGATCAACGCGGATGCCCTGGAACACTCTTTTCTTCCTGAGCACATCAAATCAAAAGTCCGGGAAAAACACTTCAGCAATTTGAGCTCTGAAGATATTCCAGAATAGCTTAGGGCTATCAATTTATGAGATGATCTGATTACCATATCTGATATTATGTGCACGTTCTTTTTCAATATCTTTGTCGTTAACATAAATAATATCCCCATGAAACTGAAAGCCGCCCTACTACTCTGCCTGATAAGTGCTGGCGCATATTCCCAGAACACCGTTTGCTTCACTATTGAAACCAATCCCAATTCTTCTGACCCTGCCCTGGGAGCATTCACCAAATATGTCAATGTGCTGGATTGCTTTGAGATATATGCGGAAGCAGGGATTGCGGACGATAAGGTACTCCATGCAGCAGCCGTGGCAGCCGAGCTGCTGGATAATGATGAGGATGGAATTGCGGATGATCCCCAGATCAAAACCCAGCTGCAAAACTATTCGGCCTTAATGCCATTGTTCATGTCAGACGGCTCTGCAGCAATGAACACATTTGAAAACAATTATACGGGAGATGGCGTGAGTGCTGTTCTGTTCAATGATGAAATTGATCCCACTCAGACTGGTCACTGGGGTGATGATGCCTCCGTTGAGGAAATATTGCATACGATCAATCACGTTGGCCATACCAATGTGTACCCTGCTGCTTTTGACCTTGATACCAGTTCATCCTTGATGTCGGCGGCTATGGATGTAGCCCGGGCCGGGCAGTTTCTGACAGCACCCAATTCTTACCCAGCTGCAGCGTGGTACCACTACGACGACATCACCTGCGATTATAAGTGCATGATGATAGAGTATATGTATTGGAGCATTGTCTCCTGGATGGGAGTTCTTGACGATGCTGCCACCTGTGCTGGTATTGCCAATGAATGGGAACCCTGTAGCCCCACCTTGTTTCAAACGACTGACACCCTAATGTACAATTTGATCACTGACCCGGCTTATAAACTCCCTCAGCTTGCACCAGACGGAAATTACTGTCCGACGGCAAGCGGTGTAGAGAATATCAGTCCCAGGGGAACCCTCCACTTGTGGCCCAACCCTGTTGAAGATCATGTGTTGATCAGTGCACCCGGCTTTCCATCTGGAGAAGTCACCATTCGAAATGTGTTGGGTCAACTTGTAAAAACCGCTAACATGGTACACGGTACGGCTCGGCTCAGCACCAGTGAATTTGATAAGGGGTTATATTTCGTCTCCTTTGGAACGGATACCATTCAGCTCATCAAATAGGCTTTCCTCAAGCAGGATAATTCAAGCTACTGCTTAATGATCTTCACGACCCGTGATAGATTCCCCGCCTGTATCTGAACGAAATAGATTCCAGCAGGTGCTGATTTAATATTGACCTGACTTCGAACATGGCCAATACTGCTGCCAATATCTTCAGCATGCACTGTTTGCCCTAAGAGATTTTTTACAGCTATCGACAAATACTCACGTGTGCCCAATGTCATGCTAACTTCAAACCTCCCCTTATTGGGTATTGGATAAACCTCTGCTGTCAAACCTGGTTGTTGCTCCAATATGCTTGTTATTACCGTTCCACCTCCTGATACCACACAACCATTGGCATCTGTAATATTCACTGCATAAACACCTCCACAAAGGTTTATAGCATCATAGGTAGTCTGGGTATTGACATCATCCCATTGGTAGGTATATGGCTCCACTCCACCAACAACATTCGCGCGCATGCTACCATCACACCCCAAGGATTCATCTGTTACATACACAGCCACGCTTAGAGCAGCCGGTTCATGGATATCCTGAGTGGCGAATGATTCACACCCACTATTGTCAGTAACAGTTACAGTGTATGTCCCGCCACACAATCCCGTCGCTGTGATGTCTGTCTGAGACCCTGGATCATCCCAGGAATATGTATAAGGTGCACTGCCTCCTGATGCAAGTACGGATATTGTCCCGTCACATATTCCACTGCATTGCACATCGCTGTATGCGGGAATTGAGGTGGACGGAGCACTGGCATCATCAACAATAACCTCTTCTACTTTTTCACATCCATTTGAACTCGTAACAGTCAGTGTATAGATACCAGCAGCTACGTTGGTAATAGCTGAAGAGGTAACACCATTCGACCATGAATACGAATACGTAGAAGTTTGATCAACAGTTGATACCACAGCAGAGCCCCCAAGGCCGCCACAGGTGGCGTCAGTGGTAGCCACAGTAAATACGGGCATTCCCACTGTGAATCTTTGGGCTATCTGGCAACCAAAATCACCTTCAAAACTCTTCAGCTGCTGGTTGGAGCCGTCAGCTTTGAAGATCCTTGCTGACCCGCTGCCATCGCTGTTTGCCCACCAGGAAAGGCCATCACAATCAGAATCGTTGATGAACAAGCTATAACACCCAGCCGCCAGGTCAAATGTGTCTCTATAAGTTGTATTGGACGAAAGTGTCCCTGATTGATATATGATGGTCCCAGATTCATCTTCCAGCTGGTAAGATGTCTCATTGGGGAAGGAGTTCGTTGTCATCATTAAATAGATAGAGTTATCATACATGGGCGGCACATCAAATTCTGACTTTGCAGTATTGTTGGGTGCGTATTCATCAACCCCACCATTTGGATTCAATAGAGTGACCACAAACACATTGCTCTCTGAATTACCATCAATATACCAGCAGTCGTTTACTGAACTTAGCGTAACCTGCTCCGTTTCAAAGGCCGGTAAACTGCCGGTCCACTGGTAGGTCTGGGTTGCTCCACCCTGTACCCCGTACTCAATATCCAGGGTCGTCAGTGTGGTAGTACCAGTATTCTTAATGACAATAACCGGGTTGTCACATATGGGGTTAAACCGATTCTGTATCTCCCAATTATTGGGTGAAATGATCTCCTCGACCCCTGCGTCCAGCACAAAGTTTGCCTCATCATAACTGATAAGGTGTACCCTCATAATATAATACCCGAACTGATCTGTTTGAGAGTCATAATCCAGGTAAACAGAATCTCCTGGTGTCACATAAGGTGTCAGGTCAACATTCTGTGTTACTACCGGCATTCCAGGACACCATCCCGCTCTTCTGCTCAGCCAGGTGCCTCCCTGAGGGTACAGAGGGTTCATCCCGCATTCATTAATTATCTGCCAGGAGTAAATCGCAGAGTCTTCAACATCCACATTGTGTATCTTATAGCAGAATTCCGCACAGTTCGTTGAATTGTCCCAGTGATGGCCCGACGCCCTTGTTTTGAGCTTGAACATATCCGCATTTGGGTCCAATCCCACATTCCACGGAGCCATGGTTGAATCAATCGTAGCTAAGTAATAATTACCCCTCCAGAGATTCTCCACGTTGAGCACCTCTCTTGGTGGCGTACCTTCTATCATCAAAAACTTTAGATCCAAATACTCCTGCCAGTTACCTGCAGCCAAATGCACGGTATCATGAAGCAATGTCCTGTAGTCAGAAACATCGTAGATCCATGTCCAACCGTCATTGCCCAGGCTCAACCCATTTCCATAAGGTGTAATAAACCTTCCCAGCTCAAACTCTTCTATAACTTCATAAACATCATAGTATTCCAATTGATCCAGGAACAGTGTATTATCCGGCGTCACAAGAGTTGAATCAATTGCACTCCCGTTGGAATCGTACACGTAATTGCTGTAGTATGAATTCCATACGTATAGGGTATCCGTGGCTGTAGTAGCGTTCATGGAGTCAGTGTACAGAATCAACTGCACCTGCTCTTGCTCAACAGAATCCTCTATGAGTACAGAGTCCACTGTGGAAACATAAACACCTTGCTCAAAAATCACATTGGGCCTTAGCATTGTCGCCTGGAAGTTGCGCATCAGTGCACAACCATCATGATTCCCCCACCCAGGCAGTCCAAAAAGAGATGCATCATTCCCACTACTCGTTGCATCAGACGCTGTATTGCCCACTCCTTCATTAAACTGGTAGTATGCAATCAAATTGGCATAATCAGGATGTGTCACACCCACGTCCTTATACATCCAATCCTCAATGGTTGTCTGATCCAGCGCTTTATCCCAGATTCTAAATTCATCAATATAACCATCGTAACTATTCGTTCCGGGCGCATTGGAGCCGATCTTAAACTGCGAAATACCAGCCATACCCTTGCTCTTTCCTCCACCAAGGTTAAATAAGGCCCCGTTCAAATACATTCGCATTTGCCCCATGCTGATATCCTTAGTGAATGCCCAGTGATTCCATTGTCCTTCATAATCACCGGTATTCGCAGCCTTCTGGATCCTGTCATAAGATGAATTATCATTGCCCGCATCCCAGTAAACAGTACCGTTTCCCCATGGTAGATGAGCATTCACCACCCTGTAACCATTAGCATCATACCCTTCGAAGAGGTAATCACTTTGCGGTTGAATGGCTGGATCACCATATTGCCAAAAAGAGATGGTGATCTCATCACTAACGGCTGAGAACGCACTCGGGGGCACTTTTACATAATCCGGGCCGTTGAAGCTGAGATAATACTCCGTGTTCGCGCTGAACACCCCGGAATTGAACCCCGTATTTTCTGCCAATAATGTGTTGTCCGAACCCTGAATGTCATTGTTGTAACAAATTTCCACCACCACATTGGAAGTACCATCCCAGGTGAATGGATAGGTGAAACTGAGGGTATTCCAGCCAGTACCGGAAAATGATGTATTTCTTGAATAAACTTCCGTGAACCCACCATTTTCAAAATTGTCACCATCCAGTGCTGAGAAAGCGGAATTCTTCAAATTGAACGTGAGCTTTTTCATCGAAGTCCCTGCAACATCCACATTGAACCTCATACCAGTGATCTCACCGGCCGTGACTCCTGCGCCATTGAGCTCTGCAGCCGTCCAAAGGAATTGAGACCTGGAATCTGATTCACTCGAACCAAAAGGATTGCTAGTTGTTAATGAGCCGGAGCCAATGATACTGGAGTCAAAAGAGATAACGCTTGAGTAGGTAATGAACTGCTCCCACCATGCATTGTATTCCCATGATGGATTCATCATATACATGAAGGTATCAGGACTTGCCCCATTGGCCACATGACTCGGCTGAAACATCTGTGTTGAATCATAAATTCCAAGGTAATCATACAAAAAGGTGTGTGTCGTATAATCCCACTCGCCACATGCCGGATTTTGATTGGGATTGCACTTCAGGTTATAATACATCAGGATCTTCTCATAACTGACGCTCTCTGGAGGAAACGCAAACTTCGCATTCTGGGTAGAACCCCAGGTGAAAGTTTGCACGACCGTTGTATCCCCTGGCCCCGCTACACCGCTTAAACAAAAGAGTGACACAAATGCACTCAGCACAACAATTTTCTGACTATTTTTCATAAAACATTCTTTGGCACAAACTTCGCCCAGCAATAAACCGGAACACATATGGCTAAATTACTAAATTCACCCCTCTAAATAAGGGTATCTATTTTAGAATTGGAGAAATTCACAGATTTATAGGCTGGAATCAATACACATGGGCAATCTTCGGAAAGATCTTAAAAGCATGGACAAGCAGAATTTCTATTCCAGCTTGTTTTTTCCGTTGCTTTTCCTCACCACCATCTGGATGGTGAAGACATGGGAGGAAGTCATGGGGGTGAATTTTTCACACTATGGAGTGTTTCCAAGGACAGCAGATGGCCTGGTAGGCATTGCATTATATCCGCTGATTCACGGCGATTGGAACCACCTGATCAATAACAGCACAGCAATATTCATTCTATCTGTGGCAATATTCTATTTCTACAGGCCCGTCGCCTACCGCATCTACTTCTGGACTTACTTGATGTCTGGTATATGGATATGGGCAAGTGCCAGGGCTAATTTCCACATTGGTTCCAGTGGCCTTATTTATGGTTTTGCATCGTTCATCTTCTTCAGCGGAATCATACGTAAGAATACCAATCTGCTGGCCTTGTCGATGCTAGTAACATTTCTATATGGGGGAATGGTATGGGGCATCTTTCCGATCCGGCCAGAGATGTCATACGAGGGCCACCTATGGGGCGCTGTCGCAGGGTTAATTCTTGCAGTTTACTTCAGGAAGGAAGGGCCGCAAAAAAGGAAATATTCCTGGGAGCTGGAAGAGGAGGAAGAGAAACGCAAGTTAGATGATGTTGAGGATGCGGAGGAGATAGAAATTACCACAACGAAACCGCTCAACCCATTCACCAACCAGCCCAGGATTACTTATACCTATAAGAAAGAAGGGGGCGAGAAGGGAGACAGTAGCTGAATAGAATTTTACACAATTTCTCTTGCTGGCAGTTCAATCCCGATGAATCAGGATGACAACCTAACTACTGCAGAACTATCTTGCTGGTGGATGACCAATCATTGCCAACGACGTTCAAAAAATACAACCCTCGATTATGCATTGATACATCAATTTTGAACGACCTTATTGTTGAATGACAGCGTATTAATTCTACTATTTGCCCTCTTCCGTTAATCAAAGTAACATTCAAATCCTCAATCAAATTTTCGCTAAACCTAATAGAGAAGAAGTCATAAGCGGGATTAGGCACAACATTGATTGTCTGTATACCTGTGGCTTGAAATATCCCTACGGAAATAGAATCTATGTACAATTGTTCAGAATATAACACACACCCCAAAGTATCAATGACCTGTAGATAAACATAACCTATATCCGGCGAATAATAAGTAGGACTTGTGGCTCCTTGAATAGCAGTTGAGTCAATAAACCACTGATAAGTGAATGCTCCCGTATCTGATGTCCAAAGGTCTGAACCGTCATTAAAAATGCTTGGCCTAAAATTCTCCACACACATAATGTAAAGCGTATCCGAACCGAAGAAACATGAGTCACCATAACTTACAAGAACGGTGTAGTTTCCATTCTCGGTGACTATGTGTGATTGATCGGTAGCACCCACCAGTATATTTCCCTCATGATACCACTGATAGGTACTGCCAATAGAAGCAACAAGCGTATCTCCATTCTGCGCAATGGTAGGGGTTGCATTGCTAATGTTAACCTGATAATAAAGGCCTATTGCTATAAAATTAGCGCAGTCACTAGGGACTTGCAGCCCAAAGGTTGAACTAAGCTGACCTGGCAGTACCAACGTTGATTTCTCTTCAAAATCCCAGAATTCCTCAACAATCCCAACATATGGCCCATTGTTGAATTTTACTGTAGTACCAGGTTCTTCCTGTAAGTCTGAGACAAGAATAAATGCAGTACACATATCACTGGTATCAAGTATTGACAATCCAGTCATGGTCTGTGTTACAGTACTGAATTTTGCCATAAAAAACCCGTCATTGATCGTTAGGCCACCAATGTAAGCAGCTAGTGGGTCAGCATATATGACAAATAGAGTTACTCCAGTCACATCAGTAGTAGAATCAGAAGCAATAGAATCTGTAGGTAAACCACTAATGATGTAAGTACCATTACCTATTACGATATCAGTAACATCAGCTCGAAATGCCGCTGCGCCGCCCCCCCAACACTCATCCACTCCTCCGTTTCCTAACAGCACACCTTCCAAAGTGTCAACCTCAGAACTCGGATTTTCTATAATTACAGTTCCTGTAAGGTCTGGCCCTGTCAGGTCCCACCAAAGAAAGGCCTTTACGATACTTGCATTTGATGGTATCCCGCCGATTACAAAATTGGCCGGCTGCTCAGTTCCTGCATATGGAATACCATTAAAAACCATCTTCTTGCCCAATAGTACACTTGACTCAGTGTAGTTTAGGCCACATGCAGTAGAGTCAAATATAGTTTGCAGTGTATCTGTTGCCTTTAGATTGTGGTCCTGTGCACATACAAGTCCATCACCAAGTACAATTAACAGGATTAAGCTGACAACATATTTCATATCTGAAATCAATATCGGTACTTATGCAATTATACAGAAATAATCACTAATGTACGATTAGCCATAACAACCAATATTCCAACACATTACATCTAAAACCTTATAGTTTTAAGGTATTCAGAATACCATTTATTGAATTTATTATTGAGTAAAGTCAACCAATACCTTATTCAAGCCGTCTTATTATAGTTGCGTTGCATCTCAGTGTAAATACCTGACATATAAAGTAGTATTTTTTTTACACTTAAGGACACCCTCAACTTATCACCGATATTAGCAACATAAATTAGGTCAATTCGTATTAAGCATTTACCAAAATATTAGGTTAATTTAGCACATAGCATTACCAACCATATCCTGTGAAGTCTGCATTACTTACACCACCCCTGCAATTGCTCTCAGTATGCCTTATCGTAATTGGGAGTTTGTTTCTACATCAAGAAACAAACGGTCAGTGCACGTGTGATGCGTCAGTACCCGTGCTTACCGTAGACCTATCAGCCAAACCAGATACACTTTGGGGAATTAATGCAAGCAGAAACGGAATTTGCTGTGGAGCCAGTGGCTCCCCCAAACCTAAATGTATCAGGTTTAATGTCACGGTTAACCCTCTTACTGAGCAAATTAGCTTTGATGTAAACCCTGGATTGCCAGCGGCGGCATTCTATCAAATAGACTGTGGAGACTCTAATGCAATTGGAGACTCAGTATGTATTACAGGCGTCACAACATTTTGTATTACATTCTGCAAACCAGGTGGAGACTCCCGTAATTTCTCCATCTCTGCCTCGAGAAACACGGCAGCGGGAGGTGACATCGCTTTGGGGGAGGGGTGCAGTGATACTTTATGGGCAGGAGGGATGGACGAAACTTCTATGACCTGGACTTCAGTTTTCCCGGGAGCAGTAGGAGCACATGATGCTTATCTAAGTTGTACTACAGGCTGCGATTCTACTATTGTCACTGCTCCTGCCCCACAGGTAACAGATTCTATTGCTTACGAAGTATCGGGAACCGCACTTGGGTGTACATCTGGTCTGGCACGAGATACCGTGTGGGTGTATTTTATTTCAAGATCTACTGTTACAATAGCCCCACCTGATCCGGCAATTTGTTTTGGGTTTCCTGGTGTGGGTTTGACGGCAACGGGATCGGATGGAGCCAAACCCTATACATTCTCCTGGTCAGGCCCGTCAATATCAGCGGGCCCCGTGTCATCCACAGATTCAACCTCTGCAATTACAGTAGATGCGATTGGTGACTATATTGTAACTCTGGAAGATACAACAGGCTGCAATGCAGCTAAGGACACAGTTACTGTTGTTGCATTTACTGCAGGTATATCGGCTGACGCTGGTAGTGATCAGACGGTTTGTATTACCTCACCGGCAGTTACACTGGCTGGGATTATTGATCAGGCGGATGGAGGTGCCTGGACAAGTTTAAGTGGGACACCAGGTGTATTCACTCCGGATAATACAGATTTATCAGGAACATATACCCCTTCAGCTGCTGAACAAATAGCTGGTACGGTATCGATACAATTAGTGTCTACGGGAAACCATGGATGTACACCAGACACAGATACCGTGGTTGTGACCATTACTCCGGTGGCTACGGCGAGTGCAGACGTCGATGCTACCATTTGCGCAGGTTTAACGTTCACCACCAATGGTTCAATAGGTGGATCGGCGTCCTCTCAATCGTGGGGAACCTCAGGAACAGGAATATTTACTGATAATACATTACTCGCTGCTGTTTATACTCCATCAGTTGCCGATATCACTGCTGGCACAGTCACCCTTACCATTACTACTGACGATCCAACTGGTCCATGTGTAGCTGCTTCGGACGCTATGGTATTGACAATTGATGTTGCCGCTACTGCTTCGGCGGGTGGAGCGGCTACCATTTGTGAGGGGTCTACCCATGCTACTGCTGGAGCATTTGGAGGGTCAGCTTCTTCTATTCTTTGGACCACTTCGGGTACCGGTGGATTCTTGCTTGATACTGACCCTACTACTACATATACTCCTTCTGCTGCAGATATTACTGCGGGTACCGTAACACTTACCATTACAACGGATGACCCGGCTGGTCCTTGTGGATCTGTACTCTCTACAATGGTCCTTACTATTAATCCTATTGCTACTGTTTCCTCCGGTGGTGCAGCCACTATTTGTGAGGGCACTACCCATGCTACTCTTGGTGCTTTTGGGGGAGGGGCTTCTTCTATTCTTTGGACTACTTCGGGTACCGGTGGATTCTTGCTTGATACTGATCCCACTACTACATATACCCCTTCTGCTGCAGATATCACTGCGGGTACTGTGACACTTACCATTACAACCGATGACCCGGCTGGTCCTTGTGGGGTTGTATCCGATCCCATGGTACTCACTATTGATCCTGCGGCTACCGTCTCTGCTGGAGCTGCAGCTACTATATGTGAAGGATCTACCCATGCTACACTGGGTACTTTTGGGGGTGGGGCTTCTTCCATTTTATGGACTACTTCTGGGACTGGCGGATTCTTGCTTGATACTGACCCTACTACTACTTACACACCCTCGGCTGCAGATATTACGGCCGGCTCGGTTACCTTAACTATCACTACTGATGATCCGGCTGGACCTTGTGGATCGACATTCTCTACAATGGTGCTGACCATTAACGCTATAGCTACGGTAGCATCGGGTGGAGCAGCTACTATTTGTGAGGGTTCAACACATGCTACACTCGGTTCTTTTGGGGGATCAGCATCTTCTATTCTTTGGACGACTTCGGGTACCGGTGGATTCTTACTTGATACAGATCCCACTACTACCTATACCCCTTCTGCTGCAGATATTACTGCAGGGTCGGTTACATTAACCATTACAACAGATGACCCTGACGCTGGAGGGCCTTGTGCTGCTACAACAGATGCAATGGTCTTGACTATTAATCCAATAGCTACAGCTTCTGCTGGAGCAGCGGCCACAATTTGTGAGGGTTCGACCCATGCTACCCTTGGTACCTTTGGTGGATCAGCATCTTCGATTCTTTGGACGACTTCGGGAACGGGAGGATTCCTATTAAACACGGATCCGACAACTACCTATACACCTTCGGCGGCAGATATTACTGCAGGGTCTGTTACCTTGACCATTACAACGGATGATCCTGACGGTGGTGGGCCTTGTGCTGCTACAGCATCTGCAATGCTACTTACCATCAACCCTATTCCAACGACTTCTTCTGGTGGAGCAGCTACTATTTGTGAGGGTACAACACATGCTACACTTGGTGTATTTGGAGGGGGAGCAACTTCTATCCTTTGGACAACATCGGGAACAGGAGCCTTCTTACTGAACACGGATCCGACAACTACCTATACACCATCAGCTGCAGATATTACTGCAGGGTCTGTAACATTAACCATTACAACCGATGACCCTGCTGGTCCTTGTGGTTCTGTGTCGGATGCAATGCTACTCACTATCGATCCTGCAGCTACCGCTTCTGCTGGAGCGGCGGCTACCATTTGTTCGGGTTCAACACATGCTACACTCGGTACCTTTGGTGGGGGAGCAACTTCTATTCTTTGGACAACTTCTGGAACGGGAGGATTCTTATTAAACACAGATCCTACAACTGTATATACTCCTTCAGCCGCGGATATTACTGCGGGTTCTGTTACATTAACTATTACAACGGACGATCCTGGCGGACCTTGTGGATCGACATTCTCTACAATGGTGCTGACCATTAACGCTATAGCTACGGTAGCATCGGGTGGAGCAGCTACTATTTGTGAGGGTTCAACACATGCTACACTCGGTTCTTTTGGGGGAT
>Ga0302119_10000500_pt1 | contig 17690 bp, 14 predicted proteins | sample AG5_Tmax_MG_FD_203114 | JGI IMG/M metagenome (GOLD analysis project Ga0302119, IMG submission 203114) | Marine microbial communities from Western Arctic Ocean, Canada - AG5_Tmax | ecosystem: Environmental > Aquatic > Marine > Oceanic | place: Canada: Western Arctic Ocean | collected 2017-10-01 | reverse complement strand
GACCATCAAGGAGTTTCGCAAACACGGTGCGAGTTGGGACATGATCGAGGCCCAGCGCGACCAACTTCACAATGAGTGCGAGGCCAACCTGCGCATGGAGACATTTCTCGACCATGTGCTGGCCGGCAAAACGGACGTCACGGAGGAAGATCTCCGCACCTACTACGAGGAACACCAGCGTGAGTTTCGCTCCACCGCTGAAGTGCGGGTCCTCCATCTCATGAAGTCCCTCGAAAAACACGAGGATCCTGTCCTTCTCCTCGAGCAGATGGACGAACTCCGCGAAAACCTCCTCCAGGGCGCCAACTTTGAAGAGATCGCCAAGCATGAGACAGAAAAGGAGTCGGGCGAGATCGACCTGGGCTGGATCGCCTTCGATCGGCCTTCAAATCCGATTGAATCCATCATGTTCACCATGCGCCAGGATGAAGTCAGCCCGGTTGTTGCCTACGAGCATTGTTACCATCTTCTCAAGATTGCAGAGATCAAACCAGCGGTCGTGAAACCATTTGATGACCTGCGTGATGACATTGCGCAACGTGTGGAGTTCCAGAAGAGGAGGAATGCTCTTAGGGAATTCGCGACGGGACTCCGCGAGGGCGCAATCGTGGAACACGTCGATTTCTCAGGCGAGGACGAGGACGAGCAAGATGCTGCCCCGAGCGCAAGCTAGGGGATGACCGGGAATTGTCCCCTTCCGCGCAGCGAGGCCTTCGCCTACTTCATCCCCTTGTTGTATTTCATCCACTCTTCCAGACGCGCCGTCCAGCCGGCTGAATCCACTCGCCCGGACGGTCCGTAGCCATGTCCCCCCTGCGAAAATCCCATCATCCCGATCTGGTTGGATTCAACGCCCCGCTCCTTGCGCTTGAATCGCATGGTCCGGATCGCTCGCCGCACATCCAGCTGGGAAATCGCGAAATCGACGGATGTTCGTGGTCAAATCCCGAAAGCCGCCTGCCTCCGATAGCCCACCCGATAACCAACCCACGCCCAGAGTAGGCTGTTCAGGGCAATCGCGACCACGAGTCCGCCGAGCCCAAGCAAGGTCTTCATCGGTGGCGTCCCAGTCACGGCCGGCAGGATCGCAACCAGCGAGGCGATCAGTCCGATTCCAAGTCCCCACCCGATGAAGGTCCTCACTTCTTTGAAGATCACCTCCTTGGTGACCGCTTGGGTAATCCCGATCGTCGCCAGGACTTGGAATTCGCCACGGCGTTCCGCAAGATTGCGCGCCGTCACGATGCCCAGTCCGGCGCTCCCCAAGATCAATCCGAGACCCCCAAGCACGTGAAAGATTGCGATGTAGGTGTTTTCCACGCCGTGGAATCCTTCCAGTCGTTCCTGGGTTCGCGTGATCGTGCTTCCCCGATCGGCGGTCACTTTTTGCAACTCCTCCCGCGCCGCAGCTAGCTCACCAGGAACATCGGCAAGAAACAATTGATAGCCTTCCTGGGAGGGATAGAATTTCAGGAAGGCCTCTTCATCTACCACCAAGCTTCCCTGGAAGACGCTGTCCGCGAGGGCCCCCGTGATTTCGATTTCAAAATCCCCTCCCCATTCGTCGGTATAGGGAATGCGATCGCCAACCTTCTTTTTCAGCACCCACATCATGGTGGTCTGATCGATGAAGGCCCGGAGCACCCGCTCTTCCGAGGAGTCCCTGAGCAACTCCCAACCCCGCTCGATCGCGAGGCCCTTGCCCACTGCCTTGAGTGCAAAGGCATCACGCTCTGCGAGAGCCGCAACATCAGTCGCCAACAACCGCGGGCGAGTTGCCTTGTTCAAGTTGAAGCAACTTGCATCATCTCCCACCCCCATCCGGAAGGGCCGGATCTCACCAAGCAGATCACGCTGATCTCCAAGTTCGAAGTAGTCGGGATCCTTCTTCGCATCGGCGGTCCGATTGATCGGATTGGTCGTTTCGATCCAGAACGCGAAGCCCCCAGCTCCACTGGATTTCTCCGCCCACTCCTCGCCGCCGTGTTTCTGAAAAGCCGTCACCGCGATCACGAGAAACACCCCGCAGGCCAGGGTTCCGACCACCACCAGGCTGCGGGTCGGCCGCCGGCCGCTGTTGAGGGTCGCCAAGGATCTCGCAGAGATGACCTCCAGTTTGCGCCCTCCGCTCCATCCGAGCCACGCGCGATAGTTCAGAAGACCGGCGATCAGGAAGAACATTCCTGAGAGGAAGAAGGCCGCCTGGGGACCCATCGCACCACTCGCCACGATGCAGCCTAACCCTGCCACCAGGCACAGGAATTCCGCGATGAGAATCCGACGCACCTTCGATGCTCCTCGTCGCACCTCTTCGGTCCCGGCTTCCAAGCGCAAGGTCGCGTTTTTCTTTCCCTGCTTTCGCACCGTGAGCCAAATCACCAGCATGGAGATCTCCACGAACACCGCGAGCCCACTGAGCATCGTGAAGGGGTTGAAATGAAATTTGAAAAGCGAATCGGTGGTTCCCTCGTTCCAGATCGTTTCGAGAAAACGGAGAATGCCAATGCTGTAGGCAACCGCAATTCCGAGACCCACCATTCCACCTGCGATCACAATCAGGAGACCCTCCCACAACCGCCAACGCAGCACTTTTTTTGCGGGGATCCCCAAGGCCGACAAGAGGCCGCTCTCCCGGTTCCGTTGCTCGATGTTGAAGCGAAACAACATCGTGGTGAGGGTAATCGAAGCCACGATGAGAAAAAAACTCATGCTGAGAAAGAGAGTCGCAATGTCCACCGGCGATTTGGCTGCCGCAATCGCTTCCTCCCGCAGGTCCCGCAGGAGTAGGCCAGCCATTTGCGGATGGAAGACTGTGAGCAATTCCCCTTCGAATTCGTTCTTCCCGGCCTCTGCGATCGGAACGCGCAGCGAGGTGGAATTCCCCCAACGATTTCCGAAGAGCTCGCGGCCCCGCTCCTCCGTGATGAACGCCTTCGGGGTCCCACGGTAGTCGTCCCAATAGTCTTCATCCACCTGCCGAATCCGGCCCAGGTCAAGGGGCAGACCGGGCGCCCAGTCCTGCGCGTCTTCGGCCTCGGCCACCCCCGGAAAGTCCGGCATCCATAGGCGGTCCGCGGCGAGGCCTTCCAAAGGAATGATGCTGCGCACCTTGAACTCAGCAGTGACCTCTGACAGTCGATTGCCACGACCGAGGCTGAAATACGTCACCCTGAGGGGCTGCCCGGGCGATACCCCCAGGTCCTTCGCCAGCCATTCATTGATCACGATGTCGTCCTGCACAAAATCATCCGGCAGGAATGGCGCGCCCCTTGCTCCCACCGCCGCGATGAGCGAGTAAGGCGTTTCCTTCCCATTGGCCGCAAAGGTGTTGACCAGGTAACTGGTGACCGGAAGGGCACTTGCATAGCGACCGATCACGGCATCCACGATTTGCGGCTCAAGAAAAATGCGGGCTGACCGAAGTTCCGTTGCCTGCGCAAGAGGGATATCGACCAGGGAAAATCCATAGTCCGCCAGCTTCATGCGGTTGCGAATGCGCGCCAACAAACTCTCGTCGAATTTCTTGCTTCGGTCGTGGGATCCCAGCAGGAGAAGATTCGCCTGCGCGGGTTGATCGATGACCTGCTGCAGTCGCTTGAGCGGAACAAAAACTGTCGGAGTCGGCAACTGGGTCGCCACCAGGTTGAACCCCCCAAATTGAGGGGCATCCAGAACCTCCCGCACCTTGGCTCGAAAACTGATCACGTCCTCGGCTTCTCCCGAAAGGGGAGCATCACGAGACAACATCCCGGGTTCCTGCAGGCGCAGGATCACGGAGTCGCCAGGTGCCAACCCGAGAGAGGCGGCCAAGTGATCGTTCACTGCGACCTCCCGATCCGGTAGCTCAAGCGCCATTCCGTCACTCGGTGCAAAGTCCCAAAACGATTCGTCTACTCCCAGGATCTGGACCTGACCCAATGCCCGCCCGCTCTTCTGGCTGCTGAGCTGTCCCTTCAACAACAGCACCGGCGCACTTCGCAGCCCCTCCCCGCGCACTTCTGCAGCCAGTTCATCTCGAAAGAATCCCTCTCCCGCGATGAAGATCTGATCGATCTTTCCAACCCGATTCTTCGCAACTTCACGGAGCGTTTCCTTGACCGAGTCACCGGCCAGAAGCGCACCCAAGAGCACCGTGGCACCCAGAACCGCTCCTGCCCAAACGCCGAGATAAGACAGCTTGAAGTGCCAGATCCCCCGACGGATGAAGGTCAAAGCATTCATCGCTTTTCCAGTCTGCCACCACGAAGTTCGTAGTAGTTCTGCATCCGCTTCGCAAGAGCCGGGTTGTGGGTCACCACGATCAGAGTGACGCCCTTCTCTTCATTGAGCTGGACCAGAAGATCGGCCACCACCTCCGTCGTTTCCTCATCAAGCGAACCCGTCGGTTCATCCGCCAGAATCAGATCGGGCTCGTTCACCAGGGCCCGTGCGAGAGCCGTGCGCAAGCGCTCGCCTCCTGAGAGTTGATGGGGAAAGTGTCCCAGCCGGTCCTGCAACCCAACTTCCTCAAGAAGGGCCTTGGCTCGCTCGGTAGTGACCCCTTCGGCCTCCTCCCAGTCCCCGGCAAGCCGGGGAAGAATGACATTCTCCAGGAGAGTGCACTGCGGCAAGAGATGATGGTTCTGAAACACAAAGCCCAGCGAACGATTGCGAAAGGCCGCGGCTTCTTCTTCGCTGAATCCGGCAACGTCTCTGCCGTCGATCTCAATGCGACCTTCGGTGGGACGGTCCAGCGCTCCCAGCAAATTCAGCAAGGTCGTCTTTCCACTCCCGGAGGGGCCCACCACCGAGGCGGTCTCCCCCTTTCCAACTGTGAGGCAGATTCCATCGAGCACCCGCAATGATTCGCCGGGCATCTCGTACGCTTTGTTGACACTCTGAACCTCAATCATTCGCGGATCACCTTCCATCGCTGGGCCTTCACTTCAAATACTGGCAACGTGCCGGACGCCACTGCTCTTACTGGAATCCGCATTGAAAAGAGGGCCCGGAGCCGGGTTTCGAGTTCTCTCTCGGCCGCTTCACTCGTGGAATTCTCAATCACGAGCCGAATTTCAGGCATGGCACCCCGTTCATCGACCTCCACTTGGTATTCGCCGACGCCGTCCACCGAACGCACCACCGCTTCGATCGCGCTGGGATAAACATTCACCCCTCGCACCACCACCATGTCATCCGCCCGTCCGATGATGCCGCCTTCCAAGGCAAACTCAGCAGGGTCCATCCTCGCGGTGGCCACCGGCTTCACCAGATCGCCCGTGCGATAGCGGATGAGAGGAGAAGCGTAGCGTCCCAGCGTGGTGAGAACCAACTCCCCAATTTCTCCCATCGCAACATTCTCGCCACTATCCGGATTGATGACCTCCGGGTAGTAGGAAGGATAGTAGATGCGCAAAAGATCCTGATTCTTCGGATCACTCACCGTCACCGGGCCGACTTCCGTCATGCCGTGATGGTCCACCACCCGAGCTCCCCACTCCGCTTCGATGCGCTCTCGGACCTGGGGAATGCTGCCGCCCGGTTCTCCGCACACCACCAGGGTCTGCATTCCAAGATCCCCCACCTTAAGATCCATGCGCTTTCCAACCTCCGCCATGTGCAGGGCGTAGGTCGGAGTACAGGCCATCAATTCGGGCCGGTGCGTGGCGATCAATCTAAGCCGGTCTTCGCTGGAGAGTCCGCCCCCGGGAATGGATCGAATGCCCATTTCGGCAGCAGCCTCAAAGGCAGCCCAGAAGCCAATAAACGGTCCAAACGAAAAGGGAAAGAAGGCGCTCTGACCGGGCATTGCTCCGGCGTTGGTCCAGACCCACTGCCAGGATTCGAGGATCCAGGCCCAGCCCGCATAGTCATCGAGCCACGCCATCGGTTTGCCCCGCGTGCCGCTGGTCTGGTGAAACCTCGTATAGGTTTCCAGCGGATAACTCAGGGTGCGCCCGTACGGCGGGTGCGCTTCGTGATCCGCCGCGAGTTCATCCTTCGTCGTGAAGGGAACCAGAGCCGCGAACTCGGCCAGGCTCTCCACCCGTCGCAGATCTCCCAGCTTCTCCGCGTAGAATCCGTTCGCGGGAAGAATGGCACTGAGCAGGCTGTTGATCTTGGCGAGGGCCACGCTCAAAAAATTACTCGACCTTTGCTCCCACTTCGACGGATGCCTCCTTCACCGCTGGTGGAGGGCCGGGTTTGTACTTCACCACCATGAATCCTCCGAGCGCGGCCAGGACAATCCCAAACATGAATTGCCAGGGAATCGCTCCCACCCCACCGGGGGGGGGATGCATGCAAATCGCGACGAGCGCGTTGACGAGAGGCGCTCCGGCAAAAATGATGGACATGACGGACACCGCCACGATGGCCGGACTCATGCCACCCTTCGCCCCCGCGGCCATCGCGAGGAGAACGCAGAAAGCTCCGATTGCACCGAGGATGCCAGCCAGGAGGGAGAGCCACATTCCGCTCTTCGGCATCGACCAGTCGGTGTTCTTCGACATGAGGAGCACGATGAGCGGGGCGAGCACCGCGACGATGACGTAGGCAATGCCGACGAAAAGGAAGGCCTTGTAGCGACCGAGTTCCTTGTCCGCCATGCCAACTTGTCCGGCGTGAAGAAAGATGCCGTAGAGCCCCCAACAGGCCACGGTCATGAGGGCAAACAGGAGCCAGTTCATGGATTTCTTTTTTGGTGATGAATGGGATGAGTTCACGACGAGAGTGAAGACTTCGCTGCTTTTTGGGCAGCTTCGAGATCGGCACGAATCTGATCTGGAATCGGCATCGCCGCAATGCCGCCGTTTTCAAATTTTACACAAACCGCCGTGATGCTCCCGATCGCAATGGGCGGTTCGTTGAGGTCGATAAAGAATCGAAAGCGATAGCGAATCGAGCGGGTGCGAATCTCATCGATCGACACCCGAATGGTGAGAATGTCATCGTTGCGGGCCGGTTTGCAAAACTCGCAGGTTGCATTCACGCGTGGCCACCCGATTTCGGTATCGCCCATCTGCTGATGGATCGCATGTCCGAGGCTGCGCATGAATTCATGCTCCGCAGTCTCCATGTAGCGATAGAAATTTGAGAAGTGCACAATCCCGGCCAGATCGGTTTCGTGAAACTCGACCCGGCGTTGGAACTCGAAGCAGTAGTCTTCACTCTCGACGCTCATCGTTCAGATTCAGTTTCCATTTTCAAGGTCCCGCTTCCTGGAGCTAGCGGGCGGCCGCGAGAACTCGCTCCGCGAGTTCCACGAAGCCGTCCTTCATAACGCCAACGCTATACCGCTCCTCCACCCCGCGGCGACCTCTTTCTCCGATCGCTCTAAGGGCTTCCGGATCGTTGAGGAGACCCTCCCAACGCCGGGCCAGTTCGGCGGGATCTCCAGGCCGAACGGAAATTCCACCTCCCGTCTTGACGGCTATTTCAGGGAAGGAAGACGCCTCGGGATTTACCACCGGAACACCGCTCGCCATTGCTTCGAGCAGGTAAAGACCAAAGGCCTCCGGGTAAATGACAGGCACGGAAAACAGCGTCAGTCCCCGCAGGAACTCCTCTTTCTCTTCCCGCGTGAGGTTGGGGCGCCAGACCACCAGGTCGGTGAGCCCTGCGACCTCGAGCTTCTTTTTTTGCACCTGCACGAATTTCTCGTCCGCCGCCGTGCACGCACCCGCAATTCGCAATTCGCAAGTTGGGTGCTTGCCCGCTTCCTGGAAGTTCAGATAGGCATCCACCAGCATCCCGAGACCTTTTTCCCGGCTCATCCGTGCGAGGTAGCCGATTGCTGGGGGATCTTCCATCTTCGCCGGGCCGTAGCCATCGAGCTTGATCCCATTCGGCAACACCTCGATGCTATTCACATCGATCCCGAGACGATCGGCCATCAGATTCGCATAGAACTTGGTGGGCGAGACGAGCAGGTCCACTTCGGAAAGGCGTTCCTTCATCTCCTTCCACGATTGTTCGCAGAAGGGCTCCGGCAAGCTGTCGAGGAAAGTGTCCTCCCCTTGGAAGAACGCGATCACCGGGATCTTGAGCCGCTTCTTCAATTCGCGGGTCAAGCCGGAGAGCAAGGCATTTGAGAGACAGATCAGATCCGGTCTTTCGTGATTCTCCAACCAGTCGAGAAGCTTTTCGAGTTCCTTCGTGAGCCGGCTTTCATCAACGCGCAACATGGCCAGGGTCATCTCCCCCTGATCCCGAGCACTCGTCATGTGACTTCGTTTTGCTACGGATCTCAGAAGCCCGTCCCCATTGAGGAGATTGTCGAGCCAGCGTGGGGTGTGGCGGAAGAGCGCGAAGTTCTGCTGCAAGAAAACGTTGACGCCACCAAAAAAGATGGGGGCCTCCTTCACTTGAGGGAGCATCTCTTCATCGAGATGCATGGGAAGATACATCGGAAGGAGCGCCACTTCATGACCATCGCGGTGCAAGGCCGTCACCAGGGTGTTGTCACGCATGCACGCCCCGCAGTGGTAGCTGCCGGTGCCCGCAGTGAGGAAGGTGATTTTCATTTCTCGCCTACTCAGCCATTAATACTACTGCGCCGCCTCCGGCGCCCGCCCGTGCTGCAACGGTTCCGGGAGATCGGCAAAATCGCTCATTGCATCCGCCAAGGGGGTATAGTCCTTGCCGTCGACATCCCCGATCAGGCAGTCCGTCAGCATGGGTCGGATGTTTTCGTATTTGCGGATCAATTTTCCAAAGCTGAAGTCCTCATCGTAGAAAGCATAGACCAGCTTGCGCATCACTTCGATCATCTCGCAGAGCTTTTCCCCATAGTCTTCGAACTCCGCCGCGGAATGGCTGTTCTTCGCCAGCGCCGCATCAACCGCATCGGCGGCCATCTCTCCGCTCTTGAGCGCCAGAAAGACTCCGGAGGAAAACACCGGATCGAGAAACGCAAAGGCATCACCGACCAACAGGAGCCCATCCGCGGCACAGTGTTCGGCACGATAGGAAAATTCACCTGCCACCCAGAATTCGCCAAATTGCTCGCCTTGGGTGAGATGCTCCCTGATCCAGCTGTTCTCCTGGAGTTCACGTTCATAGATCTTCTTGAGATCGCGCGTGCCTCGGTAGAGATAGTCGCGCTCGGCCACGATCCCGGAACTCACGATATTATCGCGCAGCGGAATGTTCCAAAACCATCCCCGACCGTCGAGGTAGGCCACGGTGGTGGCACCTTCGTCGAGGCCCTCGTCGCGCTTGGCACCTTTGAAGAGGGTCCAGATGGAGATTTTCTTCAGTTTTGGGTCGCGGATACGGGTGCTTTTCTTACGGAGGAAGAGTGCATCGCGCCCCGTGCAATCGAGGGTCATGGCCGCCTGGAGCCGGTATTCCTCCCCGTTCTTTCCCTTCGCGATCACCCCCGTGATGGTCTCACCATCGTAGGTGAAGTTCTCCACCAACATTTCTTCCCGCACGTCCACGCCTTTCGATTCGGCGTTCCGAAGGAGCATCTCGTCGAACACCACGCGCTCCACCTGCCAGGTCGTGGCGGCGGGATGATCGAGGTGCTGAAAAAAATAAAATGGGGCTGAGATTCTCCCCCCCTTGGTGACAAACTGCACACTGTGCTTCTTCACGAAGGAGTGCTCCTCCATCTGGTCGAGCACGCCGAGTCGCTCAAGGGTGAAGTAACAAAACGGCATGAGCGATTCGCCCACGTGGTAACGCGGAAACTTCTCCTTCTCGAGCACGACCACCCTGCGGCCCTTTTCCGCAAGCAGGGTGGCCGCGGTCGCTCCCGCCGGGCCCCCGCCAATCACGATCACGTCATAGGTCTCGGTGGGTTTGCTCACGAGTCCGGGGAGGTGGGAAGAATTTCAAGGATCCGGGCGAGGCAGGCCACGTTTCCCGCGGAGAGCTGATTGTAGCGGCCATAGAAGGTGTCCTCGCTACCAAGGCCCGACAGTTTGAGAGGAAGCTGCGCACGCTCCACCGAAAAATAGCCCAGCGGTGAGCTCAGGTAGTCCATTCCGCTTTCGTTCAAGATCCCTCCCAATGGTTGGCGGCCGGAGAGGATCGTTTCACGCAGGTTCTCCGGAAACTCCTCCACTTCAATTTCGATCAATCCAAATTCTGCGGCCTTTCCAGACTGTGCGCAACGGAGCACCACTTCCCGAAAATAGTGGCCCCCGGATTGACCGTCCGCCAGGACTTCCAGAGCCATCGCTTCACCATGGTGACGCTCAAGGGTCGAGGTCATGTCCACCCCATGCACCAGGAGGCTTCGATAGGGCTCAGGTATCTCCGTGGGCTCACACCACCGAAATGCTTCCGCCACCAAGCCCGCTCGCAAGAGGGACTCCCGAAGAAAATCGGGGAAGACCGGTTGCTGAAGTTGATTCATTGACAACTAGATTACGTGGCGCTTCAGAAAGCCTATCGATGACCAAGCGTGCTAAACTAGTTGGTCCGTCTTGTGATGCTCGAGGAAAAAATCGTGGAGCACATTGTCCACAGAGAGCAACCCATCACGATTGAGCATGATCGATCCCTCCATCACATCGAGGAGACCTTCCCGCTTCAGTTCGTCGAGTTGACTCGAAAATTTCTCAAGAATGTTCACTCCGAACTTCTTCTGGAAGTATTTCGCCTCCACATGACCAAGCTTCATTTGAAGGATGAATTCCCGAATCATGCGCTCTTCCTCGTTCGTCCTGAAGGCGCGCTTGATGGGCATCTCCCCGGAATCAACCCCCTTCGTGTAATCGTCAATCTCAGTGAAATTTTGATAGTGCACCCCTTGCACGTGGGAGAATGATGCCACCCCAAGTCCCACCAAATCTGCTCCTCCCCACAGGGCATCGCGGTAGATAAATTTGGCCTTCTCAGGATTCTTGACCGCCGTATAACCCGAGCTGATGGTATAGCCGTTGCTTTCCAGTTCGGCAAACGCCTCCTTAACCCAGCGACGCTTGGTCTCCCAGTCAGCCACCGGCGCCACCAGCGCTCCGTCAGCCTTCATCTCTTTGTAGATGGTCGTGTTGTAGGGAATCTCCATCTGGTAGATGGTGATGCTGTCGGGGCTCAGCTTGAGAACCTCCTCGATGTTCTTTTGCCAATTCTCTTCCGTCTCCTCGAGCATGCCCGCTATGAGGTCGATGTTGATCTGGTCGAATTCTTCCGCCTGCGCGCGCTCATAAGCACGCCACACTTCCTTGCTGCGGTGGGCGCGCCCGTTGATCTCGAGAATGCGATCGTCGAAATTCTCGATCCCGAGGCTGATCCGGGTCACTCCGATCTCCTTGATGGCGGCAAGCTTGCCCGGATTGAGGGTTCCGGGCTCACACTCGAAGGCGACCTCTTCGGCCTCGTCCCACGGGAGGATCGTTTTCATGCGATCGGTCAACTCGATGAGCTGCTTGGCGGAGAGGTAGGAAGGTGTTCCCCCACCGAAATAGACGAAGTGAGGTTTGCGTCCGGTGAGCAGGGGCTTCTTGGCGAGCATCTCAAGCTCGCGCATGGTGCATTCGAGGTAGTCCTTGATCTCGTCAGCGTTCTTGTCGGTATAGACACGGAAGTAACAGAAGTGGCAGCGCTTCCGGCAAAAGGGAATGTGATGATACAATCCCAGGGGAATGCCCGGCGCAGGCGCCGCCTCGAAGGCATCCAGCACTTCTGTTCTCTGCTCTTCGGTCCAGAAGGAGAAGGGCGGGTAGTTCGAGATGAAGTAATTCCCGGCCCGCGTGGCCTTCTTCTTGTCGGGGGTAACGATGTCACTCATAGCCTTTTATTGTCCTACGATACAAAAGAGATTGCTGTCATTTCCGCCAACCACGATCCGGCCGTTGGCAAATGCGAGATCCGTGCTGATACCCTCGCCCAGATCAAGACGCCAGATCTCACTGCCGTCCTTCGGATTGAGAGCATACAGTCTTCCGTCTCCGGATCCAAAGACAACTGCATCATTGAAGACGATCGCCCCGCCATCCACGCGCGATCCGGTCTTCACCTTCCAAACCCGCTTTCCCGTTTCTCGATTCACCGCGTGCATGTGTTTGTCCCGGGATCCCACAAAGACATGTTCATCGCTCACTGCGGGAGCCGCATAAAACCCAAAATCCTTGTCTTCGTAAATCCACTTCGGCTTCTTTGCCTTGATGTCCGTAGCCACCAGTTGATTGGCGTAGTTCGCGGAGTAGACCATCTTTCCAATCGTGGCGACGGTACCAATGATCTCGGCATCGACGGGCACTTCGTTGATCACGGTTCCATCGGAAACCTTGATCGAGTGCACCACCATATCGCATCCCCCCAGCACAATCGCCTTCCCGTCAACAAGAGCCGGGGTGCCATTGATTTGCTCTGCCGTTTCATAAATCCATGCCTCGCTCCCGTCCTTCACCCTGAGCGCACGACAAATCCCGTCATATCCATTCACGATGATCCAGTCTTCGGTGTCATCGGGACTGCGCACGATGAGAGCGCCACCCACAAACTTGTCCGCTGCTTCGTACTTCCAGAGTTCCTTACCGGTCTTTTGATCGAGGCAATAGAAGAAGCGATCTGCCGATCCGATAAACACCTTGCCCCCTCCCACCGTCGGGGGGGCTTCAATCGAATCTTCGGTGACAAATTTCCAGCGCTCCTGACCGTTCTCGAAATTGATCGCGTAAAAGGTGCCCATCACGGTCCCCACATACACCATGCCATCCGCAATCGCGGCATCGCCAATGACAGGGCCATCGAGCAGGATCTCCCACTTGATCTTCGGCTTGCGGGGAACGGGATCGTTCACCAGTCCCTGAAGAGCGGGGCCTCCTCGCGGAGTTTTCCAGCTCGTGGTCGTTTGTTTCTCCCGCGCGACCCTGTCCCCCTGGCCTGGTTCCTTCTTGGCAGCTCCCGCGTCCGCATTTGCGCTCGGAGCAGCGAGAAGCAGCAAGAGCGATCCTATGATTACGGAGTTGAGGACTAAGAACAATTTTTTCATGTCGTGCTCGGGGTCAGCGATTCCAGGGCCTGCTTGTAGAGTAGCACAAATCCCTCTTCTGTCATCACGCGAGGATTAAACTGTCCGGTCCACTGTTTGGTTGCGTCGCCCGCCAGCTCCGGGATTGCGGCCGCTTTCACTCCGGCCTCATCCAGGGATCCGAGATCGGCGATGCCAAGCAGGGCTTCCACCCAGTCAATGAGAGGAAGATCCGCATATCCCCGACGAGTGAGCAACTCGCCATAATGATCGTAGGTGTCGCGGGCTTCTGGATCCACATCGTTGACGCGCATGACATGGGGCAACATGATTGCCACCGCCTTCCCGTGCACCAGACCAAAGCGGGCCGTGAGCGGGTTGGCCGAAGCGTGCGCCGCACCAAGCATGCTGTTCTCGATCGCAAGTCCCGAGAACGCCGCTCCCAACAACATTTCGCCGCGATCTTCCAGGGTGGCCGAATCGGTGAGCACCGCTTCGATGGAGGAGGCGATGCGGAGGAAGGCTTCCCGGGAGAAGGCCGAGGAAAACGCATTTCGCCGCGTGCACACCGCCGTCTCGAGGGCGTGCGCGAGCGCGTCGAGAGCAGTCAGAATCGCCACCGGTTGCGGCATGGACTCGGTGAGTTCCGGATCGAGAATGGCGAACTTCGCCAGGGCCTTGGGATCTCCGCACGCCATTTTTTCATGCGACCCGTCCCGACTGATCACCGCATAGCTTTGGCATTCACTGCCCGTTCCGGCGGTGGTCGGAACCGCGATGAACGGGAGCATTGGGCTCCTCGCGAGAGCATAGCCTTTGTAGTCGCTCATCGCTCCGCCGTTGGTGAGAAGAAAATTGCAGCCCTTGGCGGTGTCCATGCTGCTGCCCCCGCCAAGGCCCACGATACAGTCTACTTCCACTCCACGTGCAAACTCAGCAGCGGCCTTGATGTCGCTCTCCCCGGGACTCTCGTGAGTCGCATCATAGACCGTAAACTCAATCCCGGCCTCGGACAGCCTTGAAGTCGCACGTTCGACGTGGCCTGCCGAAACGATTCCCAAATCGGTCACGATCAGAACATGGCTCCCCCCAATTTCCTTCACGCAATCCGCGAGCTGCGACAATGCGCCGGGGCCGCCAACAAGCCTTGGGCTCGGTCTGGTTGTGAAGATCTCCATCAACTCACGGCCGCGAGGTTGCCCTGAATGGCACGACGCCGATACAGAAACTCAAAGAGATTGCCTTCGTGCGGTTGTTCCCACTGCACGCGGTTGGTGGGGAAGGGTCCGATGTTGAGACGCTCGATGTCAGGGGAATTCATGAGTTGCCGGATCCAGATGGGATCTTCGGTCCAGGCCGAGGCCACCAGGGTTTCCCCGATTTCGCTCAACATGCGCTCCTGCGGAATTGCGGTGACACTTGCAAAGGGGAACATGAACTCCGTGTTGGCGAGTGGGTGATCGGAGTGGGCGCAAGATATCAGGGTGGGGCGCAGATAGGTTTGCCCGTGCATTTCAACCAGCCGCGGGCCCTTGCGATAGCGCGCGGTGACGTCTTCCGCTCCCGCCACCTTGAGATGCTCGTCGATGAGATCGTTGATCGAACCCGCCCACTCCGTGTTGGAAAATCCACAGAGAAGAGCGTCTTCGTGATCGCGGGGAAGAGGTTCTATCGCCGCCAGTTCCTGCGCGATGGCATCCGCGATTTCTTCCCGACCAGAGGGCACAAGGATCGCAGAGGTGTTGATGCAACTCCGCCCCCCATTCGCGGAAACCGATTCCACCAGGGTTCTGGCGTGCTCGGTCCACTTGCCCATGAAGTCTTCGCCGATGAGAACCTTGCTGCGGCCCGTGCCATGCACCTGGATGCTTGGAAAGGCGGCATACTTGCGCACAGTGGCATCGCTCCCGAAAGAGATTCCCCGTCCGCAAGTCATCAGGATCGTGTCGCCACCCTCGTGGGTGGTTGGGTAAAATCCAAAGGCCTCCTTGGGAAATCCCGCCGCAATCAGCGCCTGGACGATCCGGAACGGCGTGAAGGGATCCTCGCGACCCGGTTTCAGAAGGACCGGAATTTTGAGCACGGGTGCAGGGAGCCAGAGGGAATTGACTGCCGGCGCGTTGCTGGGAAGAGAAACCCCCAGGGCATCCGTGACAGGATAGAAATTCACCTCGAGATCATTCAGGGAGGAAATTCCGCGATCGAAGAGGTCGAGGGAAATCCCGCGGGTCAGTCCGGCGATCACGGTGCGAATCTGAGACATGGCGGCATGGATCTTCCCCATGTTCATCCGGACCAAGGTGTGCGGCAGCTTGGTCAGGGCGGAGAGCGATTCGACATATTCCTGCGGCCCTTGGGCACTGTCCCCGAGGGGCAATTCTTCATGGAGGAAGAGCTCGGCGGCCTGCTCACAGTATGTCGCAAGGGTGTCGGTCGGGATCTCATTGAGGGCCGCCCGCGACTTCGCAATCCCGAGCAGATCGCGCCGGATGAGCCCGGGATTTGCCGTGTGCGTCAACACCTTGCGGCCGGCGGAGGCTGGCAGCTCGACGGTGTCGAGACTGCGATACTTCTGTCCGAGACGCAGGATGGGAATGTGAATTTCCTCGCTCATGATTGTGGCCTCTTCCTTCTGGTTCCGAATCTAATAGACGCCCTCGATGACTTGCTTGCTGCCGCTCTGGAAAGGGCGCACGTCGCCAACCCCATCCCAGGGAAACTCCGCGCATGGTTTGCGCCGAATGGCCTCGTCGCGTTCGAGGAAGCGGGGCACGAAAAATTCCTTCGTCATGGTGGTAAGTTCGACCCGCCCGTATTCTCCGTAGGGGAGTTCGAGGGATGAGTCTTCGGGATTCACGATGCGCAACACCGCCCGAGGTTGGGGCGCGTAGTAGGTCAGGCTGTATTCGCCCGGCTCACGCTTCCGACTGATGGCGAGCCCCATCAGGGTGTTTCCATAGGTCGGAGCGTAGTTGATCTTTCCTTCCAGCACTTCCTCTTCGATGAAGCGCACATACTGCGGGGTCATGGTGGTCCCCCCGGCGAAGACCCCCTTGATCCCGGCCTCCACGAGGGAGATGCGCTCGGCCAGGCTTTCAAGGAGCTTGGGGGTGGTGAAAATGCATTTGATGTCACGGTGACGAATGATGGTGACCGCTTGATCAATGACATGCTCCTGGTACTTGCGCGCCATGGCATACTCCCCGTCCTTGATCAGGCGCTTCACCCACCGCGGATCGAGATCAATGAAGTAGCACGCTCCTCCTCGGCGATTCGCAAGATGCTCGATCGAGAGCCGCAAGCGACGTGGACCGGTGGGGCCCACCATGAGCCAGTTACCGCCCTGCGGAAAAAAGTCGGGAGGATAGTGATCGCTGAATTCGGAGTAGTCGGTCTTGTAGTCTTCCCACCCGATTCGCTGCTTGGGCATGCCGGTAGTGCCTCCGGTCTCAAACACATTGTAGGGTTTGCCCGCGAAGGCCTTCGGGATGAAGCGGGCGGGATCTTCCTTGCGCAGGACGTCATCGTCGAAATGAGGGAACTTCTGGATATCGGCAAAGCAGGTCACCTCTGCGAGGGGATCAAAGTCCAACTCCTTGGCCCGTTCCAGCCAGTAGGGACAGCCGGTTTCGGGCGAAAAGTGCCATTTCATGCTCTCGCGCACGCGCTCCTCCAGCGCCGCGCGGGCCTCTTCCACAGTTAAATCACAGCTCATGTCAGATGCGCCCCTTTAGGACGAGCGCTCATCCCTACCCCTTTCTAAAATTCCCGCAAGTCTTGCGATTCCCCCGAGTCCTGCAATTGCTTCGGATTCTCGGACTAACTCGCGAAATGGAGCTCCTTGAGCACCAGCGATCCCAAAAAATCGAACGGCCCGCTCCCCGTCATCTTCATCGGCCCAGTCGGTCCCGGCCCCTCCACGGGCATCGATATCTGGCCCTTTTCCCGCGACTGTAGCGAGCGAGGACAACAACCCAAATGCGATCGCAAGTGCATGCTTCATGCCACCCCATGAACCTCCGATGGCTCTACCGTCAATCAGCGATGGGAGGCCCCTCTTCCTCCTGCTTACGCTGCCATTTTTTCTCGATGTCCCCCTCGGTCAGAACCCAACCACTGGCGAGGACTTTTTCGATCCGAACCTGGCGAGCATGATGGCTTTCCCCTTCGGGGCGGAGCTTCAGAGTGACGCGTTGCTTGCGGTTCTTGGAAGTGATCTCCGTGAGAAGCTCTGCCGTGGGCGAACCCGTGGTCGCATATCCGGTCAGGGAGTCGGGCCAGTCCGGACTGCTCAGTTCAAAAGCCGTCCAGCTTTTGTCGTTCGTAAATCCGTGGTTGAAGTAGAAGCTCGGCTTCACCACAAGCCGCACTTCCTCGCCTGCTTCCCCCTCCAGCAGTCCTTGCCAAGTAGCGGTGCCGTAGCGGGCGAAGGACTCGTAATCCACCATCGGTCCGCGGGGAGTGGCCGCAATGCAGAGCAAGCGCATGCGCCCATCGGCCATCGTGACGGCAAATCGTTCGAAGCGCATGTTTCCACTAGCGCTTGCGGCACCCATCGCGATCACCGCCCCGTGCTCAATCGGAAAGGCCCTTACCTCCTGCGCGAACCCTGCCAGCTTCGCGAGGGCACGCTCGGGATCGCGAACGAGCGCAAGGCGCTCCCTCTCCGAACCGGCCCCCAGGAATGCTTGGGCAACTTCCAGTGCTGACAAGTCAGAAACGATCGCCTCATCAATATTGACCTCCTGTTCGCGCTCTGGTAATGGGGTCCCCTCCTTTAGAG
>Ga0302119_10000499_pt1 | contig 17701 bp, 7 predicted proteins | sample AG5_Tmax_MG_FD_203114 | JGI IMG/M metagenome (GOLD analysis project Ga0302119, IMG submission 203114) | Marine microbial communities from Western Arctic Ocean, Canada - AG5_Tmax | ecosystem: Environmental > Aquatic > Marine > Oceanic | place: Canada: Western Arctic Ocean | collected 2017-10-01 | reverse complement strand
TTCGGCGACAGGAATTGCATTTGGTTCGGGCTTCTACTTTGATTATAATACTGCTTCTGGTGATCCTGGTAACAATTACGGAGATTATAATGCTGAAAACTGTGACCTGGAATTTTGCTGGACCATTACGGTCAATAACCCGTCATGTGACCCATTAAATCCACCGTCTTTGGCGATTATCATAGGGACAACTGCGGATGGCGAATCTGGAAGCTGGACATCTATCGCGTGTCAGGATGACCCGGATTATGTCTTCAATGCAATTATTTCTTGCTGTATTCCACCAGCCCTGGTTCCTACACCGGTTAGTTGCTCTGGGGGAGACGGTACTATTACGGCTACAATTGATGGTGCAACAGCTGGTACTTCAGATGGTGATGTTTATCAATTTACCTACTACGATGCTGATGGAAACTTTATTGCAACTTTATCGGCTACGGTAACCGGAGCAGCTGGTGATGCCGTAACCTCTTTAACTGGATTGGCTACTGGTGATTATACGGTTGTTGTATCTGATCCGGTTGGATGTGCTTCTTCTGAAGTTGTCACTATTGATGCGCCACCTGGAACGCCGACAGTTACCGTTCCAGCTGATATGGTGATTTGTAGTGGAGATGTTGTGCCCAACACAAATTTTGTCACCAACCCAGCTCAATCGCCTGAATGGGATTTCAATTGGACATCATCTACAGATATAGGTAATGGAACAAGTGGTGTAGGTGATTTTACATTTACCAGCTCTAATCCAGGTTCTACAGTTTTGATTGCGACCATTGAGGTTACACCAGATGATGGCACTTGTTTAGGTATTCCTAATTCATTTACAATCACGGTAAATCCAAGTCCTATTGTAACAATTTCCGCTGATCCTGATACATTAATTTGCTCAGGTGAAACTGTTGATCTAACCGGGACTTATATTCCGCAGCCTTCGGGTATTCCAACATCGTTCGAGAACCTTACTAATGTCTCAATACCAGGTAATGGCAATAATCCTGGTTCGTCTTCCGTCACATCATCTGGGATAAGTCCAGACCCTATTCAAACAGGCCAACTGACTTCGATTTGTTTTACGTTGGAATTGGAAGATCCGGGAGATTACGATCCATTAGTGATTATAGTTGATGGTGTTACATATTCCAGTGCGACTAACACAGATCTTTCCGCACTGCTAGCTACTATCAACGCTATACCGCCAAACGCAGGAAATGGTAACCCTCCACCTATAACGCAAAACTTTTGCATACCTCAGGCTTTTTTAGATATGATCGAAGCCTCTGGGGTGAGTTCTAATGTAACCTGGACAATCGAACTCACTGATGCACAAAGCGGCGGTGATATAGGTACTATCCTTGATTTTGAGGTGGTGATTGAAGACGCTGTATCATATACATACGCCTGGACACCTACTGGAACATTAGCTGGGTCAACTTCAGGTTCTACATCTGGTGGAAGTTTGATTGTAACGGCTTCTCCTACCGCGGATGAGCTATACACTCTTACGGTTATAGATGATGCGGGTTGTACTGGAACAGAAACCATAGATATAATTGTCACAACTCCACCAACTGCTACGATCATTACTTCCAGTGCTGTATATTGCCAGGGGACAACACCTTCTGGAGTGAATATTGACGTTATTTTAACAGGAACACCTGATTGGACGTTGGAATATGCTATTGATGGAGTTACTCAAGTTGCTGTATCTGGGATAGCCGCCTCACCTTACACTATAAGCAATGCCTCAGGTACTGCAGCTGGTGCTGTGTATACAATTGTATCAATCGCGGACCAGGGGTGTCCGGGGGGCAGTTTCTTGGGGTCTTTTACAGTTACTGAAAATCCAGAGCCAACAATTACTGGTAACAGTACAATTTGTGCTGGCGGTTTGAGTAACTCTACCGTGAATCTTACTGGTTCTGGAACTCCTGCTAGTAGCCCTGCCTGGGTAATTACTGGAGGTACTGGTGCAGCGACACTCTCCAATGTGGGGAGTAACGTAGGCACAGTTACAGGCACTGCAGCAGGTACAGTTGACATTCAATACTCTGATGACAATGGTTGTGTTGCGACCACTACGTTAACCATCAATGCACCTCCGGTACCTGTGGCATCTAATACAGGCCCATTTTGTGTGGGGGATGATATCGCGTTGAATCTAGACATTACAGGGCTCACAACAAACTGGGCAGGACCAAATAGTTTTGTGTCCAGTTTAGAAGATCCCATAATTAGCAATGGTCAATTAACGGAGGCCGGAACCTATACAGTCACTGTTGTTGATGCCAATGGTTGTTCTGCTGCCGCAACTACAACGGTTGTAATAGAGCCACTCCCGACCGCGTTTATAACGGGAACGACAACAATGTGTGCTGGACAGCCGACAGACTTGACCTTTACATTGACCGGTACAGGAACTTTTGACGTGGTATATTCGGATGGAACATCAAATTTTAATTTGAATGGAATAAGTGATGGAGCAACGGTTAGCGTAAGTCCAAGTACGACAACAACATATACGCTGGTTTCAGTTCTTGATAATGGGACAATATGCTTTGGAACAGTATCGGGATCTGCGATGATTACTATTACACCACTACCCACTGCTGCAATTACTGCATCTCCCGGTCCTATTTGTGCGGGTGAGGATGCTGTATTTACCATTAATGGTACTCCAGGTGCCACTTTGACGTACTCTGCTGATGGAGGTACAACAAACCTTACGGTAGTTCTTGACGGGGGAGGCGCAGCAACAATTACTGTCCCAACTTCAAGTCCCAGCTCGGCAAACATCACTCTCGACCTTTCATTGGTTCAATTGAGTGCTTGCTCAGATGTTTTGACTGAGACCAGTACTATCGTAGTAAACAACCTGCCCACCTATACAATTGTCAGTTCATTAGACCCAATCGCTTGTGGAGGTACTAATGGGGAAATTACGATTGGAGGATTGTCCCCTAACACTACATATGATTTGACTTATGACGGCCCAAGTGGAACTGTAGGGCCCGTGTCTATAACAACAGACGGGTCAGGAGAATGGGATATTACATCTCTGGTGGCAGGTGGCTATGACAACTTCATAATTAACGACGGAACTTGTGAAAACACATTATCAAACCCTGTTAGCCTGGTTTCACCAGGTGCACCGGTATTCACAATTTCTTTGAGTCAAAGTCCATCCACGTGTATACCCGGCAATGAAGGTGCTATTCTGATAACAGGGCTGATTGCCAGCACCAACTATAATTTAACCTACATAAGCCCGGCCGGAGTTGTTGGACCCTTAGTGATAGGAACAGATCCATCAGGTGATTATATATTGACAGGGTTAACAGCGGGAAGTTACACATCATTTTCGGTAGAGCTAGGAGGCTGTACAGGTACTCAGCCGGGCCCAATTAATCTAGTTAGCCCTGCAACCCCTGTAGTTAATGCGGTTGCAGTTCCAACATCAATTTGTAGTGATGCGAATGCGTTCATGCTGCAAGAGAACGGAGGAGCAACCACAATTTCATGGCTGTGGAGTTCAAATGGTTCAGCTACGATCACAACAAACACTGATCAAAACCCTGCCGTTACCAATGCGGCTAATGGTGAGATATTTACAGTGGTAGTAACAAATACCACAACGTTCTGTGCAGATAGTGTAACTACATCTATTTCCTTGGTTCAGGCTGCCAATGCAGGAATAGACAGCACTGTCGTATTGTGTAATTCATCTGGTTCTACTATCGACTTGAATAGTTTGCTTTCATCAGGAGTTAGTGGGGGTACATGGGCAGAAATTACCAGTAGTGGCCAGTTTAACGCTAGCATTGGTTTATTGGATGCCGGAGGCTTGAGTCCAGTGACGTACACCTTTGAATATACGATAACAGGAGTCTCCCCGTGCCTGGATGATTTGGCGTCTTTCGATGTTGTAGTGACTGCGCTTCCTAATGCGGGAGCAAACAACGCAGTAATCTTGTGTAATTCTGGGGCTGCTGTTGATCTGAATACATTGCTTGATGTGGGTGTCTCAGGTGGCACGTGGAGTGAAACAACCTCACCGAATCCGTCTAGTGGATCAAGTTTTGATCCTGTAACTGGCTTGTTGGATGGGGCAGGCCTGGCGGCTGGAAACTATACTTTTATTTACGATATTCCGGCAACAAGTTCGTGCCTGGGAGACCAGGCAACTATGACTGTAAGTATAGCCTTCCAGGAAACTGCTGGTTTGGATGACCTGACAACTTCCCTATGCAACTCATCTGGCACAACGATTGATTTGAATACCTTATTGAATGGAAACTCTACCGGTGGTACCTGGGGTGAGACCACATCAAGCGGCCAGTTTACAGCGGGGACAGGTGTGTTTGACGCAAGCCTCCTCTCTGGTGGTCAGTATAATTTTAGCTATATGGTTAATAGTTCTTCATCATGTATTGCAGACACAGCTAACTTTACGATAACTGTTAATGAGGACCCTGTCGTAAATCCGGGCCCTGTACCGGCAGAAGTATGTGAAGGGCTGATCTTGGCATTGTCGGGCGGGCCTACAGGTGGCTCAACTCCATATGTTTCTAATGTATGGACTGGAGCAGGAGTAGCTTTCCTGACGGATCCTACACTCGAGGATCCGGTATTTAATTCCAGTATGAGTGGAGGTGGCTCTTTTAGCCTGACCTATACCGTTACCGATTTGAACAGTTGTTCCGCTTCTGGCAATGTGTCTATTATAGTGTACCCTATGCTCAATATAGCAGCAGTGAACAATGGACCATATTGCGAGGGTGAGGTTGTCAGTGTGTATGAGACTGGTGGGGCAGCTATAGTTTGGTCCTGGTCATCAAGTGGGACCGCGGTTTTCTCAGGTTCGACGAGTCAGGTGCCAACGGTAACAGGAGTAATGGATGGAGAGGTTTTTACTGTTATAGCAACAGATGCAAACTTATGTCAGGATACTGCCCAAACCACGGTAGTCATTAACTCATTACCAATTTATATGCTGACACCAACAGATCCAATGGCGTGCAATGTCTCGGATGGCTCTATTTTGATAGACGGTCTTGTTGCTTCCACTGATTACGAGGTGACATATTTTGATGGAACAAATACTGTTGGTCCATCTACGATGACTTCAACCGGAACAGGTCAGATTACCATAGCAACACTTGGATCAGGAACCTATGATGTTTCATTATCGGTAACCCTGACGGGATGCACCGGAGTTACAGTAACCACAACTTTGGTGGATCCCGGTGCACCTGTGTTAATATTGAATAACCCTCCATCTGTATGTTCACCAACTACTATTGATCTTACAGACACACTATTGTCAAGTACGGATATAGGAACCATTGCGTATTATAATGATCCTGGGCTCACAACCCTTGTGACGGACCCAACACAGGTTGGAGATGGTACTTACTATGTTGAGGCGACAAATGCTACTTGCTCAGTGAATGATTCAATTGTGGTGGTGGTCAACACCAGTCCTACTTTAACATTGAATGACCCGGCTGTAATTTGTGATCCTGCAACAGCAGATCTTACAGACCCATTGGTGTCGAACACTGATGTTGGAACCATGGCGTACTACATCGATGCAGGACTGACAACTTTAGTGTCAGACGCTAACTCTGTAGGAGCAGGCACCTACTATGTAGAAGCAACAAATGCTGCTTGTACAGATACTGGTTCCGTTGTGGTTACAGTTAATCAACTTCCAACTGCAACCAGTGTTGGTAATGGGCCTATATGTGCTGGGTCGGACGCCATATTCACAATAACTGGAACAGTAGATGCTATAGTCACTTATAGTATTAATGGAGGACCAAGTATAACCGATACCTTAACGGGAGGATTAGTGGATGTAACAGTAGTGGGGGCTGCATTGGATCAAACGTTGGTCCTTGAGTTGGTGGATGATGGTGCTTGCTCTGATTTACTGACAGAGACATTGACCATTACTGTCTTGCCACCCTTGTCTATAGTTCCTCAGGATGATGTCATCTGTGCCGGTGAAACAGCATCAGTTGGTGTATCTGTAACAGGTGGAACAGGTGGGCCTTACACGGTCGTATGGGACAATGGACTAAATGGCACTTCGCAACCCATTACTGGATTGGTAAATGACACATCGTATGTGGTTGATGTCAGCGACGGCTGTTCTACACCAACATCGACTGTCGTTGCTATAACAGTAAATCCTGTCCCTGACGCAGATTTCTTCGTTTCTGGAGGCAGTTGTGCGCCAGCAACAGTTAAGGTTAATGCAACAACAGGTGTTGTTCCAGTTGTAAATTGGTACTGGAATTTTGGAGATGGAACCTCTTCCAGTGATCCTGATTCTTCAACGCATGTGTACGTGGCTGCGGGTATTTATGATATAACATTGATTGTTACTTCAGGTTTGGGCTGTAGTGATACGGTGTTGAAGCCTGGTGCGGTCAATGTTTCCGCTTTGCCAAGCGCAGATTTTGAGATGATGCAAAATGGCACGTTTTTAAATTCCAATGTAGCAACAATACTATCGCCGTCGATTAATTTTGTCAATACATCTTCTGCGAATGTAGACAACGTTGTTTGGGATTTTGGTGATCTCCAAGCCGGATCGGGAAACACCAGTACTGATCTAAACCCCGTCCATGTGTTTAGTGATACCGGAACTTATGTTATTACGTTAACCGTTTACACATCAGACGGCTGTCCGGATGTAATTACTCAGGAGCTGGTGATTGAAGGGGAATATATTTTATTTGCTCCCAACTCATTTACGCCAAACAATGATGGATTTAATGACTTCTTTCTCCCCAAGGGAGTAGGTTTGGTAGGGGAGAAATTTAATCTGATTATATACAATAGATGGGGGGATTTAATTAGGGAGGTTTCTGGTGTATTTAGTGATGATGTGACAACAGGGTGGGACGGAAGAGCCAATGGTGGAACTGAAATTGTGCAACTTGATGTTTATGTCTGGGTAATCCAAACGAGCGAAGCCAAAGGAGGAGGACATAAATATGTTGGACATGTTACCCTCTTCCGGTAACCAAATTCTTGAATTTTTCTGAAAGAGGACTTGATTTATCAGGTCCTTTTTTTATTCTTTAGTGTTTTGTTTCTGTCTTTTTGGCAAAAAATGATCAAAAAATCATAAATTGTTGAAAAATAGGGGGGGTATTGTTGAAAAAAGCATGTATTTGTCACTTGACACCCACTTATATCGTTACTTTTGTCTAAAATGTTCATATTTATAAGAGAAGTTCTGAATAATCCCACAAAATCAATATAATACTATGACCACTCCCAGATTTGCAGCATTGAATATAGTGAATACCCGAATACCAAATCATGTTGATCCTCCGTCCAATAAAGTATCCGACTACTTTGGGACGAATGTCTTTAACCAATCTGCGATGCGGAAATTTCTTTCTGAAGAGGCTTATGCATCAGTAATGGAAACTATTGAAAAGGGATTGTCCCTGGATAGAAAGCTTGCTGACCCAATAGCCTCATCTATGAAAGCATGGGCTTTGAGCAAAGGAGCAACTCACTATACTCATTGGTTTCAGCCACTTACGGGGTTAACTGCAGAAAAGCACGATGCATTTTTTCATCCTATTGAAGGTGGGCTGTCTATTGAGAAATTTGATGGAGATCAGTTGGCACAGGCTGAACCAGATGCATCGAGTTTTCCCAGTGGAGGAATCAGAAATACTTTTGAAGCCAGGGGGTATACAGCATGGGATGCGTCCTCGCCTGCGTTTGTGATTGGAAGAACGCTATGCATTCCAACAGTATTTGTTTCCTATACAGGAGAACCACTGGATTATAAGGCCCCTTTGTTAAAGACGATGCACGTTCTGGACAAAGCAGCAACTGATGTATGTAACTATTTTGATAAGAACGTCACTAAGGTATCAGCAACATTGGGATGGGAGCAGGAGTACTTTTTGGTCGATGCAGCTTTATACAATGCCCGGCCGGATCTTTTGGTTGCAGAAAGAACAGTATTTGGACATTCTTCTCCCAAAGATCAGCAGTTGGATGATCATTATTTTGGATCAATCCCAGAGCGGGCTGGAGCATATATCAGGGACTTCGAAACGGAAGCCCTCAAATTGGGCATACCTGTGACCACCAGGCACAATGAAGTAGCGCCCAATCAATTCGAATGTGCACCTATGTTTGAGGAGATCCATTTGGCGGTTGATCACAACCAGCTACTAATGGATGTCATGGACAAAGTTGCAAGACGCCACAACTTCAGGGTTTTGATGCATGAAAAGCCTTTTGCCGGGATCAATGGCTCTGGCAAACACAACAACTGGTCCATGTCAACGAACACCGGCATCAATTTGTTAAAACCAGGAAAAAATCCGAAAGCAAATCTTCAGTTCCTTACTTTCTTTGTCAATACTATTAAGGCTGTGAGCGAGCATGCTGATCTCCTTCGAGCAGGTATTGCGTCAGCCGGGAATGACTTCAGGTTGGGGGCCAATGAAGCACCACCAGCTATAATTTCAGTTTTTATCGGTGATCAGCTGAGTAAGATTTTGAAGGAAATTGAAACCAAGGTTAAGAAAGGGAAAATGTCAGCTGACGAAAAGACAGCGTTAAAACTGGGCATTGGCAAGATTCCTGAGATTCTTTTGGATAACACTGATCGCAACAGAACTTCACCTTTTGCTTTTACGGGTAACAAGTTTGAGTTCAGGGCAGTGGGTTCAGGAGCAAATTGTTCACAGGCAATGATACCCATGAATGCAATTGTAGCCAATCAACTGATTGATTTCAAGAAAGATGTGGATGGACTTATTAAGGGTGGCGTAAAGAAAGATGAAGCTATCCTTCAGGTTCTTCGTTTATACATTATCAGCTCAAAGAGTATATTGTTTGAGGGTAACAATTACAGTGAAGATTGGGTTGTTGAGGCAGAAAAAAGAGGATTGCCCAACGTTAAAACAACACCACATGCTTTGATGGCTTTCACCAAGAAGGAAAACGTCTCTTTCTATGAGAATCTTGGGATATTTACTGGATTGGAATTAGAAGCGCGCCAGGATATAAGAATGGATAAATACACAATGAAGGTTCAGATTGAATCCAGAATTATTGGTGAGTTGGCAAATAATCAGATTGTGCCTACTGCTATTAAGTTTCAGAATATCCTGATAGAGAATGTAAAAGGCTTGAAGGAGATAGGTCTGTTGAGTGTTGACAAATCAGGGGCTGAAAAGAAACTGGCAGAAGCTGTCCCCGGAGCTGGATACAGGGTCCATCCGGAAGATATGGGTGAAGAAGTTAGTGGAAACGGCATGCCAGATGGATCTACGGCATTCACACAGATGGAAACTATAAAAACTATCTCAAAGCACATAGCTGCAATTAAGGTGTATTCGGACAGTATGATAGATGAGAGAAGGTCTGCTAACAAGATTGACTCAGCAACGGATAAGGCGATTGTGTACTGTGAAAGAGTAAAGCCTTATTTCGACAAGATCCGCTATCATGTTGACAAGTTAGAGTTGATAGTTGATGACAATTTATGGCCGCTCCCTAAATATAGGGAATTGCTCTTTACAAAATAGGTGTACTTTTTTTGGGTTAGTAATAAGGGTTCCTTATCCTATTACTTTTGAGATAAGTGTAAATAATTTTTTACTTTAGCGAATGTTGATAAAGAGGGTTAGTACACTATGAAGTTATTACGTCTGATACATGTGGCTGGGTTTCTCCTGATTATCTGTTGTACAGCTGATGCTCAGAAGAACTTTTCAAAGGACGCCGATGCCTCCTTCAAGAGGGGGGAATACTATACTGCTATTATGCAGTATAAGAAGGCATATTCCAAGGAACGAAACAACACGGCAAAGGCCAGAATCATCTTTCAAACGGCGGAATGCTACCGGTATATCAACGATACCAAGCAGGCAGAGATCTGGTATAAGAAGGCTGTGAAGGTCAAATATCCAGATCCTATAGCAATTTTTCAATTAGCTCAGGCAAAAAAATCGAATGATAAATATGACGAAGCTCTCATTGAATATAAGAACTACCAGGACCTTGTTCCAGAAGATGCCAGAGCGTCAGATGGCATAAATTCATGTGAAATGGCGGTTGAATGGATTAATAATCCTGGGCGCTTTGAAGTGTATAACGTTGTTGCGCTGAACTCAGTTGCTGCTGACTTTTCATCTGCCTATTCAAAGAGAGGGTTTAAGCAAGTTATGTTCACCTCTTCTCGTGAAGGAGCTAATAGTCCCGAGAAGGATGGGACAACTGGGCAGAACTTTACAGATATATGGGAAGCAAAATTAGATAGAAAAGGTAAATGGAGTACTCCAGTGCTGTTGAATGAGGCTGTTAATTCAAGTGATAACGAAGGTGCCGCAGTACTTGATGCTAAATTTAGAACCATGTACATTACCCGTTGCCCAATAATCCAGGATAAAGAGGTTAACTGTAAGATACTGGCAGTGAAGAAAAAGGGATCTAACTGGAACGATCCTGAGGAGGTTCCACTTGTTCCAGATACAATAACAGCAGGTCATCCAGCGCTATCAAAGGACGGATTATCAATTTATTTCGCTTCTAACTTAGTTGGAGGATATGGAGGCAAGGACATTTGGATGGCGACAAAGAAGAGTAAGAGGGCAGATTGGGGTGAGCCGGTCAATTTAGGGCCTGTAATTAATACGCCAGGTGATGAGATGTTCCCTTTCCTGCATGAAGACGGATCCCTTTACTTTTCATCCACTGGTCATATAGGAATGGGGGGGCTGGATATATTTCATGCCCTTTATAAAGATAACTCCTGGGGTGATGTGTTGAATATGAAGTTTCCTATTAATTCCGCAGGTGACGACTTTTCTATAATATTTGAAGGAGTTAATAACCGTGGGTATTTTACCTCTGACAGAAAAGGTGGAAAGGGAGGCGACGACATCTATCAGTTTATGTCGCCCCAACTTACTTTTACTTTGCAGGGCGTGGTTATTGATGCTGAGACGAGAGAAGTATTGGTTGGTGCTAAGGTGGTGATGGTTGGGGATGATGGTACCTCAGAAGAGCAACTGACTGATGAGGTAGGGTCTTATTTCTTTCAATTGAAAGCCAATACCAACTATGATATAACGGCCTCCATGCCGAAATATCTTAGTGATAATGGAAAGGAAACAACTGTTGGCCTGGAAAAGTCAAAAGATCTTGTACATGATTTTGAGTTAAAAACCATCAGAGGGCCAATTGAGCTTCCAAATATATTCTATGACCTCGATAAGTGGGATCTTAGGCCAGAGTCAAAAGAATCATTGGATGGTCTTGTTAAAACATTGCATGATAATCCTAATATTGTGATTAAGATTATGTCTCACACAGATTCCAGAGCCGACAATAAGCACAATGATGCACTTTCTCAAAAGCGTGCGCAATCGGTGGTTGATTATCTGATAGAGGAGGGGATTGAGAAGGAGCGATTATCCGCAAAGGGTTATGGGAAGCACAAACCTATCCACTCCGACGCAAAGATCAAGAAGATGAAGACTGAAGAAGAGAAGGAAGTAGCACATCAGGCGAACAGAAGAACGGACTTTGAAGTATTGCGTATAGATTATATACCCAAAAACAAGCGAGGTGAGGTTGAGTCACCTGGCAGTGACCAGCCTAAAGAAGACGACAAGGAAAATAAGCCTGATGATCCAGGAGATAACTAATCTCAAAGAAGTACTATGGATCAGCTAATCAGGCCCTTCTCTGCCTTCCTGCCAGTTAATTGTTTTCAGCATTAGCTAAACTCATGCCGGGCGTTCCCGGACGGGTTGCGATAACAAATACTACTCTGTAGAATGGATGTAGGTTCTAAATATGATAAGAGAGGTGTTTCCTCTAGTAAATCAGATGTGCATGAGGCTATCAAACACCTTGACAAGGGCTTGTTTCCAAATGCTTTTTGCAAAATTCTACCAGATATAATAGGGAATGATGAAGAGTATTGTAACATAATGCATGCTGATACGGCGGGGACTAAACCATCGCTGGCCTATGTATATTGGAAGGAAACCGGAGATCATAGCGTATGGGCAGGGCTGATACAAGATGCCATCGTCATGAATATAGATGATATGGCCTGCGCGGGTGCAGTAAATGATATAGTGCTTTCTTCTACGATCGGTAGAAATAAGACACTTATCCCTGGAGAGGTGGTAAAAGAGTTGATTGAAGGGACCCAGAGTTTTCTTGAAAAGATGAAAAAACTCGGTGTCAACCTGCATCTTTCAGGTGGAGAAACAGCTGATGTGGGCGATATTGTTCGCACACTGGATGTTGGTTTCACAGCATTTGCCAGAATCAAAAGGGCTGATGTAATTGATGTTGATATTCAGGATGGTGACGTAATCGTTGCGTTGGCTTCGTTCGGTCAGGCAACTTATGAATCTGAATATAATGGTGGTATGGGCAGCAATGGACTTACCTCTGCCAGACATGATGTATTTGGTAAATATTTGGCTGAAAAATATCCAGAAAGCTTTAATCCGGAAATAGCAGGTGAGTTGGTGTATGCAGGTACAAAGAACTTGACAGATATAGAGGAGGAAACGGCTTTGACCTATGGTAAATTGGTGCTTTCTCCAACCAGAACATATCTACCAGTATTGCATCGCCTGATTTCCAACATGAAAGATAAAATACATGGCTTGATTCATGCCACAGGGGGAGGACAGACTAAGGTGATGAACTTTGTGAATGGCATGCATGTAATCAAAGATAACATGTTCGATGTACCTCCACTATTTAAGATTATTAAGGAGGAGTCTAAAACAGATTGGAAGGAAATGTACCAGGTATTTAATATGGGACACCGCCTGGAGGTATATCTGAAACCTGAGTTTGCCCAGGAGGTAATTGATGTATCTGGAGAATTTGGAATTGAGGCCAGGGTAATTGGTAGATGTGAATCAGAAAAAAAGAATAAGCTGACCATTTCTACCGATACCGGAACGTACACGTACTAAGGTCATGTTAGAGAAGCTTGAAGGTATAAAGGTAAGATGGCAAGAAGTGGAGAGGCTGATCTCTGCGCCTGATGCAATGTCAGACATGAAGGTTTATGTTAAGCTTAGTAAGGAGTATAAAGAACTTGGTGCTATCGTAACTGTGTCTGATGAATATAGAACTGTCCTCGACAACATCAAATCATCCCAAGAAATTCTAAAAACAGAGAAAGATGAAGAATTTCTGGAAATGGCAAAGGTGGAGCTAAGTGAACTTCAGGAGAAAGCGGTGGAACTGGATGAGAAAATTAAGGTCATGCTTATTCCTTCTGACCCTGAAGATGCCAAGAACGTAGTAATGGAAATAAGAGCAGGTGCTGGTGGAGATGAGGCAAGCATCTTTGCAGGTGATCTGTTTCGCATGTATACGCGGTTTTGTGAGAACAGTGGATGGACAGTGGAATTGGCTGATCATACTGAAGGTACAGCTGGCGGATACAAGGAGGTTGTATTTAACGTAAGTGGTGAGGACGTGTATGGAGTGCTAAAATATGAATCTGGTGTCCATAGAGTTCAGAGGGTTCCCAAAACTGAAACCCAGGGGAGGGTACATACTTCGGCGGCTTCTGTTGTTGTTCTTCCTGAAGCCGATGAATTTGATGTAGAGCTTAAAGAAGAGGATATCAAAAAGGATACATTTTGCTCTTCAGGACCGGGAGGCCAATCTGTGAATACAACATATTCGGCTATCAGGCTTACCCACAATCCTTCAGGGATCGTGGTGCAATGCCAGGATCAAAAGTCGCAGATCAAAAATTATAACAAGGCCTTAAGTGTACTCAGGTCGAGGCTCTATGAAATGGAACTGAAGAAATTTCAGGATGAAATAGCAGGGAAGAGAAAGACTATGGTTTCTACAGGAGACCGGTCTGCCAAGGTGAGGACCTATAACTTCCCACAAGGAAGAATGACGGAACACCGTATAAACCTGACAATGTATAACCTTCAGGATATAATGGGCGGTGACATTGGAGAGATCATTGAATGCCTCCAAGTTGCTGAGAATGCTGAACGCTTAAGAGAAGGTACAGTGGCGTCAGACTCCTTATCATGAACAGGGCAGAGCTCATAGAAGAGATCAACAGAAAGCAGTCTTTTCTGTGTATCGGGTTGGATACAGACCTTGCTAAAATGCCTGCTCACCTACAGGATCACCCCGATGCAATTTTTGAGTTTAATAAGCAAATTATTGATGCGACACATGATCTCTGTGTAGCCTATAAACCAAACATTGCCTTTTACGAGATGCTGGGCAGCAAGGGTTGGGATATTTTAGGCCGAACATTGGATTATATACCAGATGGAAATTTTACTATTGCGGATGCTAAGCGCGGTGATATTGGTAACACTTCAAAGTACTATGCTGAAACATTCTTTAGGACGATGGACTTTGACGCCGTTACGATAGCTCCCTATATGGGCCGGGATTCGGTAGAGCCATTTTTGGGATTTTCAGGCAAATGGGCTATCGTCCTTGCGCTTACATCCAATATAGGAGCCGGAGATTTTCAGATGAAAACATACAATGAGGGAGCACCATTGTATAAAGATGTCTTGAGAATTTCAAGTGATTGGGGTACAGAGGAGAATATGATGTATGTAGTTGGGGCTACGAGGGCAGAGATGTTCAGTGAAGTGAGGGAGGTGGTTCCAAATCATTTTCTATTGGTGCCTGGAGTGGGGGCGCAAGGGGGAAGTTTAGGGGAAATTTCCGAGGAGGGCATGAATTCGGATTGTGGTTTACTGGTTAACTCTTCCAGGGGAGTGCTTTACGCAGGTGAAGGAGAAGATTTCGCTGCAATGGCCAGAGCAGAAGCTGAAAAGCTCCAGGGGGAAATGAAAAATCTATTGATTTAATTCAAAGGCATTACCTTGAAGCCTTTTCTAATAGCGTATTCATTATTTGTTCTGGTGGTTTCCGCCGTCCTGATTGTATTTTCCAAGGAAACATCTTTTCTGATGATAAACGGTTGGCACACCGACTTTGGTGATTTAGTTTTTCCGTTCATTACCCATTTGGGTGGGGGATTTATATCTGGTTTAGTGGTGGTGGTTTTCCTGTTCATCAGCTATCGATGGGTCATTATATGCAGCGTGAGCTTCGTTGTGACAGGCCTTATCACGCAGCTACTTAAACGCACTGTGTTCGCTGACTGTGTGAGGCCGATGAAGTTCTTCGCGGATAATCAGGTGGTACACACTGTACCTGGAGTTGACATGCACATGTATAACAGTTTTCCGTCAGGTCATACTACTGTTGTGTTCAGCTTGTTTTTTATATTGGCGCTTACCTTAAAGGGGCAACAGCGAGGCTGGGGTATACTATTTCTATTGCTCGCTGTACTTGGTGGTTATTCCAGGATCTATTTGGGACAGCATTTTCCTGAAGATGTTCTTGCGGGTTCATTGATCGGAGTTTTAGTTACTTATTTGTGTTATTTCTTGGTTAACAGTCTACTCAGGGACAGAAAGTGGGCGCAACGTGGGCTCTTTAAAAAGGCAATCAGTCATGAGTAAGTCCACACTGTACCAGTTTGGTATTGCAGTCGTGGCACTGCTCCTTTTTCTTCCTACCTCCCAGATCCATTTATTTGATTGGGATGAAATCAATTTCGCTGAAGCTGCCAGGGAAATGATCGTAACAGGTGATTACTTCACCGTGACAATTGATTACCAGCCATTCTGGGAAAAGCCACCACTGTTTATTTGGTTACAGGTGTTGTCCATGAAGGCCTTTGGTATTAGTGAGTTTGCCGCCAGGCTGCCTAATGTAATTTGCGGCATAGCAACACTTTTGACTTTGTTCAACATCGGTAAGCGCATCTATAATATAGAGTTCGCTAATATATGGGTCCTGGCATACCTGGGAACTTTGCTCCCTCAATTCTACTTTATGTCCGGTATCATTGACCCCGTTTACAACCTCTTTATATTCCTTGCATTGTATAATTTGTACCAATATGTACAAGGCGAAAAGGCCAGTTCATTGTTGTATGCTGCTCTGTGGGCTGGGTTGGCAGTTCTAACTAAAGGGCCGGTTGCTGTACTTCTGTTGGCAGTAATAATTATCATCTACTCTCTTGCTATCGGTTCGTTGAGGACTACCTTAGGAATATTTTCATCCAGGAAGGGTTGGCTCTCGATTTTGGTATTTCTGCTTGTGTGTTCATTCTACTACGGTGCTGAGTTTATCCGTAACGGACCGACTTTTTTCACAGAGTTTATCGATTATCACCTCCGCCTGTTCCAAACCAGTGAGGCAAGTCACGGGCAGCCTTTCTACTACCACTTTTTTGTTTTGCTTATCGGTTGCCTCCCAACATCCATACTCATGTTTGGGGGATTCAAAAAGATGGAGCAAGATGGTGCTCGAGAAGTTAAATTCACCAAATTGATGGTAGTGATGTTCTGTGTAGTGCTGTTCGTATTTTCAGTAGTGGAAACTAAGATTATTCATTATTCCTCTCTTTGTTACTTCCCATTGACTTTCCTGGCCTCACGGTATGTGTATAATGTCGCGTATCGCAAGATGAAGCCAGCCATGAGTATCTCTCTTTTCATGCTCTTTTTATCAGGATTATTGGCATTGATTCTTCTAATGCTGCCCTATATTATGGCTAATGTGGAGGCTATAATACCACTTGTTCAGGACCCTTTCGCGATCGCAATCTTGAAAGCTGATGTGCGCTGGACCTGGGTGGAGGGGCTTGGCGGGTTGGTGTATTTTATGAGTTTGGTGGGCTTTGTATACCTCCTTTATAAAAGAAGGTTGGCTATAGCATACGTAACACTCCTGATCGGAATTGCATTGGGCCTCAATATATCCTTTCGATCTGTGGTGCCCAGGGTAGAATTAATTACACAGAATGCTGCTGTTGAATTCTATAAGAGTTTGCAGGGAGTGGATTGCTATATTGAAGTGCTGGGGTTCAAGAGCTATGCCCATTATTTCTATGCAAGAAAACCAAGGCCATCCGGGGATGATCTCAAAACAAAGGAGGAACTCTTGGAGGGGCCACTGACTAAACCCGCCTACTTTTCTGTCAGGAATGTAGATGCAGAACAGTATAGAACCCATCCAAACCTGGATGAATTATATGAGCGCAACGGCTACGTGTTCTTTAAAAGAATGCCTGGTTTGTGATATTTGGTTAGCTATGGTGTCGAAACAGGTACAGGTTGAGACCATGGCGACTGTACAATGCCTCAGCTCAAATTGTTGAGTCCCGTTCAGTGTCAGTTACTTGACGCCTGACTGTCATACATCTTGAACTTAACAATGCCGGTTCTTTGCAGGAAGTGCCGTATTGATGTGCCCAACACACCGAAACCGTATGTCATACTGCGGCTGAAGTTGATAGAGGAGGCCTCTTCAAAGTACTTGGTGGGACAAGTTACTTCCCCTATTTCATAACCTGCATAGACAATCTGCGAAATTACCTGATTGTCAAACACGAAGTCGTCGGAGTTGTCCTGGTAGTTTATCGACTTAAGTACCTCAGCAGAATAGGCCCTATACCCGGTATGGTATTCAGAAAGTTTGGCATTAATAAGGATATTCTGTGTAAAAGTTAGCACCCTGTTGGCAATGTACTTGTACATAGGCATACCCCCCCGTAAAGCACCCTGCCCCAGGATTCTAGATGCCAGTACCACCTGATACA
>Ga0302119_10000497_pt1 | contig 17714 bp, 18 predicted proteins | sample AG5_Tmax_MG_FD_203114 | JGI IMG/M metagenome (GOLD analysis project Ga0302119, IMG submission 203114) | Marine microbial communities from Western Arctic Ocean, Canada - AG5_Tmax | ecosystem: Environmental > Aquatic > Marine > Oceanic | place: Canada: Western Arctic Ocean | collected 2017-10-01 | reverse complement strand
GATCTGTGTCATAGATTCTTTGAGGGGAGTTGGCCGCAGATTGCGCAAATCGACTATCCAACCCTGGTAGGTGAGCGCAAAATTGGTTTTCCCGCAGTTGACAACAAGGCTACTTTTCATGCCCCTCTTCGCTATGGCGATGTGGTCGAGTGTAGGTTGTGGATCTCCAAAGTCGGGAATACTTCACTCGAATGGCAGTATCGATATTTCAACCAAGGGGGAGACTTGGTATGGTCGGCCAGTGTGATGACTGTGTGCGTCGACATGGAGTCACTCAAGCCGATGGTGATTCCCGAGGATTTACGTGCTGGGCTTGCCGCGACCACAGCGGATGGTGAGGTTGAATGAGTGAGCCCGAAGATAAAAACACAATCGTCCAGAATATCTCGATTTCAGATTCAGTAGTGATGGGCGACGTCAAAACCACAGCGGAAGTTGCAGCCACTTCTAATCAAAAAAGATCGGACTCAGAGCCGGTCGTCATGACTACTGACCGGGTGACTCCGGCGATTCTCGGTCTGCTATTTCTAGCTGGAGCAGGACTGATGGGGACTATTGCCTTAGGCAGTCTGCAAGTTCATTTCACCGACTACCCGACCGAGAATAAAGAGGTGGCTTTGGCCGGATTCACCACCCAAGGTGCTAATGTCACCTACGAGGAATACGACCAATTCATTCAGGAAATGCGCCAAGAGAATTACTTCATGATAATCGGCGGATTGGGCGGTCTGGCAGCGCTTGGGATGGCCGCCTCAGCACTGTTATTTCTCAATCGCCGACACCCCGCGGCACATGTTGGGATGGCAGCAAATGTGTTGGCGATTCTTCAGGCTTGGTGGGCTGGAAGCGTGGCTTCGGGAGTCACTGCTGATTACGTTCCCGAGATTGCCAACACGTATTTTCTCCTCGGAGCCTTCCATGCCTTGGCCGCAGGATGTTGCTTCATCTTCGCATCCACAATCGTATTGACCGCGGCAGGGAGGGCGAGCCTGAGACCTTGGGGAGAGCCTGACATGGACATACTGGCAAGCATGCTCGCACCCCGTCGCGAGGATGGCGAGGAATAGGCCAATTGTCGTTTTCTATTCAACTGACCATCCTGTTTAGTCGGTCGTTTGTATCCATTTACGGGTTAGACTTGGAGGGGGTCTCGTCCGCGGGGCGACCCCATTTCTTCAGCAGGACTTTGACCAAGTCTTCGTCGACCTTGGCATTCCACCAATCCGAACCTTGCCAGATTGCATAACGTCCGCGGATGCCGCGCAGGTCGGCGCCAGCCAGTTTGCAGTTGCGAAAGTCGGCCATGTTCATCTTCGCCTTACGTAGATCGGTGCCGCGAAAATCACAGTTATCGAAATTTGATTTCATCAGATTCGTCCCACGCATTGCCGCACGAGAGAAATCCGAACCCTCAAAGTTCCCCTCGGTCAAATCGGCCTCTTCCAAGATGCATCGTTTAAAGTTGGAATTCGGGTGAATTCCCTTGTGCAGGTCGGCGCCGGAGCGAGGTTGAAATGACCAGTCGAGAGATTCAGGCTCATCCTCTGAGCCCATCGGCAAACCTCAGTTGTTGGAGCGCTTGTCAAGATGAGCGCGCCCTTCAGGGGTCACTATTGCATACCGATTCTTCTCATCCGCACTTGGGGGGATGGTCAAGAACCCACGTTCTCGCAGCCGATTAAGGTATAGTGAGAGATTATCAGGGGATGGCATTCCCGCATCTCTGAACAGGTTGTTGATTGTCCTAGGTGGAGAGTCGTTGATTCCTTCGACATCGCGCAAATAGTGGATTGCCGCCAAAACCTGGTCAGGCTTCTTGGTAAGAATACAATTGTCGAGCAGAGCCTTGAATGCACTACCGCGTTCAGGTAGGCCACTGCGCTTGGCCGCTTCGACTGCGGCTGATATGGCGTTTTCACGCGCTTGGCGGACCTTGGCGATAGCGTGAGACCAAGCTTCTCCCTTGCGAATTTTGAGCAGTTTGACGTCGACTTCAGATTGACCGCCGGCGACATCGATTTCGATGTTCTCACCGACCCGCACGTAAATACGACTAGCACCACCTTTCTCATTGGCCATATCCATCGGCCGGATGACTCCACTCTTAAACGATTCGTAATGATTCTTTTCAAAGGTATAAAAGAACGTTTAATATATTACTAATTCTAGAAATTAATAGGTAATACTTCTCAGCACTCCCTTTTGAATTGAGTGTTCAGAAGTCATCTAACGTTGCAAAACTATGATAATAAAATATCACCATAACATTACAATATATTGAACTCTTCATGCCTCATCAAGTTGATATGTGAGGCTTTAGGCGGCTGCATTTCGGCGGATTGTTGAGTAAAGTCACGCCAATTTGTAATATTCGGCCTACGGCCGACGCCGAAAGCCGTTTCAAGCACCCCTCCCTCGCTCAGTCTCCGGCGAACGCTATGTCGACCCATTCAACTCCCCCTGAAAACACCCTTCGCTCATTGTTGGTAACTCTACTAATCGTGCTACAAGCTTCGCTGTTTATCCCCCCTGCTGTCGCCGATGGCGGAGCCGTGCAGACCTTTAGCGGCGGGTTGGCCGAAGTCGTACTTTCCCTACAGGGAAATAACTCAGCTTCATCCGTTGTTTCACTTCCACGTAATGCTACTTTCGCCACTGCATCCTTTGAGATTTCCACCGACCACCAAGATAACTCACCGGGGAATGTATGGCTCGATATCGATGAAGATGGAAATTGGGAATGGGCTTGGAATGGAACTGGCCACGGGGCAATGAGTAAGCAAGCGGTCTTCACCGATGGGGCAAGTAATTCCAGCATTCAGATTTCAAGTAATTCATCACAGGGTCAGGGTTTCATCCTGCCACCCTCTGCATCGATTTCCAGTACCTCGCTGAACGTTTCCTTTTCTCCGGAGATAGGTGGTGGTTTGTGGCAGTTCGGTACCATTACCGATATTGAAACCGCGTCTGTCGATGGCGATGTATTATCCGAAGTTATCGTCTTGAACGAATCTGCTTCCGGGGCGATGGTCGGTGTATTTGAATGGAATTCATCGACTCAGGCGATGACTTCGAATTGGGTTACGACCTGCAATAATGCAACCGATATTCGAGTCGGTGATATCGATAATGACGGCGATGATGATATCGGGGTTTTCGATTCCAGTGAGATGCAGATGTGCGTTCATTTTGCAAACCCCCTCGGTCTGGCAGCGGTATCAAACTACAGTCTTCCCTCAGGTTCTATCGATGCTCACCTCGCTGACCTTAATGGCGATGGTTCGGCTGAATTGGTATCTGCAAGTTCAGGTGGTGACCTAAATCTCCGGGTTTGGGATTCTGGCATTGGGGCATTCGGTGAGAACCAGACTCAGATGGTCGAAGCGAATGAAAGCGTAGGAATGCCGGCGCAACTCAATGACCTAATAACCGGAGAATTTCACGGTAGCGGCAATGACTCTTCAGTCGTGGTTTTCGATACGATGGGCCACGCTACCCTTTGGAATTGGAGCGGATCGGCTTGGATAGGTCCGATGAATTCCTTCGACGGCATCAAAGGTGGCACACAGGTACACGATTTTGACAGCAACGGTTACGCAGATATCATCGGCATGGCAGATGGTATGGTTACCTTGGCATTGTTCAATGGTACCGGTTGGAATGCGACAATGGTGACGACTACCGCAGTTGATTTTTCGCATATCGGTGATTACGATGGTAATGGCCAATTGGAGATATTGACGCCAAATGCTGGCACCCCCGACGGCAGTGATTCAACCTTCACCGGCTCGATTTTGCTGCGCCATCTCAACGGCACGAACATCGCTGCGACCTCAACATTCGTGCTACAGCCTTGGACATCACCGAAGCAGATTTTGCTAACTGATATGAACGGCGACGGCACCGATGAACACATCGTTGTCGCCGGAGAATCTCAAGCAGGGATATTCGTCAGTGCGTGGCACAGTTTGAGTATCGATGCCAATAATGATTCGGTTGCTGAGGTCACTGTCCGAGGATATTCCGGAGATGGTCAACGGGGACTTGAGCCGTTGTTTTGGCTCGATATGGAGAATACGATTAAGCAGGCGATTTCCCCACTGTTGATGACCTTGGGAAGCGGCGAGGATGACTATGGTAATAATCTGGCAATCATTTCTCCTGCCATAAGCGCAAATGGGGTTGGTCAGGCATTTCTTCAAGATTTAGAAGTTCTCTATGACGTTACTCTGATAATCGATACCAATCCGCATATCTCAGAGAACATGACCAATATTTTCAATCAGAAAATGCAACTTGGAAACGGTACTTTCAACCTTGAATTACCTTTCAATTCGACCGCTGCTGGTCCGATAAAGTTGGAGAATATGTTGGCGATATGGAACTCTGGGGCGCCAAATATCGTCGTGCCCATCAAACCGAAAATAATACTTGAGACCGTCAATTCCACCGGGGTTTTCTTCCACTGGCAGAATATTAGTTTCTGGGGCGAAGACCTGCTTGATTTTCAGGTATTCAAAACATCATCCGGCGGTGAATTCGATTTCACTTCGCCGATTTCAACCGGTATCATGAATCAATCGGTCGACTTGGATGTTGTCGTCGGCCAATCCTACGATTACGCGGTCCGCTCAATCCATCAGTTCGGAGTTACCAGCAATCTGTCCGACCGTCTCGCCGTCACCATTCCGTTTCCAGCCCCACCTGATACCGTAAGCGGGGTCTCGGTAATTGACGTAGCCAACGATGATGGCGGTTATCTTGAGGTCAGTTGGAGCGAGAATAGCGATGAATTTGACCACTACGCGGTCTATGTCGGTAGCTGGGGTTCTCAAGGTGTCGGTTCGGGCGGCTTCAGCACGCTATCTGCGGTGGTAAATGTCAGTGCTGGAAATCATTCTGCTGTGGTTGGTATGACTTCAGCGGCTTTCGATGGAATGGGCGTAATGCTAACACCTTCACAAGCGCTCGAGCATCACACCGAGTATCGGGTGGCAGTAATCGCGGTTAACGAATATGGAAATCAAACCTATACCGCCGGTTTAGTTGGGCCGGCAGTGCCGCGCAATGACACTGTGATGCCGGCAGAAATAAGCCTCAGTGTAGCGATTACCGATGCTGGTAGCGGAGAATCTAAGGCGATGCTGATGCGACAATCGGCATTTTTCAACGGCACTCTTCTAACCTTGAACGCGACTTTACTACTCGATGGATTGCCGGCTGAAGGCCAGCCGATTGCCATTCAGATGACCGATGGGAATATCTGGTTCAATTATAGCGGCATGACCGATTCATCTGGGGTTATGAGCCAATTTACCGGTGAGCCATGGGGCACCGTTGTCGGCAGCAATGCGGTCGGTGGCGAGATTATCATCACTGCCACCTATGCTGGAAATGTCGGTTCAGTTTCGGTTCAACCCATCGCCTCGACTACTACGCAGGTGAATTCAATCGCTGGCATCGAGGCCTCGTTATCGCTGCTCGACGATGATGTCGAGGTTAGTAGTGACGGTACCGCGATAATGCAGTTGATTCTGCAGACCACCGATTCCAACAATCAGCCTATTCTCACTTCTACGAGCTTGTTATGGTCGGTTGGAAATTCCTCCGAGATACCGACTTCGACCGGGCAGGTCAACATTGATTCCTCAGGTCAGGGAGCCGCGGCCGTACTGCTGACGGATGGGGGGTGGTTCAACGCCTCGTTCAACCCTCCTACTTGGCTAATCGTCAATCCGAGCATGGAAACTCCGCTTGGAGAACCTTGGGCAACCGCCACTTTGAGGCCTTATCCATATACTGAGATGAATGGAAATCAATCCAATGATACCCAGAACCAGACCACCGAACTAACTGCCCCGGAATTGAACTGTGATTCATGGTCGATATCCAACCTCTACGACGGCAACCAAAGTAAGACCGAATGTACACTGACCAATTCCAACAATGTCGAGGTAACCATTGATTGGAGTACTGACCTGTGGTCAGCACCATCGCAATTGGCAACCTATCCGTCCAAGGTATCATTGTCGATTCCGGCCGGGGGTATGATTACTTTCAATCTAGTTTCAGACACCACCACAAATCTCACCTTGGCCAGTGGGCAATCCACATTCCTGATAGAAGGAACCGCCCAATCCACTGGTCTGCCAGATCTGTTGTTGGAATATACCATCACCTACGCCATTGTCGATGATATCGGTAATGCAAATGGAGGAAGTGCGGGAAATGGCAATGACAATGTGAGCGATGATAAATCGGGTGGAGAAGAATCACAGACGCTGATGTATATCCTTGCAGGTGCCGGTGGGATTATTGGACTGTTGGCAATCGTCATCGTCATAGTCAAGATTTCGCGAGATGAGGAAGAGGATTGGGATGAAGATGACTTGGAATTCGATGACCCCGATGCCGGGTATGGCCGCGCTAGCCGCCCCGAGGAATTACCCATCGGCTATGCCTTAGATGATATAAAGCAAGAAAGTTCGGCGAAGCGACCATCGGTAATTGTCGAAGATATCAGTGAGGAAGAGGCCGAAAAGGCCGACCCGTTCAATATTTCACGCGAACGACCCGATTCAGACTACAACTATGATGATGGAGAAGGATATGATGAGCATTCAGAGGGCGGAGAATTGGATGAAACCCAAGAGTCAGACGACCAATCCGAGCAGGGAGACGAAGGTATCTCTCTCGATGAGGAGGGTACGGAATGGTGGGAAGATGAAGAGGGCGTTTGGTGGTATCGGACCTCTGAAATGGAAGATTGGGCTGAATATGAAGAGTAATTCCAGGCCTAACTGAGGAAAAAGGAAGGAAGGAAATGGTTGGAGAACATACCTCGGCACTGGTCATCCACGGCGATGCAGCAGTCACCACTGGAGGGGTTGCGATATGTGGTTTCTCTTCTGTGGGAATGGTTGGAGCAATCGGTGCCGGCCACATCATCCGCACCCTTGACCTACCGCAAGTAGGTACTGTGCTCAATCCCGAGTTCCCGGCTGTGGCGCTGGTGCATGATGAAGTTCCAAAACATCCAGTCAGAATCTACCAAGGTGATGGCATCGGAGTTTTCACTTCAGAACTTCAGTTTCCCGCGAGCCAAGATGTCGAGTTCGCTAATACCGTCCTCGATTGGTTCACCCACGGTGGCTTTGACCATCTCTACATCATCGATGGAATTGAGCGCCAGGATGTCGAGCAACACGAGCGACAATTACACGGCATCGGTTCGACCTCATCGGCCCGTCTGGCATTGCGCAGTCACGATATCGAGCCGATATCGCAAGGAGTTATTGCCGGGATACCTGGATATCTACTCTCCGAGGGCGATCGCCGCGGGCTGCAAATCACAGCATTGCTGGCCGAATGTTCTTCGGCTTTTCCCGATGCCCGCGCCGCTGCTCTGGCAGTCGAGGCCTTAGGAGAGATTACTGAGATTGAGATTCCGTTGAGCAAATTACTCGAGGATGCCCGCAATATCGAAGAGAGTGTTCAGCAGGCCTTTGAGAGTCAGCAGTCGATGTTACCGGCGCCCGAAGAATATGAGGTGGCAAAGGATGATGATGATTCAGCTATGTTCGGATAGTGAGAGCAACCGTACGAATCTATTCATTAGACCAATAACAATAATAATCCAACTTCAAAGGATTTGATATGGACGTTATATCACACTGGCTATGGAGCATGGCTGTTACACGTGGAAAAGTGAAAGCTAGAGTGGCTGGGCCAATGGGAGTATTGCCTGATTTAGTAGCATTTGTTCCTGCTTCTATAGTTGGAGCATTTTCTGGGTTTCAGAAACCAGAGATTAATGATAGTACTGTTACTGCAGACTTTCATCCACTTTCCTGGGGGATTTACCAATGGAGTCATAGCGTGATTATTGTTACAATTTGTTGCCTATTAACTTGGCTTTACCTAGAGAAAAAAGGAACTCCTAGATTCATGCAGGATTTATTCCTTTCAACATATACGCCTGGAAAACAAGCATTCATACTTTGGACACCTTGGTTTTTTCATATTTTGACAGATATACCATCTCACACTCTCAAATTTTTCCCGACTCCAGTATTTCACCCGATTTCAGACCTAATGTTTGATGGGATCAGGTGGTCTACTCCATGGTTTTGGTTTACCAACACCACACTACTAATCGTAACTTGGATTTTTATCCTTTACAATGAAAAGAAAATATCCACTCAATAACAATCAATCCTTGAATATAATTTACCAAGCATCAAATCCCTTACTTCAACAAAAAGCGATAAAACCAATTATTCTAAGTTTATTAGGGGTAAACCTTAGATTAACATTGCTTTGATATTAGTACATTGAAGAATTTTCTAAAGTCGGTATTGATTCCAAGCGTACTACAGAGCAAGCAGAAACAGCCCTCGCGACACCCTTTGAGGGGAAACTCATGGTAGGGCACCCCTTAGTTCAGCGTCAGTTGTCAATGTTGTGTGCAGCCCGACGTTCCCCTTGCGAGCGCCATCGGGGGGGGGCATCTCAATGAACTGGATGTTGCTTTGCCAGAGCATCTACATCCACATCGACGTCCTCTAGGCCCCAATCCGAACTGCTCCAACCGCGTTCGTGCAGATAGTAAAGCACCATCTTGGTCACTATCTCGATGCCGGCTATCCCGAACCCAACAGTCCAGCTTCCAGTGATGAGTCTAGCGATAATGATGGTATCTGTAGTCGCGATGGTTCTCCATGACAGGGTTTTCACTAGGCTGCGCTTTTTGTTTGCGTGCCCCGCTCCTTCGATGTGCTTGGTAATTGTGTGTTCGGGCATGTTATCAACATTCAATACCGCGCAACCTGTAGTTAATCTCTCCTATGGTGGAAAGTACTGAAAAACGGTCACATTGACTCGATGATTAGCGCAATTCCTTGACCACCACCGATACAGGCAGTAGCAATTCCATATTGCCCGCCTCTTCGCTTAAGTTCTAGGGCGAGAGTAAGAATGAGGCGGGTGCCAGTAGCAGCAAGAGGATGGCCAAGTCCAACCGCCCCTCCATTGATATTGACTTTTTCAACATTAATTCCTAGATCTTTGCTGCAGGCAACAGCTTGGCCGGCAAAAGTCTCATTGATATTCCACAAGTCAATATCGTCAACAGTCATTCCTGCTTTTTCCAAAGCCTTACGGCTACTAGGGACCGGCCCATATGCCATTATTGCTGGCTCCAAACCAACAATTCCCCAGGATACTATTCGAGCCAAAGGTTGGGCACCGTCAGATTTAGCACGGCTGGCTGACTTGATGATAACTGACGCTGAACTAGAGGGGCACATTCATTCTATTTATCCGCATATATGGGTCTAATAATAGCCCTTCCATTTGGGATTTAATTCGTTTTTTCTAGAGATTAATCATGGAGATTGGTGTGTTCATATAGGGCAGATGGCACATATAATTATGAACTTAGATGAAGAAACAATACTTCGCCTAAATGGCATTCGAACAAAATTAGAAGAACACGTATTATCGACTTTTAACGGGAACAAAATGTGGTATCAAGAGAACACATTACAAATTTATGGGACAGTGAATCTCACGACCGATGAATGGGGAGTTCATGTAAATTTTGTAAGTGAAAATCGTGAACCTATTTCGTTATCTGGGAGATGGGATGTTATTATCGCATATTCAAATCATCTTGGCGCTCAATATTGTGGATGGAGTTTAGATTTTGAATGCCCTTATCCTGAATGGGAAGAAAGAAATCACGATCAATAGTACAGCACCAGCGGTTAGTGATATTTGCGTGAACACAAGGTTTCCTTGTGCTCCTATGTGACTACAACGGTACCCTCTAGTTCAGCCGAACAAGAGTTAGATACAAAGTTTCTCAATCCATGAGGATTTGCCGCCGCTCGGCGTATTGTACGTATTCATCTTGGTCAGAGAAATTCGTCATGGCCCAGTCGATCCAGAATCTATGAACGTCTGGAATCCGCGCCCAAACATCCTTCAAAAAAGACGACACCTCACCATCATCGCAGTCAAGAATTCCCAAATACTGTGCGATGAAGGAGCGAGCTTGCGTGTCGGACGGGAACAGCGCTGGAATCGGCTCAAACCATCGGGGCGATCCGCAATCATACATCCATTCGCAGAAGAAATTGGCGACGTCGAAAGGTGGGTCAAGTGGACCGGCGTACTCAAAGTCGAGAAGGTGAATGGTGGGGGACTCGTCACTATCGCAAACTAGAACATTGGTGAAGTTCAGATCGTTATGGTTTCGACCAGTTACAGTATGAAGGCGCCGCAATTCATTGGCGAGCGCCGCCAGCACCTTGCTGTTATCGCAATCTTCGCGCTGCATCGGCCGGCCAGGCAACCACATCTCAAGCCGACCCCAGTCAAGCCGCTGGATCACCTGTGCTCCGAACCCACAGTCCTGAATGTGTTTCTCATCCGGGTTGGAATCACCGATGGTCGGCCCGAACATCCTCAGAAGGAGTGGGCCATGGTCACCGCAGAAAATCTTGTAGTTGCTATTGCTTAGCCCTAATGGACAGGGTTCAATGTGTAAGGGTGCCGCGAGATTCCACCCAAGGTCTCTGAGCGTTGACGTGAGGGATTGGCTTCTGCTCTTCCAGATTCGGTCATCACCCTTGTAGAGGAAACTCTCACCGATAACACGGCCGGCATTCCCCCGAGGCACTTCTTCCATGAAGCGAGTTTTGACTCGGGTAATTTGAGGTTTTCTACTTAGATATTCCAAATATCACTACAGGTGCTCGGATTGTGCGCACAAAGATTCAACCCTGTTCAATTTGTTTTACTGTGAAGTAGATGGTCTCATCATAATCCCTTTGATTCATAATTGCAGAATCAATAGGCTTTCAGTGGACCTATACAGAGGACACCCTATCTATCGCCCGGACCACCAGTCATGTTATGCGCAATGAACCAATACAGAACAATTCCAGTTAGAACTGCTAGAACACCCTTCAAGGGACCCATTTTTGAAGCGGGGGGAATCAATTCTGCCTCTTGTATCCAAGATAGGACTGCGAACATTATTCCAAAAGATGAGAGAGCCAGCCAAATTATGAACAAACGTTCCCTCGATTCAGGAGCCATTGCTGACATTCTATCTCCACATGTGGCTAGAAAAATAGGACTGTAAGGGTTCCTATCCAATTATTTAACCATATCAAAGGGGCCCTACTGCTCAGGAGAATGAGCAAAAGGCGCCCATGCGACTATGGATATACAGAGAGTTTCCAATACCTCAAATAGATAATTGCCATTACAGGAGATCATCTGGTGGGGGAGATTTCTCTTACTGCTGCAATAACCAAATCCCATGGCGCATTTGTCCTTACAGCCGGCACCGCGATGTAATCCTTCGCAGCCCGCCAGCCTTTTTCCCGCAAATTTTCGGCTAATGTGGTCGGTGAAGGCGGGCCGGTAATATCGGAATAGAGACTGGCAATCATATCGACCGGGTAGGTGCAGGGGATGTCGATAACCTCAGCGACCTCGGCCAGGCCACGCACCGCTTTGGCCGCCAGTCGCTGGCTGTCCCGGATGGTCGATTCAGTGATTTCCAATTTTTTCACCAATTCACTATCCCGCTTGTCATCAAGGGCACAGATTTCGACCGCCCGCTCAGCCGTCATTTCTGCATAGACTTCGGGCTTACCAAGGGGGCCAGTCCACAGCGGCCCTGATAATCGTCCGGCGAAGGAGCCGCTCGGGGCCGCATCCCATGGAATCAGCACCGATAATTGCGGCTCATCACTTTCGCCAGCGGGGTGCAGGCCATTGCCGACACCGATGGCGACTTCGTCGGCACTCGGATTGTGGATTCTCCAGCCGATGTTGTCAGCGAAAGAACTCGCTTCTTGTTTGGATTTTCTCGCGATGATACTGACCCGGATGTGGTGGTCATCGAAGATGGCCATCAACGGCTCGATGGAGCGGTCGTGACGAGCGGCAACGCTGGCGACATGACCAAGCAGGATTCGCATTGCGGTATCTTGGCGCAGGTCATCGACGACTGCCATGGTACCGTATCGTCGGCGCGCTGAATCTGCTGCTGCACCACATAGTGCAGCGGTATCAGTAGCGGTGACATCTACCACCGCAACGCGCGCCAACCCCTGCAGTACAGTATCGAGAAAGGGGGTCGGCGGGCCGAATGGGTCGAGGTCGACCCATTGCCATCCGGCTTCCAATACCCGCGCTCGCAGGTCACCCTGCAGGAATCGCAAACCTCGATGATGCTCGGGGAACTCGGCATCGGACACATCGCTCAGGCCGGGTGGAAAGGACTGATGGTTGGCCTGTGCCCAAGCCAATGCGGTCGGATCAGCATCGATCGCCGTCACCCTCAGTCGCTCGGCAGACTCGGTCGGGATTTCACCCAACCAACGGCGTGAACGTACCGCCGAAGCCGCCAGTCCATCGAGAACCCGGATTTTCGCGCCCGGCTTAGTAAGCCAGTCCTCGCGCAGACATTGCTCGAGCAGTAGTACGCTTCTGGTGCGACTTCCGGTCATCGCCGGATTGTGGAATACCGGGACTTCCGCTTTCGACATCGGCCCTTTTCCAGCTTCGGCCTGCCCGGCAAAATCACCGACTCGGACGGGGGTTCGCCCATCCAACCATAACCGACCGGGCCAATCAACAGGGGGCGAATGGATAGTCTCTGGCGCTTCGCCCATGTTTTGGTGGGGCAGGCTTCCCTACCATCACCTCTCCGCTATGCTCGACCTCTTCGCCGAATCATGTCAACCCTGTGAATGGCACTCTTGACCTGATGGATCCGCTGTGCCATAGCCTCATCATTTAGCAGTCCAAGCACGTTTGAGACCACCCGGTCGCCTAATGGCAGGTGTTGCTTCGACTCAAATAGGCAGATCATCTCAAGGCATGCCCCGGGGTCATCCAGTGGGTTATCCATCCGTGGGTCGGCCGGGGCGATAATGCAACTCGAGCCGTGTGCACCTTCACCTGGCCACATCCACCATTGGGTGCCACTTGTGCCGGTGATGAGCATGCCGTCATCGGTCAAGTCAATCATTTCAGGATTACTTTCGACCACTGAGCGCAATAGTTGGAATGAGCGTTCGTGTGGAGTTATCGGCACATCATCTCCCTTTTTCCCGAATAGAATAGCCAATTCCATACAGGCGCCGCGCAGTCGTAATGCGCTCTCACTGCCATAACGCCCACGCCAAGTACGGACAAATAATTCCAGAGTGTCAATATCGCGAGGCAATTCAAGTAGATGTCGACCACTCTCAAGATGGATTCCCAGACTATAGGTCGAATCATTCCAACCGCATAGTGGTGGTGGATTGAGGTCGTCCTGTTGATTGAAGTTGCCGACTTGGATATACGGGGGTGGTGCATTGGCATCACCGATGGCTTGGAATTGACGCCGAATCATCTTCCGGCGAATGCTCTGCTGACCACAATCATTTCCCGCCAGCGAGCCATCTTCGCGGCATAATTCAGAATGCAGGCCATTGAAACGGTGTGCTGGATGGCCATTTTGACGTGGATTGACTACGCTTTGGGCGATGTAGGACAGTAGCAATTTCCCACAACCGTTTCTGACAGCCACCTTATCGACCATCATCCCGCGCTCGTGCACTGCAATGATGAATGGGCCAAGGTCGAAGCCCGATAACTCAGCACCTAGGCCATCGTCAATATCGGCTTCGCTGGCGCCGCCATCGCGAAACAGTGCCAAATCTGCCCTCCTAGCGACGATTTCGGCAACCTCGAGGTATAATTTTGCGACTGGGGGGGTATTCTCCAAAGGGTTGTGTTTGGGTTGGTCGTCGGATGGCTTTGATTCCCGCCCGGTGACGATTTGCAGAACTCGGGCCCAATCGAAGCAGTCCCCCTGGGTAATTACGCCTCGACCACAACCATCAACTTCGGTTTCATCTCCAGCCGGTAATGCAGCCATCTCTCCGGCATCATCTTCAACTTCATATTCAGCGCCGATTTCCCATAATCCACCGACTTCAAAGTCGATGTAATTGTACAACTCACCCCGCATCTCATCGATGATGTCGTGGAACTGCTCGCCGACCAACCTTTGCCAAACCGGCACCAGTCGTTTGCTGAAACCCTCTTTGGAATTCCAGACGGAACAGATAGGGCATAGTTCACCCTCTTTCAGCCCATTGAACTTAGTACGGCAGCAGGCACAATTCACAAAGTGAAAGTGAAATCCACCCCTTATGAAGGCAGAAATCAGTAGTGCTCAAAGACCACATCAGGATGGACGTGGGTCACCTTATGCCCATGGTCGCAAACTTCGCCGATAATCGCACTACCAGGAAGTCTCTCAGCAAGCCAATCACTTACAGTGGCCGCAACTCCAGAGCTGACCGCGATGACCATGCCCAATCCCATGTTGAATGTCCGATGCATCTCTCTGGCGGCGATTCCACCCTGCGCCATCGCCCACGCGAATTCTGGTTGAGGGGGCAAGGGGTCGGCAATGTGCCAGCCAAGGCTGTCGTGCAGTCGTAGAAGGTTGGACAATCCACCACCGGTGATGTGAGCGATGGCGTGTAGGTCGTCAGCCGAACAAGGAGCACCTTCGCCGCCGGCGTCATTGCGGCAAGCGGTGATTAGGTCGACAATCGGGTCACAGTAAATACGAGTCGGATTGAGCAGTACTTCACCCAGTGTGATGTCACCCTTTGTGAACCGCTCGACCTCTCGCCATGGGTGCTCACTGTCGAAAGGAGCAGGGGCGGCCAAATCGGCACCACTGACCTCGATGACCTTGCGAATGAGAGAGAAGCCATTGGAATGAATTCCACTGCTAGGCAGGCCGATGAGAACATCACCGGCGACCAGATTCTCGCCGGTAATCGCGGCACCTTTGGGCAGGTATCCCAATGCGGTACCCGAGAGGTCTAGTTCGGTTACAATTTCGGGTAGGCTGGCGGTCTCACCGCCAGCCAAGGTAACCCGGGCGCGCCGACACGCCTCAGACAGTGATTTTCCGAGAGCGGCGTGAACCTCCGGGTCAGGCCGAGGCGTGGCGATATAGTCGACAAAGGCGATCGGTTCGGCGCCGACACATAACAGGTCGTTGACATTCATCGCCATGCAGTCGATACCGACGCCGTGCCAAGCGTTCAATTGGCTGGCAATCTGCAGTTTACTGCCGACACCATCGGTGGCCAATGCCAATAGATTATCGCCGAATTCAATGAGCCCGCCAAATCCCCCTGGCAGGTCGACAGGTGCCCCAGGTGTACCACTGGCGCGCACCGAATTACCCAGAGCCGAGACCAGCGAGGCGACTGATTTCCCTTCGAGGTCGATATCGACCCCGGACGAGGCATAATCCAAGCCCTCAGGTTCACCCATTGTTTGGCGCGACCTGCCACTGCTCTATGATAATGCCGAAGCGGATTGGCCTTGATTTCTCACCCTCAGCCGGGACGGTCATCACCCCCATCACGGCTTCCAAAACCCCGGTATTCGGCAATACCTTCAACTCCAACAGCGGCGACGAAGAACCGATGCGAAGAGCCCGCGCCACCTTGATAATTATCCTGCTGCTCTCCGGTTGCATCGGCCAAGGTGGTCAGGGAAATAACCCTGGAATAGATGACGATGATGATGACGGAACCGGAGATGGCGGAGTCGACAGCAATGGCAATGGGGGGGGAAGCAATGAGGGAACCGACAACGGAACCGGCAACGAAACCGACAACGGAACCGACAACGGCACCACCACACCACCTCCGGCCAATGACTCGATTTTCACCTTCACCTCCGGGTTCGGCCAAGGGGTCTCCATCGCCCCGTATGATGACCGCCTGGCCGATATCGTCGGGGCTGACAACTCCTCAAATTCCAGCGATTGGCAGGCTGATTTGGAAACCGGCGCCCCGTTCGGCGATGCAAGATTCTTCTTCGAGGGCGGTAATGACAGCCAACGCAGTGCTAGAATCGTCGATGAGGATGGTGAAGAGGTCTTGGAATTCCGTCTCGCCGAAGCCAATGTCAACGACGGCGAGAAGGGGCGAGTGACGATTCGCATCAGCAACAATGAGAATCTGACCAGATTCGGCTACTCGGTAGATGTGAAATTAAAGGATGCCTTCGACCTGATTTCACAGTCGAATCAAACCGTCAACTGGCTCACCTTGGCCGAGTTCTGGAACGATGTCCCGGAAAAAGAATTTTCTTTCCGGATAACTTTGGCCATTCACAAGGAGAGCACTGACCCCGGCACTCCCCTGACTTGGAATATCCACGGTCAGACGCAGAATAACGAGACCCTGGCTTGGGATGACGTCTGGGAGTTCTCCTCCAATGCCCCGGTGCCGCTCGATGAGTGGTTCAAACTTGAGGTTGAGATTATCGAAGGCGATAATGAAAGTGGCCATGTGGCGATGCACCTGACCGACGATAATGGCACCAGATGGACGTTAATCGATGAAACTGTTTGGACTCATCACCCCGATGACCCGAACCCGGATGGGATTCAAACCTTCAACCCGATGAAGTTGTACACCTCGGGAGCATTACTAGCCCAGATCCCCGAAGGTAGCGCCTTGGTCGTGCTGTGGGATAATTTCACTCTCTATGGCTATCTCGATTGAGTGAACTTGGCTAGGTCACCCGATAGGTAGAGTGCGACTATTATCAGAACGACTTGGAAACCCGCCCGCATCATATGTTGCTGAGTCGTCAGCAATGTGCCATCAAAGGGAACATCAGCAATCCACATGTAGAGGTTGGCGGGGAATACCGCCAGCAGGAAGAGCACCAGCAGGCGCCCGGTTATTTCTCTGCTACCCGGATAGATTATGCCGATGCCGCCGGCAATCTCCATCACCCCGGTCAAGTAGACCAAAAACAATGCAAATGGCAGAAATGGCGGAACGATGTCGACAAATATCTGCGGGTTTCTGAAATGTGTGATTCCAACAAGAATAAAGGCGAATCCATAGATGGAGGCGATAATATGGGCTATCACAAAGTGAGCAAGGCCTATCACCTCTTAATCATTCACTACGCAGGAAATTGTGAGGCCTAGTCTACGCGCGGGTAGCAAATGATGGGGGTTTGGTAATCCTCATATCGTCGATATTGAAGCAGCAGGAGTCTCCTCACGGCCCCAGTCGAGCATGCTCCAACCCCGCTCGTGGGCATAGTAGAACAGCAACTTGAGAATGACGTCGAGAATGATGAATTTTCCCGCGTCACCGAATTCACCGGTGAGAAAATACACTATCATCGCCCCGGTTATGGTTGCAATGAATCGCCAACTAATTGCCTTCATCATACTTCTTTTTCTTGAATCAAATGTCATGTTCTCACTAATACCCCAAACAGTCCAACTCAATAATCTCAACGTTGGAGACTTGCGCGTTAATTACCAGTTTAAATGTGCAGTCCTGTGGCCACCCTTGACCTGCTCAGGCGCTCAGCCCACCATATTGCTGTGCGGCATATGCCCCGATAACATAGGCGATGATGGTAGCAAAAATCCCCAATGCCAGCGCCGCCTCAAAACTCCAATCACGGCGCAGAAGGTAAGGCAGAATCATGAATAAAAGCAGTGAGGGAAGAACCAACCACAGGATTCCCTCGGAGAAATCCGCGACCCTGGCGGTATCTTTGGTATCATTGTATAACCAAATAATCGAGATGATACTGATGAAGGGGAGGGAAACTAGCAAGGCGCCGAAAAC
>Ga0302119_10000495_pt1 | contig 17744 bp, 37 predicted proteins | sample AG5_Tmax_MG_FD_203114 | JGI IMG/M metagenome (GOLD analysis project Ga0302119, IMG submission 203114) | Marine microbial communities from Western Arctic Ocean, Canada - AG5_Tmax | ecosystem: Environmental > Aquatic > Marine > Oceanic | place: Canada: Western Arctic Ocean | collected 2017-10-01 | reverse complement strand
CTAAGTCCTTAACAGGCAAGTCCTTCCTTTTTATTTAATATTAGTATGTATGCGTGTGCATGGGGCCTGTGCATCTTTTACATGCGCGTGTGCGGCCATCAGTGTGCGTGTACGTGAGCAGTCATTTAGCCTCATGGACTAGGAGCCTAACTTCTTTATACAAAAGTCTGAAAAAATTTCCCAGTAAAAAAAATTAGAAAACCGTTTTTTCTTATATGAAAGGTCCAAAAAATGGTCAGTGAGAAAAACTACGCAGGGGCGTTTTTTGCCGTTTTCCGCAGGAAACTCAGAATTTTCGCACGAAAAAAAGACCCTTTTGATCTCAGAAAAAAGGTCCCTTTGATTCCCAGGAAAAAAGCTTTTTTTACCACAGATAAAGGTTGCTTTGGTCCCCGCTGAGAAAAAAGTCTTATGCCCTGTAAAAATATAAATACATATGTACTAAATTTTTAGGAACCTTTACTCTATATGTATATAAAAAGAAAAAACCAGCGTAGCTTGGTGGGCTAGGCTGGTTAGGGTGCGCGTGTACGCGCTCTCTCTATATATATTATCTTTATCTATTCCGTGTCACCCTCTGTATCATCTGGTAGGTAGGGGATTATATCTTCCTCATTAGTGATAGAGGTATTGGTAGGGGAAACCTTCTTGTCTCCCTCATCCTTATAAGTAAACTCGAATTCTAATTGAGTGTTACCGGAGAACTCTTCGCTCTCTCCATCCTCACCAACAAAGTAATCCCCATCATCATAATTAAATAAATTATCGTAGTCGGTTGTATCTGTATAACTATCATAATTAAATTCGTACTTCTGGTCCATGAAGTAACAGGGGTCAGACATATCCATTGGTCCCTTATCTTCGGGAGCGTGTTTGGATATATCTATTTTAGAAAAAGAATATCTGGAAAGGTCTTCATCAGATATATAGCGGAAGTAATCGTGGGAGTAATCAGAGCTAGTCTCTTGAGTAGCTTGAGGCAAGAAGGGATGGGTCGGCAGGTTAAGCTCCAAGAAATTAATTATCTTTTCCTTAGGCTCATCCATTAGGATTCGCTTATCTGTTGCTGAATTGAACAAGTCATACTGATCCGTTGTAACTTTAATGATATAAAATCCTGATCCATACTTTAAGTCTAACATAATATTGTCTCTCCTTTCCCTTTGGGTGTGTTTATATAGAATCATATTACTATGAATAATCTATATAGGTTGATTATTTATCTTAATAATAATATATTTCAAACATTCCATTGACTATCATAATTGATTCGTTGAAATGTTATTACTGTTTAACTTCTCTGTTAAACATATAATTAAATATATTATTAAGGAGCTATCAGTTCGTTCTGTAAACTGATGGCACACCCCTCCACACCACTATAACTGGTGCATAATTTTTGAGAAATAAAAGGTGGAGGACGAACTGATGGCGGCGGTCAGTGATAGGTCTATAGCTGGTTAGACGCTATGTAAAACTATTGCCCTAGTCCTTTGGGTCTAATTTCCTTTCAGCTTCTCTTTTTGGCTTGGTGAATACTTCATGTTCGAGAAGTTGGAGTCGATGTAGGATATTTATCCTGGTCAAATTATCAACGTCTTGGTGTATATCAGCGATTTCCTCATTATAGTCCATTTGCGAAACAGACCCTTCGTGCGCTCTCTTAAATATTCTATAATTCTTATCTGCTGCTATCTTCTTCATGATTACCTCTGCAAGAATATCCTTATATTAGTAGGATTAGACGCTATGTAAAACTATTGCGCTGAGTAATGAACAGAACTATAGCCAGAGGTAATCCATTTGGGGTAAAGTATTATTCTTTATCTAACATAAAGGTAGCCCTAGTGTCAGCTATTGCTCCCCTATATTCTAAAGTTAAATCTCCCCTCAAAACGTCAGCTCCACGAGTCGTAGAATTTTTGGTGGCCCTGGGACTATCTGTAATTTTATTATTCTTTACCTTTAAAACCTCACTATGAACAAACCCTAGGGACTTTACAATGGCTTTCTGATTATTATCTAAGGCCTTTATCTTGGACAACATGAACTGGAATACAACGCCCATCGAAACTGTGAGGAGTAGGAATAGAGCATAGAAGGTAAGCTCTTGAGACATAATTATATCCTTTCTTATTAAATAAAGAAAGGACTCTTAGAGCTAAGTTCCTTGGGCCCTTTCTGACTTACTGGGCGAACTAGGGAAAGTATAGCGTGCTCTAAGAGCCCTTGTATTTAATGTTACTCTGTTTAATATGATTTATTAGAAAGAAAGTGGATCCACCCTTAGAGTAGGCTTCCTATATAGATTGAGCCCACCGCTCTACTTGGTGGGTCCTAAGAAGGTAGAACTACTCTAAGGGCTTCCCCAGCTCTAATACTACTCTATTTAATAGAAATTATTTTATAAGTCGACGTCATCTCTTCATTTATTTGCTTATAGAGTATTTAATCAAAGACCTTTAATATATCTATAAGTCAAATTAAATGTTCGTAACGTTACGAGCTCGGGCCTTAACGGGTGTTTGTGGAACAAGACTACCGCATATAGACCTAGATGTAAACCTATTGCCCCGCTTATATGGCATTCTGAATCACAACGATCACAATAAATAATAGCCTGTTTCTATTGAAAATCATTGTTATATTTATTTTTTGGAAATATTTTCTACATCAGTTATATCGGTGTGCAGGGTGGTCCTGCTCCTAACAACCAAGAAAAGGATTTAGAATGAGCGACAAGACTAACATTTTTGCTAACGAGAACAACGAGTCTCCAATTCAGGTTATTCGACAGACGATGGCTGTTGCGGTAGATGAAGATGGAACTCCCAATGTGAACTTCGCCACGAATCGTGGTAAGGGAAGTGGATCTCAAACCATTCCCGTTGCTGACTACGCCGAGGTAGTTAGCACTCTTCAAGAGTATTCGGATGCTGGCATCGAGGGCAGAGAGGAAGAGACTCTTTCCCCTGCCGAAACAATTCGCCGCACCATTCGTGTTGAAGATGGTTTGATTTCGTTCCGAACCCGATCTGGTAAGGGCTCTAAGCCGGCCAAGATTCCTTTGGCTCAGTTTGGCGAAGTCTGTTCCCTGCTTATGGAGACTGTCTCTTCCGTAGAGGCCGCTGGATGTAAGCTGAGTGGTGCAGGAGAAACCGATGAGTCTGATGACTCTGAGGATTGTGACGATCTGAATGATGATCTGAATGATGATCAGGATGATGATGGGGATAACGAGGGATATGATGATCAGGATGATGATCTGACCGGCGAGTAATCCTTCTCACAAAAAGGCCCAGGTAGCTATCAAATGCTACCTGGGCCGCTCTTTGCTTAAACTGTAAAACTATTGCCCTGGATCAATCAGGCGACTTACCCAGGGTTAGCTTGACCAGCTGTGCCGCATTAGTCTTTAGGGATCGGAGTCCCTTTCTAGCCCTAGTTCCTGCTGCAGCATTACCACTGGCATTCTTCAACACATCATTTTCCAAAGAAGCAACAAGCTCCTTGATCTCTTCCCATTTTGTTTCTACCGTAGCCATATAAAAAACTCCTTTATATATTTATAGGGGGAATCCCCTAAACCTTATTTTACTTAAACTATAAAACTATTGCCCAGAAAATGTGGGCCTATGAAGCATTACCAGGAACTGGACCGATTTTCAGCATACTTCTTTAAAGTATCAATAGCCTCTTCGGATTCTGCCAAAACCTTTGTCCACTTTAAAATCTCCTCTGAGAGATTAGAGTGCTCTCCGATTCCAACTGAATTGTTGAAGTAAGTATCCAATGTAGCTCTCGCTTCATCAGCCTTCCACACGAAGTGTGAGAGAGCTGCCTTATAATGCAAATTATCTTTCATTCTTTATTCTCCTATAGGGGATGCTCTCTTGCCTAGACTCGAACTAGGAACCTACTGATTAACAGTCAGACGCTCTACCAATTGAGCTACAAGAGATAACCTTACTCTTTTGCCTCACTCTTTGGGCCAGGTGGATCAAAGATAAATGAATTCTCATAATCTGGATATTGATTGAACAAATTATCATAATTATCCACGGGGCTCACCAATCCCTTTAAAGTTGTAGTTTCCGGATCTAATTGCTTCTTGGTCCGCACTTCTTGCTCCTTCATAATCATTTCGCTTTTCCTCTTTAGCCTTACAGCATGTACAAATAAGCTTATCGGAATACATAGACATAATGTGACTATTAGATTCCTTATAGCAACGTTGGCACCGGTCCGCCCAGATTTCCATGCCTACTCCTCTGTGGCAGTGGTAGCATCAGCAGTGGTAGCATCAGCAGTGGTAGCATCAGCAGTGGTAGCATCAGCAGTGGTAGCATCAGCAGTGGTAGCATCAGCAGTGGTAGTATCAGCAGTGGTAGCGTCAGCAGTGGTATCAACCTGCACCGTGGTATCCTGTACCTGCTGGAGAACCGGCTGAGCATCGTCAGAAGTACATCCGTTTACATTAAATCCAATTACCCCAACCAATGCGACTGCTATTAAAATTAGTAATATTCTCATTATTCTCTCCTATTTTATTAAGTGTTAATCTTCTCTCGGAGCAAAAGATACTTTAGCAAACCACATATCGGGTGGGTTCGATTCATACCTAATACTTTCAACCAAGTATCTTGTTGTACCAGCAGTCTGTTTTAAAATCAAAAAATCACCATTTTTAATTCCAGATTGCCAGCCAGCAAGGTCCGCTCTCATACCCCTATCGTGAATTTTCATGACATTGTAGCTGCATCCCCAGGATTTCCCGGATAGATCATGAGTCATTATTCGCTCCACTTTTCATATAGCTCGGGGTCGTGCTCCATCTCTTCCGTCTCGTATGGATCAACATAATTTTGAACCTCTCTATTCTCAGAGAGATTCATATCCACTATATCTACAATTTCATAATCAGTAATCTGGCTATGATCAAAAGAGTAATCTAAATCTTGAACAATCTCCTGAATAGAGTCTTCGGTCTGTCCATCTTCTAGCTGCAGTTTAACGTGCAAATATACATAATCACTCATTAATAATCCCCAGGATTTTCTTTTCCTTTTTAGAAATAGTTCTAACTTTAACGCAGCGCCCTTTAATTAAACGCTCACCCATTATATCAATAACCCACTCTGAATTATTGTTTGCAAAAAAACCGAAAGGCCCCAGATCAGTACCCTCTTGTAAAGAAGCCTTGAACCAAGTGCCATCGCTTTCCCGTCTAATGAAAAATACAGATGTATCTTTGGTCTTAATAAGATTGGGATTGTCCTCTTCTTTAGGCCAAGGCGGTCGCCTTTCCTTGGGCTCCTTAAGAAGCCCATTTTTATCTACATAAAAGGTCCAGCCATTTTTGTAAAGACGGTTCAGGCTGCTCGGGCCTCTCTGATGTGGTTTGCCGTCCTTGAAGACAGGATGAATCTCAACATAGTCAAACAAATGTTGAAAAATATGAGCCTGAACTACACCTCTGCGATCCATGTTTTCGCAAATTTCAGAATAAACCTTATCCCAAGGTCGATTACAATTCTTGGCTAGATAACGAGTAAGTGGATTCAGATATTCGTTAAGCTCTTTTCGGTCCCAGCTATGAGACTTTGGCTTCATGGAGGAATAGCTGGGAAGATCATCATAATCACCTTCCCTCTCCAGTCTTCTATTTTCTTTTACCTCGCCATTCTTCCGGCTACTTCCAATACGTGGCGTAGTAACAAGAACTTTATCCATGTCTTTGCGCACGTCTATCTCCCTAGCGGCTAGTGCCCAAGGCCAATTCGATCTGAAAGGAGGCCAGCCCCGTCTACCTTAAGCTCCTGAATGGAAAAGAATTCAGTTTCCCCTGAAAGCTCAGTCCATGCTCCCCATAGTTCATCATCACTTAAAGAAGAAGTATCCTCCCCCCACTCTTCGGCCACCTCCCTCATTAGGGATGAGCCTTCAATGCGCGCCTTTGCGTGCGTGCTGTACAAAGACAGGTCATGCCCATGCTTATGGTCCCACACCAGCAGGTAAAATGTATCTCTATGCAGAGCATTTTCTATTTGATTTCTGTTCACTTAAGCCCTCTAGTGTAAGGTTCTGTCATAGCTATCAAAATAGTCAGCAGCACTCCTAAGTGCTGTCGCAATAGCATCTCTTGTCTTTTGATCATCTAAGTCCAAATCAGTATCCTTACAATCATCTAAAATAATTCTCACAATCCAGTCCTGAAGGCTGGCAGAGAGGAGAGCCTCATCGACATCATCAAGCATAACTTTTCCTATAAGTGGTCGGCCCCCCGGGACTTGAACCCGGAACCTGCCGGTTATGAGCCGGACGCTCTAACCAAATTGAGCTAGGGGCCGATATTTTTTATTTTAAATCGAACCGAAACCAATAGTGACCACCCTCAAACTCTACCTCTTCATCAACTATTTCTTGTCCTATAATCGACGTAAGGGCGTCTGCAATCCAAGGTCCATCATGGTAGTCAGACAAAGGAACCAAGGCTGTTGGAAACTCAATCTCAATCTTTTTACCCTTCTTCATTATACTCCTCAACGGTTGTATAAAAGCCTTCTCCGTCAACCCTATAACTTGCGCGTACAGCTTCAGGTTTATTCTGAAATTTACGTGCTTGCTCAAGATCTCCCCACATAGACCAGGGGAAGAACAGAGTGGTTCCCACATAGAACCTCTCACTCCATGTAACTCCAGACCTTTCCAAAACGTACATAGTCCCTCCTGCTCGCATATAACTGATGAAGAAAATCTTTTAAAAAATTAAACTGTCTTGTTTATTCGCATCTCGTCTTCAACTACTTCTGCATCATATACTTTTTCATATACATTTTTGTCGGGCGTGTGCGCAAGGGAGGCTTTAGATAATCTTTCTACCATAGCTTTTTTTTTTAGATGGCTATAATCCTGGCAAAGCGTTGACTTCTCCTCGGGAGAAGTAGGCGTTGTGGATATTCGCCGCCGGGGACTCTTGTTGCCATCTACCCATCCAATAAAGAATCCTATGATATATCCTAGGGATGCTAAAAGGAAACAGGATATAAATTCTACCATAACTATTTTGCTTTCCGATAATTATTTGCGCACATGCACGCAAATAGAACACATAGTGCGCCAAACTCAGGTCTGCCACTTGCAAACCAAGTTGCTGCGAATCCAGCGTTAACCACTGTGCAGAATAAACTAAAGTTTTTTGATGAAAAAATCTTCACACCATCCTCTATGTAATTGTGCTAGAAATAAAAAGGGGAGGCGGAGCTCTCTTGGCGTAGCGGACGATAACGCATGTGCGTAAATATACGCGCTATCTCTTACATGGGCTTCGAAGGTACGCACCTGAACACCCACCTTTTTGTTAGCTATCCAAGGAGCTCACACCTTTTCTAAACTCCCGTCGAAGTTTAGCCCCAAGCTCTTCCATTACTATACTCTTATTATACTGTGCGTCTACAAAAAATAAGATATCAGCGTCGATTATTTGAATCATCGAACGGTGGTCCAGCTAGCAGCGTTTTCCCCACTCTCCGAAGAGAGGCTTGGAACTTAAAGGGTCGGGGATTTCACCCGCCACTGACATCTTATTATTTATAATCATTCTGGGTCTGGGTTATGAGCGTCACAGGTACAACAGACTTCATCTTCATGCTCCGTCTTATCTCTACACCTATGACAGTAAGTATAATAATATCCTTCGTCATACCCACCCTTGTCCTGCATGTGTGCGGGTACGTACTTCCACACCCAATCTCTTTCCTTAGACATTACTCTCTCCTATAAAGATGGTGCGCCCGACAAGATTCGAACCTGTGACCTACCGCTTAGGAGGCGGTTGCTCTATCCAACTGAGCTACGAGCGCGGAATCTATGACCACTCCTCTGGGGCAACAATAAGCTCTGGCTCCAACTCTACGTTCCTGTAGTGGTCCTCAGAGCTAAAAACGTGCAGGTACGCATCACCCCACACAACTAGAAGCCTCCCGTCCAGCTTATAAACTAGTATCGGTGCCTTGTCTCCTTTATCCATTACTTACCCTCCAGACAGTTGTTCATCTTGCACACATTAGTCACGTCTATGACCTACCGCTTTATCGAATGGTGCGCCCGGCAGGATTCGAACCTGCGACCCTCGGCTTAGAAGGCCGATGCTCTATCCAGCTGAGCTACGGGCGCATATAATTATTACTTATCTTCCTTTGGCGAGCCAAACTTCTTGATTACATCATCATTAAGGGCCTTATCCCAGGCGTCCTTAACCTCCGGTGCAGACTCATAGTCTTCATCATTATACTCATCATACGTAACATACCCCGCATGATTATAGCTGACACCATCAATAACAAGATAGCTATCCGAGTCCTCATGTATGTGCATGTGGATTATATCCTCAGGCATTACTAAGGGGTCGGGATGTAAGGGTACTACTGTTCGGCCTTCAACCTCTTTAATAAATGAGAATGAAAATGGCTCATGAAAATAAATTTGATGGATTTCTCCAGGGAAGTTTACTGGGCCTTCAAAAAAATATGGAGCAACAGTAGGTAGGTTTTTCCACCATACCTTTAGCTCTTCAATGGTCATGTCAGGAGCCCATAGCCACTCTCTATAGCCATACTCTTCTTGCACATGTACTGCATACTTATCCATAAGAAGCTCCCGGGCAATAGTTTTACAGCTTATGCTTCTGCGATTGGTTGGGGAAAAATGGATGAAAAAATCATACTTACCATCGCACTCTTACCCATCTCAGAAGTTGTAATCAAAGGCTCGCCGTCATCTCGCATTTGTACATTGAGATAACCTTGTTGATATAAAGACAGAATAGCCTTATTCATGTCTCTTTCCATGTGGTGTGAATTGCTTATCTTTTCTAGCATGAAGAATTCAAACTCACTCATCGCAATCTTCCTCCTCTTCATACTCTGGTTCCCACTGTAGTTCGGAAGTAATCTCACTATCACAAAACTCTGACCTTCCAGCAAAGCCCATTCCAGGCTCTTCATACTGAACTTCAAAAGACAGAGTAGGCCAATCTCCAGAAACCTTTTTTACAAAATCCATTGGTGGTCCCCACGGAGTATCAAAGGCGTATGAAAGAAAAGTATCTTCCTCATGCTGAAGGTCAGGCTCTGAAGCCCCCCACTTACAACCCCAATGTTGACTCTCCCAGTCGTAACCTCCGCACGCATGTGCGGCTCCCACACGCTCTCTCACTTCTTTAGCTCTAGTGCTATCATAAGGGAAGCGTCGAACGTCATCAGGAACAGGATACAGGGCGTGAAAAGAAAGCACAGAAGATGGCCCTGGCTCTGGAAGAGACTCGGACAAAGCCTTTAGCCTAACATCATCGTGAATAGGCCACTCTCCAGCCGCTGCTGACCTATAATCATTATAGGACTGAACAGGGCCATTAGCCTTAGTTTTGAAGAGATGAATGTCTTGCTCTGGACCACTTATGTTTAGCTTGTTCATACACCAGTTAGGCATCTTAGACTCCTTCTTTGTCAAACAAGGCTTCAGAAATAAAATCCGTACTAGTTGTAATTGCTGCACCAATCTTATTTACTACAGATGATGCACTGTCTGGATTGCTTACTGCCCAATGTATAAGGCAATAAGACAGACTCAATACAATCAACAGCTTTATAGAATTTCCCATGTTTCCTTTACCTCTTATAATTGTACACGCATACGCATACAGGACAAGTATTTCTCACCCCTCAGAATAAGGGACGGCTGAATACCCGCTACTCTCTCCATCTATCTGATTTAGAGAAAATCATCATATCTTCTTTGCTGTTCTCTTTATCTACCAGCTCTTTCGACGCTATATTTCCACACAACGCCTTATCTCTATGGTGCCACTTTCGAGAAGACTTCTTCAGGTCATTCTCTGAAGCATATCGGAGCTTGATAATTTCTCCACCATTCTTTAGATACTCAGCGATTAGTTCTTTTGTACTACGCTCATCACTCATTAGTCTTTTCCTTTTTAGAAAATAGAGATTGAATTCTTATCTTTCTTTTTAGAAGTTCTTTTTGAGACTTTTTTCACTTCTTTCTTAGGAGCCATGAATTCGTCAGATGAGTAGCCTTCTTCTAAAGCCTGTTTGTGCAGGTCAACCCATAGTATAGAGGGCACTCTACAGTTAGGATACCTTCCCATAGAGCCATTATAACCTGCAACTCCAAGCCAACCGTGGCCTTCTTCGCCCTTATGATAATAGTATTTATATCCGTCTAGAGTCACCTCTACCATCACAAATCTCCTGTTCAGTGTTCGGCTTGTCTGCTTCTCACACCGATATAATTGATGCAAAAAATATACCAAACAATTTGTATTGGCCGAATAAATCTAACGTAAAACTATTGTTTGTTCTCTTTGTAAAACTATTGCCCGGATGGGATAGGGCATAAAATTTGAGATAATTTTCTACATCGGTTATATCGTGGTGAGGGAATACTCTCTCAGGAAACCCCCACCATCGGGGGGAATTGACAGGAGTCAGTTATGCAGTCCATTTTTACGAGCGAGCACAGTGAGAGTCCCGCAGCAATCCTGCGTAAGACTATGAGTGTCAGCCTCGGTGATGATGGCACCCCGATGGTGTCCTTTGCCGTGAACCGAGGCAAGGGGTCTGGTCGCCAGTCCTTGCCCGTTTCGGAGTTTGCCGATTATGTCGGCGCTCTGGAAGATGCCCTTGAAGCGGGTGTCTCGGAGGAGTCCGACGAGGCTCTTTCGGCGGCAGATATGGTGCGGCGCACCATCCGACAGGATGAGGGCATCGTGTCCTTCCGAGTCCGTGGAGGCAAGGGTGCGAAGCCAGCTAAGTTGCCCGTCGATAGCTTCTCCGAGGTTGTTGACCTCCTCTCCTCCACTGTTGACGCAGTAGAGGAAGCTGGAAGCAAGCTGGCCTAGAGCATGGGGGGAGGGGCGACTCTCCCCCCATCGAAACAAGTAGTAAAACTTTTGCCCGATTTGATTCGCCAGAGAACTTCTCTAGCGAGAACTTATGTTACTTGAAAGGATCATTATGCGCTTCGGTATCGAAGAGACTAAAACAATGTCTAATCATGCATTGTTCACCCTGATTGCCAACAAGAAGCAAGCCATTGAAACGCTTCATAAGAAGAAGCTTTCTTCAAGGCTGGAAGAGGTAGAGTATTGTTACTTGGTGCGAGAGAGGCAGCGGCGTTTTCACAAGACTGATAAGCATCCTGAGTGCTGCCTTAGCTAGAGCTAAACTTTTGTGAAACTTTTGCCCTCGGCGTAAGATAAAGACTATGACAAAGAATTATGAAAAAATAGCATCCGATATTGGAACCCTTGTCCAAGAGAAGAACGAAGCATACGGTGATTCTTTCGGTCAATCTTGTCGCATCCTAGAGGTGCTATATCCTTCCGGGATTTATCCGCATCAGTATCGTGATGCTTTGGCTATCACAAGGGTAATTGATAAGCTATTTAGACTAGCCAATAAAAAGGATGCCTTTGGGGAAAGCCCCTGGAGAGACATCTGCGGCTATGCCCTTCTTGGTATCGCCAATGATGAGTCAGAAGGCTCATTTGAGGAACTACACGGCAAGACCCCGTAAACCTTTTGCCCGAGATAGAAATTGAAATTATTTTCTACATCGGTTATATAGAAATAGAGAGAAGTAGAACGGCAAAGCAACCCGGTGTGATTACCGAAAGTGTATCTCCCCCAAAAAAATGAGCTGCGCTATTGCTTCCTCGCCCTACCCGCCATGACACGAAACATGGTGGGTAGGGTTTTTTTGTCCCCGTAAAACTTTTGCCCGATTCGGGAAATTCAGATTATTTTCTTCATCGGTTATATGGGAGCACAATGGAGGAGTATCCAATGGACGTTAGGGTTGAAGCGATTAGAGAAGACCCTTGTGTCGGGCGTGGCACTTGCAGCTCGACTGATGAGTGCTTGAGTGATGATACGTTATCCTGGGAGCTTAATAAGGGTGGTATTGTCTCAACAACTGCCGCCATCCAATGGGCAAGAGATCATGAGCAAATGTTTATGGAGCAATTATTGAATACTAGATGGGGAGATGATGATGACTCCCAGCTAAAAGAATATGCAATTTGGGAAAAGAAACTTGAAGATAATCCCCTATAGTAGTACAATGCACCACCGAGAAAATTAAATAATTTTCTTCACCAGTTATATAGAAACACTAGAGATTAGAAAAAGATTAGAAGGAATAGTTATATGAAGACAATTATTATTGGAATTACGGCAATCATTGGATTGGTCGGCGGAGCCGTAAGCATGGGTGGCGATGACAGCATCAAAGAGAGTGCTACGGTCGAATATCTTGAGCCTCGCGAATTAGGGGGTGAGGTTGAGTATATCTACTTCACTGAGCCGATGATAATCGCTGCGCGTCCCCAAGAGAAGTAGCTGCCTATAGAAAGAATGCACGCACGTACGCACTGTACACATGGTGCGTACGTGCGGGGACTTAAAATTAGTTGCATGCGTGTATACTTAATTTGTAAAACTATTGCCCTGCAATTATATCATCATAAAAAATATCATGACATGAATCATAGCGACGACGGAATAACATAACAAGAGAAGCCCAATTCCACTTTGGGCTATTTTTTTCTTTATATATTTATTTAATAAATATAGTCCAGGCAGGCTCAGCCCAAGCTTTATAAAAACAAAGCTTGCCGGAGAGTCCTTGATCTGGGCGGAGAGCAATGGGTTGGCCTCCTCTATCCCGAAAAAAAAATACCAATTAAGGGTAGCTATGAGATCAAGGATTATAAGTAACAGTAATATTCTGATATGAACTTGTTTAAAGTACTGTATAACCTTTGTCATATTTAGAATACTACAAAAAATAACTCCGTAAGACAAGCTCCAGTTGATTATGAAGTAAAACCTCCAATACCTTAGCCTCTTCTTCGTCTACATTTAGCTTGAAAGGCAAGTCTACTTTGACCGAGACTGACCTCTCTCTGATATCGGTGTGGAATACCGCACCAGAAGTCAGGCACTTTGTTTCGTTTGCCACGGGACACCCCCTTCTCTCCTATATAATTGATGCCGATTTATCTTCAAATAAAAGAAGATGGCACGTTTTTTGCACTATGTAAAACTATTGCCCGGTCGGGGCGATAGCAAAAATTGCAAATATTTTCTCCACCGGTTATATAGCTCTGGAAGGAAAAAGAAAATAAACGGCAAGGTAAAGAGGTAGAGTCAGAGGCCATCACGATTTATGGACCATCTTTTAAAAATACATTTTTGACGTCGACTAGATAAGATGTTGATGAAAGATTGGAAAACCATTTCAAAGAGCGATACCCTCGACACTGTTTTGCACACAGACTGCGCTAAATTTTTTCTGAAACCTTCTGGGAATCTTGTTTAAACAGGAACCGGGGGCCAGTGGCCCCCGGTATCCCTCTATCTGAATTGTAAAACTATTGCCCGAAAGCTATTGACAAAACTTTTGTCAATGCCTGGCTATATCATGGACATAAAAATCATCGTGAGCCCTAATGACCCTGCCATCAAAGTGTATCCGACTATCTTGATAATCCTAACTGCGTTGTAATCATTCATAAAAACCTCCCATACTTAAAAAGTATTGACATTCATAAATAATTAGCAGAAATCGGGCAAAAGGTTTACACAAGGCAAAAAAAAAGCCCACCGCCGAAGCGGTGAGCCTAAAAACTCAGGACTGCATATCCTTGGTTTTTAAATGGGAGACACTAGCATGTCTTGTTCCCCCTCCAGTGACCCCCAAAGCGGTTAAGCTCTGTCCCCTTACGGGTTAGGCGTACACACACGGGTAACTAATACCCTTCACTGGATTGCTCCCTGTTCTCACCCTTTGGAGGTGTTGAACAGCAAACGATACTCCTGGCCTCATTCTGTGCTCAATCAGGTAAGCTGTACACTTCCCCTCTCAATCACACGCTAAGGTTCAACCCCTTGGTAGGATATTCCCCTAACCCCTTTCGGGACGGTAGGACCGTTGCCGCTCCTACCAGAGAGCCTTCTGAAGACCAGAAGTTAAGTTCTGTCAGCGTTAGCTGACTTACCAAGAGTTTTTCTTGGGTTTAATGCCCTGTAACCGTTTCCGCGAAGAACTTACAAGTCCGCAGATACCTTCAGCAGCACTCCCACAGTGGAATGTGGGCTCTTGCATCCAATTACCAGATGATACTCAGGACTACCACGTCCCTTAACTCATCCCCCTTCACAGTTGGGCGGCAACGTGTATGCACACGTCTTTCCCAAACCGGGTTCTCGCTATCCTCCGAAAAGGCTCCAGATCCGGAATCTGGAGTTTAATGACCCGAGAGCAAGGGTCGCAACTTAAATTTTAAAAGATCACTTCTTACATCAACATATAACTGATGGAGAAAATTATTTCATTTTTTCAATCGTGATAAACATCATACCCATGACTGAAAAAAAACTCAATTCATTTCTCTAAAAATCTGCCCAACTAATCGACTTCCCATCAACCTTCCTCTGAAGCCTGATTTTGTAGCCAAGGGCTTTGTGCCCACTCAGGGGAGACACAAGCGCAAGTGCGTAGCTAACTTCTTCGGGTGATGCTTTTCGCATCAACGCCTCTCGGCAAAACCCATAAACAAATTTTCTATGCTCGCTTGTGTCACTACCTGACATATTATCTCCTCGTAGTTAAAGCTGAGGCACCTGATTTCCCTGTGCCTCCCCGTGGGATTCTAAATCTTACTCTTCGATTTCGCCCATCAAATCAGGGGTAGACAATTTATCTCCGGCGTTCTCAACAGCATCGACCGTTGACCGAAGCAATTCTACTACCTCGGAGAAATCCTCAGTGCCGAGCTTTGCGGGCTTTGAACCCTTGCCCGACCTAACTCGGAAAGAAATCTGTCCATCGTCCTGTCGAATTGTGCGGCGCACAGTCTCAGCGGCAGAAAGATTCTCGGCCTCGGACTCAGGAATTCCGTTCTCCGAATAACCCTCTAGGGCCAAAACATAGTCTCGATATTGGTCAACAGGCAAAGTCTGTGCTCCGCTTCCCTTTCCTCGGTTCGTTGCAAAACTTACCTGAGGAGTCCCTTCGTCATCAACAGATACCGACATCGTTTGTCGAATAACTTGAGCAGGGCTCTCACTATGGTCACTGGCAAAAATATTAGTCTTATCGCTCATAATTCATCCTTTTCTAACGGCGTTTGGTTGTAAGTCGTATCGGGTGCCGCACTTCGATATAACTGATGGAGAAAATAATCTTAAATTTTGCTCCGATTTATTATCTTATCTTTTCCGATTCACTTTCTTTTCTTTCCTTTCCTACACCCTACTATAACCGATGGAGAAAAATATATCAAATAGTTTCGTAAAGCTATTGCCCGGAATGGTCGACGAGTGCGCTAAAGAATATCAAATAATTTTCTACATCAGTTATATGACTGTGAAAGGAGACTAACGATGAGTAAACCAATTGAAAAAGCAGAAAAGAGTCCAGTGATAGAGAATATGCTAGAGGGATTCTCTAAGCTGCTTGGCAACCCCCGAAGTGTAGCCTTTAAGCTACAAACCTGTGTTACCTGTAGCGGACCAGCTAAGGACTTTGAGAGCGCAACCTCAGAGAAGGAATATTCCATCTCAGGGATGTGCCAGGACTGTCAGGATAGTGTCTGGGGTTAGGAGTAGGTATTCTATGCTTGTAAAGTAAAATATACCCACGGCTAATTTTTATTCAAGAACAAAAAGGAGAATATCATGGGTGGACAGAAAAACCTACTTCATCGCAAGGCCTCTCGCCAAAAGGATGCAGAAGAAAGAGCTGCTGCCAGGGCAGCCCTAACCGATCAGCAGCAGCTCGACAGGCTAAACAGCTTGTTTGGCGAAGGGGTCGGAGCAAAGAAGGAGCGAACACGGCTCGCTAAAATTATCGTCGATGCCGCAAAAGAGAAGGCTTCAGCCCCGAAAAAGAGTAAGGGCAAGAAGAAGGTTGCGGCGAAGAAGGAAGAGTAAACCTTTTGCCCGATGGGTAGAAACTGAACATTTTTTCTGCATCGGTTATATGAGAGTGTAATAAAGAGGTGTAATATGGGAATGGTCAAAGACAAAGATTCAGGAGGCCCACTGTGGTATAGAGCCATTCACCGCAGGGTTTTGGTTGTTTATACCGAAAATACTTTCGGAGAAGATTACGCCGGATTATGGGCGGCCTATGTCGTTCCAGTCCAGGGAGAGAATCACACGGAAGAGGCCCAGACCTGGCGCTCGGAAGGGGTTAAGATGAGAGAGAACGAAGCTAGGGCTCTCTTCGGCACTCTAACCGCAGATTTTGACGAACGTGGATTGAAGTATAATCCCTAATAGGGATGGGGCGGCATGTTTATGTTTAAAGAACTGGCAGGGCAGACTGTCCGCGCAATTACCCTTGAGAAAGAGGGACAGACCCTTATCATCAAAACCGACAAGTATAAATATACTTTCGCTGCGGAGGGCGACTGCTGTGCTACCGCCTATGTCTTGGAGCCCGATGAGGAAGACCTGAAGAATTTTCTGGGAAACAAAGTTGTTCAAGCTACCTCAAGTGCCATCAAGGTTGTTAACGATGACTTTGGAAATCAAACCGATACCGAGTTCTACAACCTTAGGACCCACGGTGGGGACTTAACCCTTGAGCTTCGGACAGAGCATAATGGCTATTACTCTGGCTGGCTTATGCTGATTGGCCGGGAAGAAGTCTGGCCTGTGTTTGATGACATTCGAGAAGAAGCAAGGCGGGAAGCGTAAACCTTTTGCCCGGTGCAAAGTAAGATATTTTTCTTCATCAGTTATATGATGATATAGGGGGAGAATAAAGTGGGATTTTTTAGTTGGGATTGTAATAAGTGTAAGCACCCTATGTTGAATCGCTATTCTGTGAATAGTATCAACAGCTGGATGGTTAATGTTGTCGTTATTGAGGCTCACACCGGAAGTGTGCTAAAAGGCGAATATGATGGGTACGGGCGTGTGGGCGACCATGATATCCATCTGGGCGAATGGCGTGATAATTCAAATCTCGAAAAGGAGCCCTGCTGTTACCATGAGGCATGTTGGGTAAAGGCGGGCAAGCCCACAGAATATGTGCCATCAAAGCACGCTGAAGATCAAGGCTATTTCTTTGACGATGAACATAACATGGAGCCTCCAACGTAAACCTATTGCTATATAATTTAAAATAAAGTAATATCCCCCAATGGTAAAATCTTCATTCAAATTTTTCGTAGTTGCAACCGCTATTTGTGCAATAACATTTATTGCACAATATAGTTTTCAAAACGCAGCCCAGACCTTTGGGGTTGCACACGCACAAGTGCAACCACCACCGGGGCAATAGCTTTACATTTAAAGCATAAAAAGGCTGCCTTGCCGGCAGCCTTTTATTTTATTGTTATTTAGCCTTCGTGCGCTTGCATGTAAATTTCTTCACGGCAGAGCCCAAGGCAAACTTCCAACATATTGTTCAGGCCAAGGTCTGAGGGCTTCACAGGAATTCCCCAATTGACCGGGGTCCCGTTATCCTCAACAAAGATGCCACTATAAGGAACGTCGCCAAGAATATGGAAAGTTCCTTCGTGATGCTTTGGCACAGTCACCGTCACACCATCGTCATTACGATAGGTGAGGCCAATCCTTGTCATTTGAAGGCTAGACTTTTTAAATCCAATCTTCCTCATTCTAGCAAAAAATTGTTTACGCGTC
>Ga0302119_10000493_pt1 | contig 17796 bp, 10 predicted proteins | sample AG5_Tmax_MG_FD_203114 | JGI IMG/M metagenome (GOLD analysis project Ga0302119, IMG submission 203114) | Marine microbial communities from Western Arctic Ocean, Canada - AG5_Tmax | ecosystem: Environmental > Aquatic > Marine > Oceanic | place: Canada: Western Arctic Ocean | collected 2017-10-01 | reverse complement strand
ATTACGTGGCCCAGTGATCTTGCTATTTCCTGGGCCCCTATTAGCACGGCTGGGAAAGCAAGCCCCACAAGTCGGGAAGTATCAGAAGCGAAAAAAAGTTGAAGCCCTGCACACGCAATAATGCAGGTAATTAGGGTTGCAGTATGGTACTCCTGTTTTCTCAAGGCAAGGAGAGCTGCCACTACAGGGATGCACCAGAATAGCTTAAACCCCTGGAATATCCCGTAAAGGAGATGATCATATTGGAGCAGCACCGAATCTGACACATTGCCTTTGTTCAGGAAAAATCCCAGCTGCATCGCTTCTTCAGTGTCCCGAAATATATATCTAAATAACAAGAACGGAAGGAATGCGATCAGGGTCGCGCCTGCGATGCGTAGATAATGCGCTATTGAGGATTCGGTGTTATAGCCCGCCAATAATATGAGCCAGGGAAAGGCGAAAATATTGCTTTCGTGGTTGAGCAAGGCAAGTGCATAGCAAAGGCCAACCCAAATTGGCTGCCGGCGCATAATGTAGCACAGGAAAAGCAGGAAATAGGAGGTGGTGTCCACGTAACCGGCAAAATGCAAGGTAAACAGAAGGGGTGACGAAAATGCAATCAAGCAGCAGATACAGAGAACAGAAAAAGCATCAATATTGGATCTTCGATAATGCCAGTAGATAGTAGCCACCAAGGCTACCGAAAATAAGAGTGGCACAACAATGAATGCCTGTCCTCTCATGAACATGAGAAAGCCCAACAGCGGTGTAACAATGCGATATTGGAAGCGATTCCCTGATTGAAGATCCAGCGGGTCCATTGCCAATCTCCCATAGTCTAAACCATGATTCACCAATTCCAGGGCAGGTGCACAATAAAGGCTTGCAAGCAACAAAAGAAGAAGAGATACGCAAATGCCTGTGCCAATCAGCCCCAGATTTACCTCTACTTTCTCAAGACAGGTCTGCAGCTTCAAGGTTGTGCGGTCAAGCAGGCTGGTAAACATTAAAAAGTATCAGCGGGTTTATCCGTCTAAGATAATCATCTGAGGAGATACATCTTCCCATAACCTTTGTGGAAGTAGTGATCTGCATCCGTTTCCCGAAGTTCCATAGCCGCATCATTGAGCTGAATATCGACTTTGTAGAGGTAGACGCCGTTGGCAAGCTGGTCGCCATATTCATCTCTGCCATCCCAGGCGTATTCTGTAATATTCTTTCCAATGTGAATGGGTCCCAATTCATCAGCAAATATTTCACGAACCACCCTCCCGGAAATTGTAAGAATTCTAATGCGAAAATCCTGGGGGATTTCTGTTCCCGTGAGGGTGAAAACAAATCTTGTGGATGTGGAAAAAGGGTTGGGCCAGTTCATTACTGAGGTCACAGAGGGTTTGTTGATCACTTCAAACGTAATCAGGTAATCCATCTCCCCTGATTCGTTCTTTGCAACATCTGTACCTCTTACCCTCAATTCATAAATTCCGTCTTCCAATGCTCCGGGGTTGAATTCAACCCGCGCCTTGTTCTCGGGAAGCGATGCAGGAATGAAAATCAGGGCATTTCCCGCATACGGAATTGGCGTCCCTTCACTTTCGCCCTCAGGAGTGAGGTACACCTGCAGGAGGGAGCTGGTATCAAGAGCCAGGAACTTGTTCTCGTCCTTCAGCTCGATTAGTATTTGAGGCTCTGCAGCAATGATGTCACCATCAAGAATATGTATGCCATCAAAAGTCACATCCAGCAGTGGATTTATATTGTCCCGGGCAGCATAAAAAGGTAGCTCAGCAAGATTGTTGAAATGATACTTTTCCAGTTGGTCATAGGTCGCCTTGGATGCTACATATGGGTTCACCTCGACCCATAGGCTGTTACTGCCCCCAAGCCCCTCTGTGGTAAATGTTATTCCCGTTAATATAGTGTCAGGAGATTTTAAGAGAGGTTTATATCGAAGGCTGGTCAATTGCTGTATCTCCCTGTTCCTGTCCAGAATCCAATAGGAGATCAACATGCTGTCCATATCATATTCACTGATGTTTTGCACCACCGTTGAAAATGAAACGATATCGCCCTCGTTGACTGAGTCACTGTAAAAAGACAGCTGAATGGAAGGATTGAGGGCAGACTCTGGAACGTCATTGAGCAAAACATGCCAATTCTTTAGTTGTGCTGCCGTCTTCAGGACTTGGTCGCCTTTATGGACGCGTAGTCGAATATACCGGTAAATAGAATCGTCAATCAGCGTACTGAGGTTGTAGATGTCTGATGAGTCTGGTGGCAAACTCTCCAGGCCGCTGATAACGACCTCATTCCCCTCTGAGTTCACACCGCTGACCTCAAGCCTTACACTATCTCCAGCTTCCATGGTCCTCATATCCCAATGCAAGGACAACCATTCCTGGGCAGGGCCAATATGAGGTGTGACGATATTTCCATAATCATAGTTCGTGTTAAGATCGGTAGTTAAAATGATCGTAGATGTTGAGGTTGCACCGATCGTATCCTCTGCAGTAGAGATGTCTCCTTTTTTAACGAAGTAGATGAATGGTTTAGAGTTGCCTGGTGAACCCGCACCGGTAATACTGGTCCATCCCAGTGATTGAAAAGTGCCCACCAGCGTAGGATGCTGCCAGGAATCTACCAATCCGTAGCGAAATGTATAAGCAAGGATATAAAAACTGTCAGGAACGGAGTTGAGGTACGCTTCAAGGTTTGCCTGATTGGAGCTGTCAGCTATTTGGAAAACCTTACATTTAATTGGCTTGGAGCCGCATGGGGCCGGATTAGAGGTTGCGACCCAGGGTTCCAGTGTCAAAGGGTCTATAACAGCTACTATTATGGCAGGTGGCACATTGCAGCTAGAAGCGATCTGGCTTGATCCGTTTATCCTGTATTCTGTAGCCAGCCACTGAGCATTGCCCCATGCATTGCCCACGGTCTGGCACCACAGCTCTTTTGGGGTGGTGATGAAATTAAAGGTCCGTGCAGGCTTGATGTAGTCAATCAATGTGAATTCGTCATTCTTAAACTGGTGAAAGTGTGCCTGGCCCCATCCCCTTTGCCCATCTATGTACTGGAAGGAGCTTTCTCTCCATTTGTGGCTCACATCTGCCGGGGTCAAACTGTCTCTTCGTACTCTCCAGAAGTACACTGTACTATCTGCCGCTCCGGCAAATATCCCCTCAAGAGCAGTCCCCACCGGATTCCATTCGACGACCCCACCTACCTGTACTGTTGTATACTCGGCCAACGGGGGAGAAAAGGCATCACTTGTGTCAATTTGGAAGCGATAGATGGTATCTGGAGCAAAAGGGTTGCCCGTAGAGGCCTTGAGTGTCTGCATCTTGTCCGGAACTACTGCGAATTCATAAGGATATATTGGAATGATGTCTTCTGTTTGTATCAGCATCGGGTAGGAGATGTTGTTATTCTCCTCCGTCAGTTCATAGACAACGTCCATATTGTCAACTCTGATTTCAAAGCTGTTTAGCCCAGGCCCGTTTGCCACATCAACGGGCAGCCTCACAGTAACAGTGTCCTTATAGAAGATGTCATATGCCGATAGTGACCAGCTTGGTTTTGCAAGGCTGGCATCAGGGTAGGTGCGAGTAACTTTAATTTCTATTTCGTTGTTGATAGCCTTTCCAAGGTTGGTTACGATGATGTGCATGTCGAAGGAGTCAACTTCGGTTGATACCAATCGCGGTGTGGTGAACACATCCTGAACCCTAATGGCATAGTCAGGTTTGCTGCGGGTATTTAGAATAACTGCCGGGTCCCCATGAAGGCCCATGAGCAGGCAGGTCTTCTTAAGGTTAAATTGCAATTCCACATCTCTGATGGTTTGCTGTATACATCTTCCGATACTCTGTCCATACATGTTCTGGCTCAGGTTGCGATAGAACTCCCTTGTATATGTGTGTAGTGCTGGCGCTTCGCCAAAGTCCACGGTGGCCAAAAACGCTATAGTTCCCTTAGGATGGATCACCCACTTCTCACTATTACTGGAATAGCTCGACTGGTAGATGTCACCTACCAGGCAGGAGTTAGCTATCAGCATTGGATATTTGCCGTTCTTATTTTGGTATACGTCAGGTTCGTCAATGTTCTGGTCAAACCCACTGCCTGAAGCATGGCCGAAAAATGTCATAATGCTGACTCCTCCATTTATGAGATCTCTGATGGAATCAGAGGTGGTGATTTGTATAGGCGCCGAAGAATTCTTGTTGAATTGGTGGATGCGCCCGCCGAACAGGGAGTCCTCAATGAGGATTTCGTAGGAGTTCAAATATCCCCTAAACGTTGTGTGTTCGGTGCCATTTCCTCCCGCAAAATGCAATACTTGCTTCTTCCACTCCTCTAACTCAATTAACTGGTCCACATCAAGGTCAGGCTGGTATTCCTCCTGGTTTCTGTCAAATTCAATAATCTTATTTAGGTATTGTTCCACCTGCTCCCCTGAGTTGGCAGCCAGTCTCCCAGTGGGTATTGCCGGAGAGAATAAGGTCCCGTCAAGTCCTGCTGTTAGCAACACGTCTGAAGAGGGCCAGCCATAGGTCGGTACTAAGATCCTGCTATAATAACCATACGTAGATCTGCTTTTGTTGAAGGAAACACCTTTGCCTATCAGGAACATATACTGAGGCTTCGTTGGCCAGGTCAATGCAAATTCAGCGAAACCCCTGATCGCCATTGGATTCTTGCGAATTCCGTACGCAAATTGGTCATAGAGCTCATCAATATCAACTGCAACAACATTGTGGCTACCCCCAGCTATTGATTGTCTATGCATTACATATTCCTGTATATAGTCAGTCCCCGTCAGGGAGGATTTCAGTTGCCTATGGTAGATCAGTAGGTACGCTGAGTCATTAGGCATCAACGAATAGTCGGTGAACTTGCCGTTGTTGAATGAGCCAACCGAAGCAAGGGCGGTCACTGGAATGGCCTGGGCTTCATTAAATAAGAAACACTGCTTTTCTCCTCCTGAATTAGGAACCAGTACTTCATGGGAGCTGCCACTACTGCTCACGGCAATTCTGCGCTTGTTGCTTAAATCATATAACCATACCGTTTCTCCCTCGTCGTCATAGCTGGTGAAGCTGAGGTAAGCAGTATCTCCGACTCCTCCATCCGGTATTTTCATTTTCATCCAGGTAGCGCTGCTGAGGTTCAATGTGTGGGGATATTCAATTGCTGCGAAGGGGACAGAATTCCTGTCATTAGATCCTTGCTGGGCCGTAAAGGAGAAGTTGGTTACAGGTGAGCCAAGGTTGGTGGGATTTGCAGCATAACTTGGTTTGCCTACTTCTATCGACGACAAATTAATGGTTGCCCCGGCACCTGCAACATTCACTGCTATTGAGTGGTCCTGAAGATTGCTTCCAATTATGGCGCATGTTGCTATCGCTGTTGGCCCAGCAGCATATACATCAGGTGTTGGAATGTCTATCGTGTGTGTGGAGCTCGTGAAGGTGGGTCCTGTCCATCCCTGCCCCTCAGTGAATTCCGGCTCATATAGGGACGAGTTTGCCGAAATAATATATCGACCGTTGGAAGGGTTGCTAAGCTGATCTACCCTTGATTCGAACATGAAATAGGCCTCAGTCGTTTTGCCCGAGAAGTTCATGTTAGAGATAGCTTCGAGACGACGGTTGGGCGTGGTGTTATTCCAGGTCAGGTAGTAGGTTGATGTGTCGGTAAACAGACTAACATTTGGATTCGCATGCCAGTCCGGAAATGAGTAATAAGATGCGTCCAGCCAGCCCGTGTTTTTTTCAGCATAGAATTCAATGTAATCTCCTGATGCCATAGGGGCGTTGTTGGGTCCCGCTGCTTCCACGTGTATGTACAGTTCCTGCCCTCTGCCAAATAGCTGAAAATCCTTGCAGTTGATGCTGCTGAGTGGGAGCCCCGAGGACTGAGCAGCATTCTGAAGTGTGGCATAATCGATTCGGTATACGCCATCCACCACCACCTGGAACTTGTAGTATGACTTATTATAGTCTATCCAGTCATTAGTTAGCTGACTGAACCCGGGTAACGAGATCAGGATATACAGGATGGTATAAAGTGCCTTGGTCAAAGCGCCTCGTTTTTTTCTTTTTTATTGATGTCAATTTTTAGCGAGAACACGTTGGAAAGCAGACCTACGGATTGGCCAATATTCGTTAGGGCATAATCAATATGCAATGATTTTATTTTTACACCCAGGCCTATATTGGGTTGCATTGTGTACCGTTCTTCCTGATCCAGATTCTGTACTTTTTGTATATAGCCAACCCCCCCCCTAAGGAAGGCAAAGCCGCCATATGCCAGTTCAAGTCCCATGTGTGGGTCAATACTAGTTGGTTTACCGCTTATTAATACGTTTCTTCTGCCATCAAAGGTTACATCTAAATCAACCTCAGTGTACAGAGAAAGTTTTTCCGAGAATGAGAATTTCCTGCCGCCTGCCAGCAATAGTTTGGGCAAGGTGACTTCCAGGGAGTTCTTAGGTATTTCGTTCCCTGTTAGCGTGAATACATCAGCCAATTCTTCTGTGTTGAAGTTCCAGGCGTTAAATGTTGACGTGGCATCTCGTCCTACCGCTCCAAATTGCCAGGCACCCATTTTATATTGGGCACCTACATCCAATCCAAATCCCCAGGCGGTAGCGTATTCTCCTACCTTGCGGTGAACTACTTTGACGTTACCGCCATAGGTCAGCCCTTCTAGTTTAGACTTCTTTGCATAGGAAAATATAAAAGCATAATCAGCAGCAGAAAATGATTTTATCCGGTCATAATTTATGTTGCCCTCTGCATCGATAAGCTCTGACGTATCAGGTATGTCATCTACCCCCAATCTCAAAAGTGGAGTGAAACCGATTACGGTTGTTTCATCAATCCGGGCTGCGAGAGCCCCATAATCATACTTGGCAATCCCTGCGAAGTATTCATTGTGCATATATCCAATCTGGAGATCTGCAGACAATTCATTTAAGCCTGCTGGATTCCAATAGCCGGCAGTGACATCGTTTACATTGGCAATACATGAATTGGCCATGGCCAATGACCTTGCGCCAACTCCTATATTGAGGAATTCATTGCTGTATTTAGGGGCCTGTGCTGATACTGGCCCTGCCATAAGGAAAAGGAGGGCTGCCAAAATATGGATGGAGAGGTTACTGTGCATTGCCTGAATTTAGTCCTACAAAAATGGCATATCTACTTTTTTATTCTCTAAGCTGAACGATAACTTATTAACATTCAATCAGGGCAATTATTATGTGATTTCCCGAAAATACGGCAAATCCACCTCGAATAAGGGTACTTTTGTACAATATACGACATTGCCAGTGAAATCTCATATCCCTAACCTACTTACGTGTGTGAATTTGCTTTGCGGGTGCCTGGCCATCATGTGTGCCCTGGATGCGGACGCATACCAGATGCAGATGGCAACTTACCTAATTTGGGCTGCAGCGGCTTTTGACTTCTTGGATGGATTGTCTGCAAGGTTGCTAAAGAGTTCCTCTGATCTGGGAAAACAGCTGGATTCCCTGGCAGACATGGTCAGTTTTGGTGTAGCGCCGGGAATGGTCTTGTTCGCATTGATCAGGGACGAAGCCAATGTAGGTGAGGAATGGATTGCTTATTTCGCACTGGTTATTCCTGTATTTTCAGCCTTGCGCCTCGCCATCTTTAACCTTGATGAGGCCCAAAGCAGTTCCTTTAGAGGCTTGCCCACACCTGCCAATGCACTTTTGATTGGTTCTCTTCCATTGTTATTTGCCAGGGGGCACCATGGCATTGCCTCAATTATAGAAGCCCCTGCTGCAATGGCGGGAGTAGGCGTGGTGCTTTCCTTCTTGCTGGTTTCGAAAGTGGGTATGTTTTCGCTTAAGATGCAATCATACCAGTGGGACGGCAACCAGCTGGTTTATGGCTTCCTCATTGCAGCGGCTGTAATTTTGTTGTTGTTGCCATATACCGCATTGCCAATTATTATACTTTTGTACATTGGCATCTCTATTTTACGATCTTTATTCAGTAAATGTGCAAAGACCTAATTTGACAGGATGAATTACAGAGCAGAAATTGACATTATGCCCCTGAAGGCCCTTCTGGATCCTCAGGGCAAGGCGGTAAGTGCAAGTATGGATAACCTTGGCTTGTCGGAAGTTAGTGAAGTGCGCATTGGCAAGCACATTACATTGAATGTTGAGGCAGGAAGTGAGGCGGCAGCATCGGCGAAAGTGGATGAAGCATGCAAGAAACTTCTGGTCAACGAGATCATGGAGAGCTATGAATTTCGCCTGACGGAGGCTGAATAGTCCCATCAAGGCATTTTATTTCTAAATATTGGCTAAGAGAAAGCTCCAACAATACGCGGAGGTCAACACATTCTCAAACGTTATTCAACCTTCGTACGACCTTGTTCAGCAAGGCCATCCCTTGCGTGGCAATTGGGCAAAGGACCATTTCCATAATGACCATCCTATTGTACTTGAGCTGGGCTGTGGAAAGGGAGAGTACACGATTGCCCTTGCCGAAAAATATCCCGAAAAAAACTTCATTGGGGTTGATCGAAAGGCCGCACGCATTTGGACGGGCAGCAAGTATGCCCTGGAAAATGAGCTCGCCAATGTTGCGTTTCTCAGAGTGGATATCCGCGCACTTTGCCAGCTATTTGACAAGGATGAGGTGGATGAGATATGGATTACCTTCCCAGATCCCCAACCGAAAGCACCTCATGCTAAAAGACGGCTGACCCATCCCCGTTTGCTGGGTCAGTATAGTAAATTGCTAAAAAGTGGAGGTGTTGTACACCTCAAGACTGACAACCTGGCTTTTCATGAATACACGTTGCAGGTACTAGATGAAATGGACCTTGAGCTCCTGGCGGTCACAAGAGACCTTTATAAAGAGGGCAGCTTCACAGAAGTAGCCGCTGTTCAAACTTTTTATGAGAAGAAATTTCTGGCAGAGGGACTCTCAATCACCTACCTAAAGTTTAGAATGTGATAACTAGGCTCAGTAAGAGGCAAGAAATTTTCTGTCGTTGAGTAAAAACCCGTTGTTCTGAACCAGTATGTGGACGTTCAGGTTCTCAACAGAAATAGGCTCTTTATCCCCTATGGAAGCTACGTTGGTATGGCGAATATTTTCACCATCTACAATGATCACTAGGCCTGACCCGATGGCTTCCATTTTGCTCCCATCAGAGATCAGTAACCCCGTATCCTCGCCCAACCCTATACCCAGGCAAACGGGATTCATCGCCACCGCCTGGAACAATCTTGAAAATCTGCCACGCTTCACAAAATGGGAGTCGAAAGTAACATCTTTGATAAATCCCAATCCGCGCGACAACTGAACTTCGTTCTTGATCAGGGCTTTCGAGCTGCTGCCCTGGATCATGGTATTGGACATAGCCATGGCCCCTGCGCTGGTGCCCGCAATCACGATAGGCTCTGTATCATAACGACGCAGCAGGATCTTGATAAATTCTGTGCCACCAAAAATTGTAGTCAATCTAAGCTGATTGCCACCGGAGAACAATACGCCGGCACATGTACGAACTCTCTCCAAATATGCTTCGTTCTCGGTGTCTTCCCTGGATTGGATGTGTATGACGTCTGTGTTAGTATGGCCCAGCCTGCCGAAGGCATTAATGTACTGGGTTCCCACTTCAACGGGGATCTCAGAAGCAGTAGTTATTATCTCAATACGGTCGTTGTCCCCTTTCAGCTCCCGAAGCATGCGTGCCAGGATGCCTATTTCGAAAAACTCCTGGTTGGTTGAGTCGCTGTTGACCTGTTCTTCCTCGCCTTTGTTAACCGCACCACCAATTGCGATCAATTTTCCTTTGGGTGTATTTGATTCTTCTGTTGACATGCCTCAGTGCAATATTAGTTTAAAATCAAAAAGGGAGAACCTGTTCTCTCGTATATGTTATGCACAAAATATTGTGTGGACATTATTAGAAACGAAGATATTTCCGGATATTTGCGCTTGAATCGTTCTACTGGGGGGTAGCGGATGTTTTAATTCCATAGATATAGATATGAAGATTATTGATATCAGAGTAATGCGAGGCCCTAATTACTGGTCCATAAGGCGTGGTAATCTGATCGTGATGCGCCTGGATCTGGAAGAGATGGAAGAACGACCCTCGAACAAGGTAAGGGGTTTTTACGGACGGATGCGGAAAATGGTGCCATCCATGCAGGCACACCGATGCTCTGTGGGCGAACCAGGTGGTTTTTTTCAACGTGTAAAAGAAGGGACCTGGATGGGCCATATCACAGAGCATGTGGCTCTGGAGATACAAACTATGGCCGGCATGAACTGTGGATTTGGCCGTACAAGAGAAACCAATACCAAAGGCATTTACAATGTGGTATTCTCTTACACAGAAGAACAGGTGGGAATGTATGCTGCTAAAGCTGCTGTTCGCATCGTGGAAGCGCTGATCGCAGGTGAAAATTATGATCTTGAAAGTGATATCCAGAACATGAGGGAGCTTCGTGAAGCGGAGCGCCTTGGGCCAAGCACAGGATCTATAGTTGATGAGGCAAAACGAAGGGATATCCCCTACATCAGACTTAACCGGCATTCTTTGGTGCAGCTTGGTTATGGAGTGAATCAGAAGAGGATCAGAGCCACCATCACCAGTCAGACGAGTAATATAGCGGTTGACCTGGCTGGGGACAAGGAAGAGACCAAGAACTTATTGCAGGGGGCAGGAGTATCGGTTCCACAGGGTAGGGTGATCCGGAGTGTTGAAGACCTTGACTGGGTTTTTGATAAAGTTCCATTTCCTGTGGTTGTGAAGCCAGTGGATGGAAACCAGGGAAAGGGAGCTACGATCAATGTTACCAATAAGAAGGAAGCCAGGATCGCTTTTGCTGCAGCTAAGAAACACTCAAGAAGGGTCATCGTCGAAAGCTTCATTGTCGGCTTCGACTATCGCCTGCTGGTTATTGATCACAAATTTGTCGCTGCTGCCAAGCGCACCCCAGCCGCTGTGATGGGCGATGGAAAGTCAAGCATTGAGCAGTTAATAGAAAAGGTAAACAGAGATCCCCGGCGGGGTTATGGTCATGAGAATGTACTCACGGAAATTAAGGTGGATGGCATGACGGAAAGGCTATTGAAGAGTCTTGGCCTGACGGTTGATTCAGTGCTGCCGAAGGATGAAATAGTGTACCTCAAAACCACTGCTAACCTGAGCACTGGAGGCACATCCAGTGATGTCACTCACAAGGTGCATCCCTATAATGTATTTATGGCTGAGCGTGTATCCAGGGTGATTGGCCTGGACATCTGTGGAATGGACATCATGGCACCGAATATTGACGTGCCTATAAATGAGAATGGGGGTGCAGTACTGGAGGTCAATGCTGCTCCGGGTTTCCGAATGCACCTGGACCCCAGTGATGGCTTTCCACGAAATGTGGCTGAGCCGGTGATTGATATGCTATACCCACCTGGGTCGAGTACAAGGATTCCCATTGTTGCAGTAACCGGCACCAACGGAAAAACCACAACAGTAAGGCTGATAGCACACATCATGAAAAATGTGGGTAAAAAGGTGGGTTATACGACCTCAGACGGTATCTATATCCAGAACAGAATGCTTGAGACCGGCGATTGCTCTGGACCCAAAAGTTCTGAGTTTGTGCTCAGGGACCCAACGGTTGATTTCGCAGTACTGGAGTGTGCGCGGGGAGGTCTGTTGAGGACTGGATTGGGTTTCAATCAATGTGATGTAGGGGTCGTTACCAACGTTGCGCCTGATCACCTTGGCCTTAAGGACATCAATACGGTTGAACAGCTGGCGCGTGTTAAAGGGATTGTTCCGGAAACAGTGTACAGGGATGGGTATGCGGTACTGAATGCGGATGATCCTCTGGTCTTGAAGATGCGCAAGAATCTAGACTGCAAGATTGCACTTTTTAGTATGGAAGAGAAGAACCCCCATGTTAAGGAGCATTGTAGCAAAGGGGGCATCGCTGCTATTTATGAAAATGGCTACGTTACAATTAACAAAGGGGGATGGAAGATACGCATTGATAAGGTCATCAATATGCCACTGACTTTTGAGGGTACTGCTGTATTCATGATCCAAAATATTCTGCCTGCGGCGCTCACTGCATTCTTGCGCAATGTAAAGATCGAAGAGCTGCGTCTGTCGCTCCAGACGTTCATCCCTTCACCCGTTCAAACACCCGGAAGAATGAACCTGTTTGAATTCCAAAACTTCAAAGTACTGCTTGATTTTGCCCATAACCCTTCAGGTATGGAGGCTGTAGGGATGTATCTCAATAAAGTTGAGGGCAGTCCAAAGATTGGGGTCATTGCAGGAACAGGCGACAGAAGGGATGAAGACATTATAGAATTTGGTGAAGCAACAGCCAGGTATTTTGATGAGATCGTCATACGCCAGGATAAGCACATGAGGGGGCGTACCGCTGAGGAGATCGTTGAGCTGCTAATGCAGGGTATCAGGAATACCAAGCCAGATATGCCTATACAGGTGATCTATGATGAGCGTGAGGCAATTGAGGCAACATTTAAGAGAGCACCTCATGGTTCATTTATATGCATCCTGGCAGAAACTGTTCCTGAAGGATTGGAGATCGTGGCTGACTTGAAGGAGAAAGAGGGTAAGCTTAAGATCCGCAAGCAGGATATTCCCAACCTGAACTAACCTGTTGACAGACCTTGGATTTTTTGAACGCGTTTACCAGATTGTGAGAATGATCCCTCCTGGTCGGGTAACGTCGTATGGGGCTATTGCAACCTACCTGGGTATTGCGGGCTCCTCTCGGATGGTGGGTTGGGCCATGAACTCGTCGCATACCCAAAGGGATGATATTCCAGCGCATCGTGTGGTGAACAGGGTCGGGATGCTCACTGGCAAGAATCACTTTGGGGGTTCTGATGTGATGCGGGAATTGTTGAAAGGGGAAGGTGTGCAGGTGGATAACGATCAGGTGGTATATTTCGAGAAGGTGTTCTGGGATCCGGGCAGGGAACTGTAGCATAATTCAATGGGTAAGGTTAATCCTTTGCTCCTGAAATCTGTCTTAATTGGGTTGGGTGGCAATTAGGCCCGCAATCTGCCCCCTTTTTGATAACTTTACCTTCACCATTCTGGATAGGTCTATGATTCATTGTTTCCATACAACCTGCAGATATTTACTATTGTGGTTATGTGTGCTTGGGAGCTCTTATGGCACAGCGCAAATCACATCTCAAGCTGATGGGCCATGGCTGTCCCCCATTACATGGGGAGGTACTCCTCCAGGCCTTTCCGCAGTTGTAATAATAAACCACAATGTTACGCTCACTACCGACTGGGGGTTGAATACCGGGGGGGCCATTACAATTAATGCCGGGGCATCGCTCAAGGAGGAAATTCCGGGGAAGACGTTCCTGCAATCAGGTGGAGAAATCATCAATAATGGAACCTTTGACATTTCAGCTTTTATCATAGAAGATGGGCAAATTACCAACACCGATTCCATGCGTTTTGATAGGTATTTATATGTGTCTGACAAGGGCACTGTAGTGAACGTTGCCAAAATTGCCGACATTGACAGTTTGTGGAACGATGGAATGTTTTTAAATATGGGCTCATCTTCTGAGTTGAAATCTGTATTTATTTACAACAACGACACCTTAATCAATGATGGGAAAATAGAATTTTTGGCAGGTGCCAATGCAGGATGGATGGCCAATAACGGGTTATTGGTTGGGATGCTGTTTGTGAATGAGTCAGTATTTGAAAATGACAATCGAGGAAGATTGAATTTGACGGATCTATGGAACGTCGGGAATTTCCATAACTGGGGTGGTGGTGCTGTGAATATTGCCAGAGATTTTTACAATGGAGACACCTTACTATCCTTGTCAGGTCCGTTTTTGCACAACGATGGCTTCATCGGGGTTGGCAATGATTTTGCTAACGGGGACTCCATCATTGGCGATTCGGGCCAGTTCTGTATTGGCCAATACTCAACCAACTGGGGTTTTGTTGGAGGAACGATCGAAGTATGTGACAATACACCTACTTCAGCTGGAGTTTTTGATGTGAGCATTGGGCTGGTAGAGTTATCGGTTCAAGGCTGTGTCGACTCTTGTGCAATGGTTGTTTTAGTGGAGGCGTCCGAACCAACCTGCAGCGGTGGCAATGATGGAAGTATCGCTTTGAATGTTTACGGGGGCAGCGGTTTGTACAATTATGACTGGAGCAATGGCAACACCTCAAACGCCATGGGTGCCCTGGCAGAGGGTGTTTATGCCATCCTGGTCACTGATGGAGCTGACAGTAATTATGTGGTCGTCCACCTGTTCACGCGGCCTTTAGCAGTAGCGTTTAACACAGAAGAGGCCTCCTGCGGCATACACAATGGTGTGGCAGCCATTGCGGTCCTTGACGGTGCGCCGCCCTTCAACATTTCCTGGAGTGACCCCAACGGGCAGGCCGGCCCTACAGCGGTTGGGCTTGCCCCGGGAGACTATGGGGTGACCATTACCGATGCAAAGGGCTGCAGCATCACTGACAGCGTGACCGTATTAGCTGTGCCTGCCGTTGCTATCAATGTGACTATTTCGCCGTCGGCCTGCCTCAGTACGATGGATGGGGAGGTAGTTGTAGCCGTGTCAGGCGGGCTGCCGCCTTATAGTTATGTTTGGACCCCGGAAGTAAGTACGGGCCCCCTTGCTGCTGGGCTGGAAGTGGGCGATTACACGATCGTCATTACGGATGATGATTCCTGTTCTATCACCACCAATGCTACCGTAACTGCTGCTGGAGGGGTAGATTGTGTGGAATGGAAAGTGTTCTCTGGTATTACCCCTAATGGTGATGGCCTTGACGACTATTGGGTGATAAGAGGTTTGAACCAGTACCGCCCGGTGGCCGTAGATATATTTACCAACCGGGGCATCGTAGTGTGGAGCTCTGACGATTATAACAATGAATGGGAGGGCACTGATCAGAATGGGGTAGCGTTGGCGGAAGGGGTGTATTACTACGTATTGAGCAGGCCTGATGCAATAATCAAAGGATGGGTGCATATAACAAGATGAGATATGCCATCAGCCATACCGTAAAGCGATGTGCCCTTGGGGGCAGCGCAGCTGCCGTATTGCTTTGTTGCGCGTTAAATGCACTTGCTCAGCAGGATGCCATCTACAGCCAATACATGTTCAACAACGTGGTAGTCAATCCTGCGACAGCCGGATTGGAGGATAAGGTAAGTGCTGTATTGCTCGCCAAACGCCAATGGGCGAACATGCCGGGAGCACCTATGGGGCAGTCGTTCAGCATGGATGGCCCTCTTAAGAACAAGGCGCTAAAGAACAGGGTTGGAATAGGGCTGCATTGTGTAGGAGACCAGTTCGGGCCAAATAGAAACACAGGCGTATTTGGGTCCGTTGCCTATAAATTGGATCTCGGAAAAAACAGGCTGGCATTGGGGTTGCGCGGCGGTATCAAGAGTTATACAATCAACTGGACCCAGATTGAGTATGCCAGTGGCCGGAAGGGGTGGGTGGATTACAACCACAATACGATCTCGGCAACTATGGGGCTGGGTGCCCGCTTTTACACACAGAACTTCTATGCCGGGATGGTGGTGAACAACCTCACCAGGCCATCGATCAATCTGCAGAAGGAAGGAGTTGACCAATACGGTGCCCTGTACAATACGGTCACGTTCAATGCAGGGCACAATTTCAGGCTTAATGATAAGCTGGGCCTGGAAACTTCAATGCTGATGAAGCTCGGCAAGTATCCTGTAGGTGACTTTCGGTTAAATATTAATTTCCTCTATCTCCGGAAATACTGGATTGGCCTGGGAATTACCGAGGTAGGAGGCAATATGCTGCTTGGCGCTAAGATTGGTGAGAGTGTCATGGTAGGCCTGGCCTTCAATGGGTCACCGCCTGATGTTGGCTCATCTCTGGGCACTTCACAGGAGCTTATCTTTGGGTACTATATGCCCGCGAAAAAGGCAGGTGTAAAGCTGCACCTGGTCGATGAGAATGGGTCGGTGCTGATGGTTGCTGAGAACGGCAAGGATGGCGCCTTCTATTTCGATAAGCTGCCTGACCAACTCAGCTACCTGTTTAAGCTGGAGTCTGATGATGCAGACCTGCTCAACATGACCCGGGTGGTGGAGGTTAGTTACAAGAGCCCTTCAGGTGCGGAGAAGGTCATTAATGTGGCCAAGGACAGAGACCAATTTTTCAGGTACGTGCCACTGCCACCTATTGTGATAGAGAAATTGTATGCTTTGAATGCTGATGGGGATACGGTAGGCGTGGCGCTGAAGAATGCCGAGGGCCACTTCGTTTTTGAGTATCTACCCAATGACCCTGGCCTGGTTTTTATTCAAAGTGATACTATTGATGACACGGAACTGCTGCTCACAGTTTTTGTAAATGATAAGGAAACTACGCTCACAAAAGGAGAGGGCCAACATTTTCGATTCGAGGAGTTGCCGGCTGAGGTAGTAATGCTGTACCTGATAGGGCCGGATGGTGATACGCTGGGTTTCGGAATCCTGAACAAAGACGGGTTTTTTGTGTTCGGGGAGCTGCCAATGGGCCAAGGCCATATCTTCTTACTGGAAGCCAGAGACTTTGATCTGATCGATGAGGTCCAGATATTACAAATTGACAAGAATGGAAACAAGGTCATTAAGACCCTCGCCAAGGGTGAAGATACTTTGTTCCGCTACCAATTTCTGGATCACCAGGAGACTCGGTTATACCTGATCAATGACAAAGGAGACACCCTGATGTCAACCTTAAGAAATGCCGATGGGTTTTTTGTGTTCGAGGAGCTGCCACTGGATCAAAACATCCTGTTTATGTTGGATGGAGAAGAGGTAGGTATGATCGATGATATCCTGGTCCTTAATAAGGATAGAGAGGGTAGGGAAATGCTGATAACTGCCGTTAAGCAAAGCGATGCAGTGTTCCGATATGAATCGCTGCCTTCTGATGCTGCGTCTGTTCCTGGACTGCTGGAAGAAGATGAGGTGGCCTTTATCATGAACTCTAGGGACGAACGTATTCTACGCACCACTTATGAGAGTTTAAAATTCAATGCCGGGGAAGCTATCATTGCCCTGGATTCCTATGTCTATCTGGAAGCCCTGAGCAAGATGCTCATTCTGAATACCGACTGGAGAATTATCCTTTCTGGATTTACTGATGATATAGGCACTGACCATTACAATTTGCTCCTTTCGAAGCAACGTGCTGAAACTGTAAAGCGCGCCCTGGTCAAGCGCGAGGTGCACGCTAAACAGGTACGGGTGAAGTTCTATGGTGAATCACATCCTGTTGCACCCAACGATACCGAGGAAGGCCGGCAAAAGAACAGGAGGGTGGAGATGAGAGTGGTGAAGGTTAAAAAGGATTGATGCCAGATGGCACAAGAAGGGCTGAAATATTCATACAATTAAAACAAAGCATAAAGTTCTTAATTTTGCAAAAAACTACAAAGGAATGGCCATAACAGAAGCTCAAGTAATAGACGCGCTGCGTAATGTCGATGATCCTGATTTAGGGAAGGATCTGGTGACGCTAAACATGATCCGGGATGTCGAGATCAAAGAGAAAGAGGTAAAGTTCACCGTTGTGTTGACCACGCCGGCATGTCCGATGAAGGACATGATCAGGAAGGCCTGCGAGAACGCTATTATACATTATGTTGACAAGGAAGCCACCCCAGTAGTGAACATGACTGCTGATGTAACTGCCAGCTCCCAGGATAGTGAAGAAAAACTGGAAGGAGTAAAGAATA
>Ga0302119_10000490_pt1 | contig 17842 bp, 16 predicted proteins | sample AG5_Tmax_MG_FD_203114 | JGI IMG/M metagenome (GOLD analysis project Ga0302119, IMG submission 203114) | Marine microbial communities from Western Arctic Ocean, Canada - AG5_Tmax | ecosystem: Environmental > Aquatic > Marine > Oceanic | place: Canada: Western Arctic Ocean | collected 2017-10-01 | reverse complement strand
AAGAGAAGGCTGAGAGAGTCACCGCAGAAGCCGAGAAGAGGATCGCTGAGGCAAAGAGAAAAGATATGTGATTTCCTGGGCCTGCCTGAATTCGGTATTATCTCACTTGCTAGCAGTACAACATAACACGTTGCTTTCTCAAGAGGGTCAAGATAATGGCCACCTCCTGATGTGAGAGGACAATGGGCCACGGGCTGATGCCATCAACAAACGTAATAGTGATTGTTCATCAGGTTTGACTGTGAGTACGTGCAAAACTACATCCGGGTCAATCGGCATAGGTGCTATGATCGTATTCATTGCCCTAATTTTAGTCGCTGCCGTTGCCTCAACTATAATCATAAAGACCATTGAAGACCTTCAGCAATCTGCCGAGAATACATCATCCGATACTAAGAACGAGCTTTCAAACAAGGTACTGTTAGAATCGGCATACATCACTTTCGCTGGATCTGCTGGATGTACCGCAACATTATATCAACACTCGGGATTCGGTGGTTGGTCTGCCACATACACCGTGGGTGACTTCGATGGAACATCATTCCTTGACCCCAATGACGACGGGTTGAATGAAGCCATTTCCAATGATGCAACTACTATCAAAGTTGATGAGGGCTGCGAGATTATAATGTACGACGGACCAGATTTCAGCGGTTGGTCTGCTAGACTTGGAGGGGGTGATCACGAACTGGCAGATATTAATGCCAATTCTAGACCTATAAATTGTGGAGGAAGTTGCAATGATCAAATTTCCTCAATTAAGGTTCTGGGCTTTGAGGTAGAAATGCACATGAAGCTCGCTGCTGGCTCTAACTCGATATATGCCAGTGATATCAGTTGGACCGCAACTTGTGATGCCAGTGGTTCCGCGGGCTATGATGCGGAAGATATCGTTTTCTCGGGATCCAGTTTAATCGACGGTACCAATACAGCGGGCATAGAAAATAACTTTATTAGCTCTGAAACCATTGAAATTGGTATGATGTTCAAAGTTGAGACATCTTTCAAATCATGTTCTCCGGAGGATGGTGACAATATCCCTTTCACTATTCACGTTAATGGCGGTGCGACTACTTACAATACCCTACCTATACGTTCTATTGATATTGGAACTAACATTCTTTTTTCTGCATAATCTGAAACTCTTACCAACCGTTCAAGTCTGGCACCCCCTAGTCGAGTCGTGTCCGAGGAGAAGGGATGGTGGGAGGGTGAGGACAGCCCCGAGGAGGAGGTAGGGGCGAGGTCCCTTCTCTTTGGTGAGTTCTGGAAACGGAACGAATGGCTGGCCTACCTCATCGGATTCATAATCATCATAGTCGAGTTTTCGAGCGCCTTTTGACCTCATGACGGACCATTAGTTCAAGGCTGAAACACTCCTCGGGAGTCGGGAGCAGTGAATTTCTCGGTTTCAATCTCGGAATCGCTGAATCTTGCGGTTTGGTATTGGCTGTTCTGGTGTTTGGTAATCTGTACTTTTGGCGAATATTTGCTTGGATTTTGGATCTCTTTTACACTGAACATTAGACTATTGGACAAACCGTTCAAGAATCGTACCCCCTAGGCAATTCATGGACATCAGGCCAATCCTCAATGTGGGAAGACTCATCATCCTCTTCCTGTTCATTCTCTTTGTCGTCTTCAGCAGGACTTCCATGATCCGAAATAACCCCCTTAGCGGCATCTTGGGATAGCCCCTCCAGTCGTCGAACCAACTGTTCAAGGCTGACACCCCCTTCGATAATTATGAAGTACAAGATAGTGAGGGGGGACCTCGATCCCAAAGTTGGTGAGAATCTCGAATCTAAGGTTCAGAGTTTGATTGACGAAGGATGGATTTGCCAGGGTGGTCCCTTTACCTGTGAAAACCACAGTGGCGCATATCAAGCGATGGTAAGGAAATTAGGCGACATAGCCGCTTCGAACGCTAAGATAACCGATCTCAAGACTGAAATCAATTATCTCAACGATGAGTTATCAGAGTGGTTAGAAGATCATTGAAGCAGTCCCACTAAGACCTCAACTGCCTCTGATTCTGTTTATCGCACTGATATCGAATTTGGATACGGCCGATTCTAACGCTTTCTCGAACGAAAACCACCTAGCTTCATCTATTTCTCCTTCCTTTGGAATAATCTCTTGCCCCACTAGGTCCGTTTGACAAGTATAGGTAAAAGAAACCCAATTTATTCCCTCTTCGTTGAAAATCTCATTCTGAATGATGGCATCATCATCACCTAGGACAACAACACCACTTTCACCCAATGGGTCTGCAATCACAATTGTGATGCCTAACTCTTCCTTAGCTTCTCTCTGTGCCGCCTCTCTTGGGTGTTCCCCATAATCAACAAAACCACCCGGTAGAGTCCAACAACCAGTGAAGAATCCACGAGAAGCCCTAGCCATCAGAATTTCATCATTTGAGTTCATAATTACGACCTTGCTCACAACCCTGTGAAGAGTTCGATAGACAGACTCACGAACTATTGGATCTACTGTGCTATCGCTAATTACCGAATCCTTCCATGCCCAGTTTTCTGGCCATGCAATATCTGGTACCCCATATGTGATAATGTAGTCAAATGAACCTAGACTTATTCGGTTCACCCTCCTCAATGTCCATTCAATACCCATTCCTTCGACTTCTTCGGGGGTCGGTAGCCTGATTGTTTCACCACCATGTCGAACAACATTTCTCCCCATCTGGGGTTTCACTGGTCCATTACCGGCATTGTCTACGAGAAGCAACTTCCCATCATGTTCGAGATGCAAATATTCCGTAGCCACTCTATTCAACTCAGTTGTAACATCTCAATATCCGAGTATTGTACTCAACTGCTCTTTGTAGAATGACCCCGAACCTTGGAGACTCTCAAGCTCATTTGCCTCAAGTTCCAGTTCTATGATTCTCTCAACGCCGTTTTTGCCCAATACTACAGGAACTCCGATGTATATGTCTTCCATTCCATACTCTCCACTGAGATAAGTGCTACATGGAAGCACCCTCTTCCTGTCATCCAATATTGCCTCTGCCATTATCGCAGCAGCACTGCCCGGGGCGTAGAAAGCACTACCTCTCTCAAGCAGCTTCACTATCTCTCCACCGCCGCTAGCAGTTCTCTCGCAAATTGCCTTGACTTCATTCTCGCTGAGCAGTTGGGTGATTGGAATCCCATTCACCGTCGTGTACCTTGGCAAAGGTACCATTGTATCGCCATGACCTCCTAGCACCATTGCCTGCACATCCTCGTTGCTGCAGCCAACGGCCTGTGCGATGAAGTGAGTCATCCTAGCACTATCCAGAATGCCCGCCTGTCCTACTACACGATTGTGTGAAAATCCAGTAATTTTCTGCATATGATAAGTCATCAGATCCAGTGGGTTTGTGACCATAACTATCACAGCATCGGGAGCATAGTCCCTAATTCCCTCGCCAACCTGTGAGACGATGTCTGCATTTTTCCCTATGAGGTCCTCTCTACTCATGCCCGCTTGCCGGGGGAAACCCGAAGTCACGACCACAACATCTGATCCAGCAATATCAGCATAGTCTTTGGTGCCCGTAATTCTGCCATCATAGTTCAGAATCCTTCCCCCTTGACTCATATCTAGTGCCTTGCCTTTCGCAAAACCCTCGAAGATGTCAAGAAGAACTACTTTCCCCACCTTTCTCTCAGCCAAAACGAAGGCGCATGTAGCTCCAACGTTTCCAGCACCGATTACAGCAACTTTCCTTGCCCCATTAGTCATGACTGTGCGCCTGTGGCACCAGTCTTAGCCCTTTGCTGGTTAGAATGTGTATTGACGTAGCAAGCGTATTCTAGTTGTACTTACTCAGAATATCATGCAAAAGCAGGCAAATCCACTAATCGGAATCAGTTTAGTTGCCTTCGTTCCGACCATCTCCATCCTATTCACGTTGAACTATAATAATGATGAATTGACATCACAAGTATTCTTCATGGCTTGTAAATTTTGGCTCCTAATTGCCCCTGCATACTGGTTCCTTCGTGTCGAGGGAAATGTCATTTCATGGTCCCTGCCAAACAGGGAAGGTCTGATTTTGGGTGCCATCACAGGTATTGTAATGTCTGGCATTATTGTTCTAATGTGGTTTTTGTTCGGAGATACCATTGATGCCGATGCCATGTTAGCAGAAATGGAAACAACGGGATTAACCGACATTAGGATCTACGTTGCAGGAATGCTATACTGGATTTTCCTCAATAGCCTGCTTGAGGAATATGTCTTCAGGTGGTTTGTCACCACAAAGGGCCTCGATTTACTCGGCAGCGAAATTGCTGCTATCATCTTGTCCGCCACTCTATTCACTCTTCATCACGCAATAGCCCTGCACTACTACGGTTTCATTTGGTGGCAAACCATAATGGCATGTTTTGGCCTACTTTCTGCAGCCGCCATTTGGTCGTGGTTGTACTTCCGCCACAAATCAATCTGGGTATGCTGGTTATCTCATGCGATATGTGATGTAGCTGTTTTTAGCATAGGATATATCCTAATTTTCGCCTGAGTCTAGTGTGAAATTTTCTGGCCGACGGTTTCAATAACGGCCTTCAATTGGATTCATCCGTAATATCAGTTAGTTGTTTCATATGAGAGTAGGGGTGTTGAAAGAGGCAGAAGGAGAAAACAGGGTATCCATCGTTCCTGGCTCGTTAAAGAAGTTGAAAAAATTGGGCTTCGAAGTAGTTGTTGAAACTGGTGCTGGCACAATTTCTCACAATACTGATGATGACTACGAGACCGCAGGATGTACGGTATCAAGTCGAGAGGATGCAATGTCCTGTGACATAGTGGTATCAATATCTATGCCCGATATTTCCAATGCAAAAGAGGGGCAGATTGTAGTCTGTGTAGCCGACCCATTTAGGAACCCAGGAAGGGTAAAAGAATCTGTAGATACAGGCATTACTATGATCAGCATGGACATGATCCCACGTCGACTCTCAAGGGCACAAGCCATGGATGTCAACTCAAGTCAAGACAACCTCGCTGGGTACAAGGCCGTATTGCTCGGGGCTGCTCACGTTCCTCGAGGAATCCCCATGATGACTACAAGTGCAGGGACTGTTCGGCCTTCGAAATTCGTAATCATGGGTTCCGGTGTCGCTGGCCTACAAGCAATTGCAACAGCTAAGAGACTGGGTGCAGTTGTTTACGCATCTGATGTTCGGAAATCAGCTGCTGAGCAGATTGAATCGGTTGGGGGGAGATTTATTGAAGTCGATGGAATGGACGATTTCGAGGACGAGTCCGGCTATGCAAAGCCACTAACTCCAGAGTTTATTCAGAAAGTCAACGATGCTGTTTGTGAGGTTGCAAGTGATGCAGATGTTATTGTGACAACCGCTAGGATATTCGGTCGACCAGCACCTATTACCGTACCTTCGAGTGCAATTTCTAAGTTCAAGCCAGGTTCTGTTGTTGTCGATATGAATGCAGATGTGGGCGGAAACTGCGAGTTAACTGTTCCGGGTGAAATCATCACAACCGAAAACGGGGTGACCATAATTGGCACAAAAAATCTCGCAGGAGAGTTGGCTATCACTGCAAGCATGCTCTTTTCGAACAACATGACTACTTTTCTTTCTACATTGGTTAATGATGGTGAACTTAGAATCGATATGGATGATGCAATTCTTGTCGGTGCCCCAGAAGGTGATGATTTCTACGTTGCTGGGATGGGCGGGGTACTACTCTGCCACGCTGGAGAGATCCATCCAAAGCAGACAAAACTCTCGGAGGTGGTCGGCTAATGCTGACAATGGCAACCCTTGTGGCCAGCATTACAGTTTTCGTACTGGCAATTTTTCTCGGATTCGAACTTATCAGCAAAGTACCACCAACCTTGCATACTCCCTTGATGTCTGGTGCAAATGCGATTTCTGGAATTACTATTGTTGGTGCACTGATTCTATCAAATGCCCAATTTAACAGCGGAGATCCCGGCACTGCATCCTGGCTCGCGTTCATCGCACTGATAATGGCAACCATCAATGTAGTCGGAGGATTCATGGTTACGAATAAGATGTTAGAAATGATAGCTGGAAAGAAACGCAGAGGTGGCAACTGATGGTCGATCCAGTTATTTGGGACATTGGATATCTTGTCTCTGCAGCAATGTTCATCCTAGGAATTAAGCGACTATCTAGCCCTAGGACTGCACCGCAGGGAAACAGATTGGGAGCATATGGGATGCTACTGGCCGTACTTGTTACACTGGTCAAGATGTACACAGAAGGAATTATCGGCTATGAGTTGATTATCAGTGGATTGGCTATTGGTGCACTAATTGGTTACGTCATGGCTACACGTGTTGAGATGACTGAGATGCCTGAACTTGTGGCACTGTTCAATGGATTCGGCGGAGGGGCATCGGCTCTTGTCGGTCTGTCGGAGGTCCTCAAGAGACTTCAGAATTCTAACGTCCCAGATCCTGGTGTGGAATTGTATGCTACTTGGGTGGCAATTGGCCTTTCGGGAATTATTGGTTGGGCTACTTTGACCGGCAGCCTCATGGCAATGGGAAAACTCAGGGGTGGATTCTATATCCCCTTCACTAAGAAGGACGATAGAGGTAGAAGAAAGTGGGTAAACTTCCCAACATGGGGACCACCGTGGATGAACTTCGTCAAGGGAGCGATGCTTCTAGGATGCATCTCCCTCATTGGACTGACCGTCCAGAATCCTCACAACTATGACTACATATATTCCCTCGTAATTCTTTCCTGCATACTCGGTGTACTATTTGTGATTCCCATCGGCGGTGCTGATATGCCCGTAGTCGTAAGTTTGCTAAACTCGATGTCAGGGATTGCCGCGGCATTCACTGGTTTCGTAATCGGGAATAATGTCCTAATCATAGCCGGGTCTATGGTCGGTGCAGCTGGTCTTATTCTAACATTCATCATGTGTAAGGCAATGAATAGGACACTGATGGCAGTACTCTTCATGTCCTTCGGAGGTGGAGGCAGGGAATCAGTAACTAGAACCAAAGTCGGCAGTGATCCTGTGGAGATTGCAATGGTCTGTGATGGCATCACCAAATGCGTCATCGTACCAGGCTACGGAATGGCCGTAAGCCAGGCACAGCACGCAGTGAAGGAATTTGCCGATTTGATGGAAGCTCAAGGTGTCGAGATATCATACGGCATCCACCCGGTAGCAGGAAGGATGCCTGGTCATATGAACGTACTACTGGCCGAGGCCAGCGTTCCATATGAGCAATTGATTGAGATGGATGATATAAATTCAGAGCTCCTAGAGACAGACGTCGCACTGGTAATCGGAGCGAATGACACAATCAATCCAGTTGCCAGGTCCGGTGAGGGACCACTCGGAGGGATGCCCATAATTGACGTAGACAAGGCCAGAGTAGTTGTAATTATTAAGAGGAGCCTATCTGTAGGATATGCGGGTGTCGATAACGACTTGTTCTTTGAAGACAAGACAATGATGTTATTCGGTGATGGGAAGAAGATGATGAACGAGCTAAATGGTGCTATCAAGGAGTTCTGAGGTTAAGTCCCCCCAACCGTTATTTGACATCGACTTCGAGAAAGGCTTGGTGATATCGTGCGAGTGAATGCCAGAAGGGTCTTGGCCTGTCTTGTTGTAGTAGTCGCAGTATCACTTCCAGCCTTGGGAATGAGTAAGGGCCCTAGTGCATCCAATTCCAATGATGACCTGACCGTGAAGTATGGATGCACCTGCCACAATAATGGTGCACCATCGGATAGGGCAGTGGTAATGGTCACTGGCGTCCCCCTGATGTACGATACGTCAGAGGAGTACCAACTGACAATACGTGTGGCCGACTCCCTCACCCTCTCAGGAGCAGATGGAAATACCCATGCAGGATTCCTGATATCCTCCGACTCGGTTGGAAACTTCTCATGGGACGAGAGTGAAGAGATTCGTTATGCCGAGGGTCGCTCAGATGACGTCTCTCACTCGGATCCAAGTCTGGAAGGGATTTGGACGATTAATTGGATGTCTCCCAGCGAAGACGTCGGAGCAGTGCAATTCTGGCTTGCTGGCAATTCTGTCGATGGTGCTGGAATACCTGACGACATGGACTACTGGAACATCCTATCCTTCTCGATAAACCCCCCCGGGACCATTACTACTGACGAGAGCGGTTCTACTTTGGAGACAAGGACCATTTCCGTCGGAACCTACGATTCCCTGTTCCTCATTGAGGTATCCGAAGAGCAACTCGTGCAAGAAAGACAAGATGCACTGTCTCACAGGGTTTTCTCTCAAGGGAATCTTTTCTTCTGGACAAGTTTGACTGCACTAATCATCGGAGCCGTTATGCAAAAGGAGATCCTTGAGAGGAAATACGAAGACGGGCCTGAGTTTCTAGCTAGTGAGCTGGCATACCCTCAGGGCTTTCGTAGGGCCGTTGTATGCGCATTTTCATTCTATTTCGCGGTTGGTTGGGCAAATTCAGAGAACTCAATCACATTCCAAGGCGTCGATTTCACCGATTTCGTTACTGGAACTGCATTCTTCATCAGTGCATGGGCGGCTTACGGAGTATACCGAACTATTCTTGCAGCTAGATCGGACCCCGAAGTGAAGGATGTAATGTGACCCCAGATCATAACCCTACGGTGGATCCTGGACGATTTATAGTACATTTAGAGGAACTCAACTCAATTGCCAGAAAAGCTGCATTTGTGATGTTACTACTATGCATCTTCTGGTCATTCACCGCCAATCAGGTTGTATCTATGTGGTTGGAGATAGTCCCCTTGCCAATTGGTCCGAACAACGAGAATCTATCCGTTTATGGGCCATTTGAGTGGATTCAGATACGTTGGAGCGTCGTAATTCTACTTTCGATGTTAACAATGCTGCCAATGGTTTCAGTTTTGACTTACAACTTCGCTAAAACGGGTCTATTCCCTAGAGAGAGGAATTGGCTCACAGCTGTGCTAATCCTTACGACTACGATTGTGCCGGTTTCAATAATCGTTATTTGGGCATTTGGCATTCCAGCACTAATTGATTTCTCTAGAATTTCGGGTACTCCAGAAGGGATTCTCGTCCGATACGATGCTGCTTCAATTTTCTCTCTCGGTTTGGGAATCACTTGGGTCATGGTGGTTTGGTCTGTTACAACAATCACCCTTTCCCTGTCAAGGATATTCGGAATGGTTTCATCCGGAAAGACCAGATTCAGGAATAGATTGCTGACTATTTCTTCTGGCATCATAATACTAACTCTACCAGTCGAATACGATGGTCTGAAATTGGTAATCGCCATTATGATGGCTCTCCTCGCGGATGTGATTTCACAAACAGCACCTGTGAAGATGACGCTATGGAGTCCCTATGGTAATAATGACTCAACTACCTAGCAGTTTGGCATTGACTTGAAAGGCTGTGCTATTGGCCAAATGCCGTGGGCAAACTATCATCAACACATTATCTCAGAGTTGTTGTAACAGTCATTTTGTTAATCAGCTCCGTATTCGTATCCATGAACTCATCCAAGGTAAACGAAGCAATAGCATCTACAGTTGGGGATCAAGAACATGAGGATTATGAGATGGTCGGTCTCTCTATGGAGGAGAAATGGCCCATACTTCGCATCAGCTTCCCCGGAAAGCCATTTCCGAATTCTCTGCTAGGTGATCTCTTTGACGGAGACTTGTCAGCCCAGCAGTATATCTCGGAAATGAGTGGTGGCCTGTCACAACTAGATCCCACCATAGTAGAAGGAGTCTGGGAGTCTCAATATGATGAGTCGTACTGGGGAGAGGATTCTGATTTAGAGAGGGATTCTGGTAGTGGTTCAGAAGGTGCCAGGGAGCTTGCAACTCAGACTATAATGGGATTATTGCAGGACCAGGACCCTTCCCGATGGGATCTGGATGGAGATTATGTGGTCGACCGACTCCTAATATTACATTCTGGTCAGCCCCAGGAAGAGGGCGGCCCATCTAGCAGAATCTGGAGTCATTTCTCACTATTTCACGAACCAGTTGTCATTGGTGACTACACGTTTGAGCACTACACCATGGCATCGGTGCACGGGGGCCTCGGTGTTACGATCCATGAGATGCTCCATCAAATGGGGGCAGTAGACCTCTATGACGTACATAGCGAGTCTCCGACGAAAAGCTGGTATGGGCTTGGTGACTGGGACATTATGGCTAGTGGAAACTGGATAGAAGACGGCGCCAGACCATCGCTGCCGTCGTCTTCTACTTTGGATCTAATTGGGGCAGTCAGCCCAATTCTACCAAATCTTCATCTAGATGGAAACTTCACTTTGCACCCAGTTTCACAAGGTGGGTCGCCACTGAAGATTGAAATTGCCCAAGGAGAATACATTTGGGTTTCACTAAGGTCAGATATTGGGTTTGACAGTGGGTTACCAGGACATGGAATATTGGTGGAACAACAGGATCTCGGATTCGGCGATATTGACTCAAACCTTGTCAATACCGACCCGCTTAAGCCATGGGTAAAGATCATCGAAGCAGATGGCAACGATGCATTACTGAGAGCGATGGACTATGGACGCCCAGGAGATACGTTCACCGTTGGCGATAGATTCGGCCACACTGGGAAGCAGATCTGGGACAATCGTGGACGATTAGCCCCATGGACGATCACCGTCACATCAGTTGAAAATGATTCGGCCACGTTTGAATATGACTTCGTAGGTGATGCAAAGGCAATAGTATCGATGCCGAGAAATCCAATAGTTTTACTGCCAAATGAATCTGTTTACGGAGAGGTAAATGCCGATTCGGATTGTCAGATTGTGTCTCAATTATCTACTACTGGTGATTTTATGATTCCATCCGCAAATGATTCGAACCTGATTCCAATACTGGAATTGTCAGACTCATCACCCAGGGAGGGGATTATTTCGGGAACAATAGGTTGCCACGATCGACCCATGATCAGAGTCTCTCTCGAATGGCGTGTTGTAAACCACAGATTCACCAGCGATACTTTGGAGTCTACGGTTGCATGGGATGAACCATCAACCGTGAGGATGTTTCCTGATACTGAAGGCGATGGTCCTCGAATTTACACAATCACAGTTGAAGGTCCAGCAGGACGAATTTCTGAGTCCCCAACATCTGGACAATTCTATCCTGGGGACCCAATAATATTGGATATTGAGCCGGCTGGACTGCTTGAACCAAGAATGGTAGCAAGGGGCGAGCTGGTCATAGTAGATTCAAACAATATCGAGCAAAGAATACCAATCGTGCTAAACTCTGAAGGAGAGCTCCCATTCGGGCCCCTAAATTGGCTAGCAATTCCTTCGAACGCAATCTCAACTGTTCTAGTGCTCTTGGCCCTGTCAATAGCTACAGGAAATAGGAAAGAGTCACCAAATCCGTAAATTTGTCGGAAAAGTCTCTAAGCCAGTCAATGCAGACTACCAAAGTGGACTTAGCTACAGCTTCGCAATGGGCCGAGGTAATCGGACTAGTGACAATCCTCGGCGCTGCATTCTACAGTTGGATTCAAATCAGGGAACTCAAGAAGGCCCGCAAAAGCGCTGCAACGATTTCGCTGGCTAACCTTTTCCAGTCCAAGGACTGGTCACCTGGGTTGATGATGATTTTCAATCAACCCGATGACTTGGAGACAATGGCTCAGATGAAGGAGTATCACGGTAATAACTGGGATATTGCAATTACCATTTTCACCACATGGGAAAGCATAGGGGCACAGATTTACCATGGAAATCTCGATTTCCAGATAGTGTACGACTTGTTCTCAGGTCCCATAGTATCCACATTCGAGAAGACCAAGCATCTCATTTTCCAGAGTAGGGAGCAATCTGGAGTTGAGGGTGATTTTGAGTGGTTCCAATGGCTAGCCGAGAGAATTATTGAATTCAACGAGGGGAAGGAAATCCATCCAGCCCACATAGCCTATTCCGATTGGACGCCACCAAACTAGGACTCATCTAGATGCGCTTGGGATTGCTCCATCGGGAATCCGATGGTGGTCGTGAGATCTGCAGATACCTCCATCTTTCCCCGTCGTGTATTGGGTAAAGCCAGTGCTTGTTTACACCTGATGCAAGCCTAGACGATAGACATGCCTCAGCCCAGTTTGCAGGTCCTTCCTTAGACGGATCGACTACCAACCACGGAGCATGCCCATCCCCGATATCTCCCGAATAGCACCTCCAAGCAGTTCCATACTTGAATCCAGATCTGGTATTCAAACCTCTCATCCACAAGTCGAGTAGTATACTTGCCGACACCGAAAGAAACCCGATTTCATCATCTTTAATAGTGGATAAATGCGATATTGGAATCTCAACTTCTCTAGTAGACCGTGCATTCTTCCCCATTAATCGGACGATTTCCGCCTCAGTAATATCCAATTGCCTTCCGTCGTAGAGGGGGATGCCAATTGACTCAAGCGGCCAATTGATTGCATCGGATATGAAAATACCATTCCAGCCAAGGCTTTCTGCGCTCTTCTCTGATATGCTTTCAAACATTTGTGCCGTTGGTTGATTCATATCGCCATTGGGATCAGCTTCACTGAGGCGATATGTGACTACTGACTGTTCCTCGTCAATGACAAGTACTTCTGGTAACCTCCCCCTCCTAGTCACCTCGTCGCACCAATAGAGTAGGTCTTCCAATGTGTTCTCAGGTTCCTGGTTAATATCATGTAAGACATCCTTTGATTCATACCATAGGATTTCAGAAACGGGGGAACCCCTGCTGGGGTGGTCGTCGGAAGACCACCTCATGGCCCATGAATCTGAGCTTTCAAGACCCAATGGCTCAAAGTTTTCCGATAGAACAACCTTGTTTCCCGGAACTCTCAGAGCCTCTAGGACTGCTGCTTCTCTGAGAATATTTCGATTTAATCTAACTCGTTCTGAAAGCCATAATGCGAATGATTGCTGATCCGAAATATCTTCGAACTCAACACCCCTATGTTCTCTACAGAAGATCACTTCTGAATCGCTGAGAAGAAGTCCCTGATCTCCGGTCAGTAGTCCGATTGCAGACTTCTCCCAAAGCCTGCTATAGGCCGGACCATCGTATAGCCTCCTTCGATCCCCGGACGTCATGTCCCAATGCAAGACGCTAACAAATTAGACGCTATCCCCAAATATCATTTCGTCGAACCCCCTCCCGAACATTATGAGCGACGATCCCACGGCCCTCAGAGAGGAAAGTTTAGTGAGACTGCAGACCTTACTGAAATCGATAGATGGCCCCCATGTGACTCTAATCGGTGATACCATGCTGGATAGGTATCACCATGGTTTCGCGAACAATCTGAATTCTACTGCACCGGTGCCAGTGCTGAAGATAATCCGATCCGATGAATCTCCCGGTGCATCGGCTCACATAGCTATTGGACTAACCTCATTCGGAATGAAGGTCTCATTTCACACCGCAATTGGGGATGACACCGAAGGCAAAACAATTATGTCCACTCTCAAGAATATGAAAATCAGTCTTGATAATGTTGTGGAAGTATCAGATAGAAAGACGTTGACTAAGATTAGATTCTTTGGTAGTAGGGAAAGCCTCCTTGATAGAAGACAGATTCTACTTCAGGCAGACAGAGGCCCCAACGAAACTCTTGGTTTGGAGATTTCTGAGTCTCTTACAGAATCAGCCCACTCTTCCATATCCAATAGTTGCGCCTTAGTTATCTCAGATTATGATAAGGGAGTCGTCACACTAGATGGGGCCCAGTCTCTAATATCCGCTGCAAATGAATTGGGAATCCCTGCGATAGTGGATCCGAAATTAACCGGTCTGGAAAAGAGTAGGGGGGCGACGGTTGTTATATTTGAGAAGAGAGGGATGGCTCTTTTGTCTAGAAGAATTGGATTGGATGATGATAATGCTGCAAAGCAACTGATGGATGAGTACTCATGGGACGCAATTCTCGTACTAGGTGGAATTCATGGTGTCAATCTCCATCAAAGAGAAGGCGCAAGCATCCACATGCCATGCATGGCTCCTTCAGCCGAACAACAGATTGGGATGCATGATGCAGCTGCTACATCCTTAGCCGCAGCATTGGGCTCCGGGTTATCCCTATTTGATGCAGCATTATTGGCTTCGGCAGCATGTGAATGCGTTTTATCGGCAAATTCCGGACAAGACTACATCGATCGCGCAACACTGGGATTATGGCTAGATGAGCTGGCTTGGCAAATGAGAATCTCAGATAGATAGAGCAGAAGCCCATGGCATTGAATAGTGTTGGTTCAACGCGATTATCGTGTTCACCGTAATATCTCGAGGCCGCATGTTGCCCATCATCGCAGCCTTTCTGGTAGTGACTATCTCCCAATCAACCTCTTTTGCAGATGATGGAGGGGATGAATATCCTGCGCAAATTACACTTGAAATTGCTGACGGGACCTATATCTATGAAATGACAGATGGATCTAGTACAATTGTATCCGGCACAATACAGGATGAGAATATCCCGGATTCTGCAACATGGGAATTACTGGATTCATCGGGTACAAGGCATTATGTTGATTTCACAGAAGATCTAGTAATCGAATCTGAAACTGGTCTCTGGAACGAGTGGTCATTTGACATAGAAATTAATCCCCTTGTTGTTGGTCCATGCGCATGCACGATTGTCGTTACAACAATAGATGACTCCGGAAATAAACATACAGAATTGATGTCTATTTTCATTTCCCCTAATACTCACCAGTTACCTCCGACTATCCATATCTACGGAGAATCTACCGACTCATGGTCCAGCCAAGAGCATATAGTAAATGCACTTTCCAGGACCGTTCACCACGCAGAACCAATTTTTGAATACACCTTCAGGAACTCAACAAATGTGAAGTGCTCAGATGTAGCAAGTCAGTATATGTCTGATATGCCAGACGATGCAATATCTCTAAATCCATCTCAGATATCATTTGGAGTGAGCGAGGATGGCATCCCTGTTGGGCCATTATCTTTCGAGATAGACTTGGTCCAATTCTCTGATGGTTGGTATGACCTAGTATTATACGCGACTAATCCTTTGAATCAAGAAATCTCACATGACTGTACCAGTGTCAGGGTAGACAACACAGCACCCGTGGCACTTATCGAAGGTCCGAGCACTATTCCGGAAGGAATGGATGGAGTGATGATAGACGGATCTTCATCGTATGATTTGAACTGGGGGATCCAAGGTCTAACTTACATTTGGTCTGTAATTGAAGTCGAAGCAGGTTCTGCGTCTGGTGTGGATTTTATTGTGGACGCGGATGGGAGAAGTATCTCCATTAATCCTAATGGTTCTGGAACCTATGAGATCAAATTGACCATTGCGGACCAAGCCGGTAATATTGGTAGCAGTTCTCAAATTATTGAAATTCAGAATATTGCTCCAATTGTCAAGTTGTCAATCGATGGCGTTCCAATTTCTAATAATGATGAATTCACACTTCCGAAGGATTCCACATGTCTTATCGATGCATCAGGTTCTATTGATACGTCAAATGATGCAGATAATTTGCGCTATATTTGGAGAGTCAATAACATCCCTACTTACGAAGGGGCATCTAGGGAGTTTTTTTGGCCGGAGGGGGTTGATGATGAATTCATACTTACCATCGAAGTGATTGATGATGACTCGAACTCGTCAATAATTTCAATATTGGTAAAGGATACCGACACAAATGGTACATTTCCACTATCGATAATTGTATTTATTCTATCAGCAGTATTTTTGACCTATTCTGCAGTCAAGTTCCGGGATCAAACCAACAAGTCTGAAATTCCCAAATGGACTTAGTCGTAAAAAGACCAAAAGGCAGAATCCGGAGGGGAGTACATGGTCCTGCCTTTCAAAACATCAGAGTACATTAACCGTCAAGAAAGGTTGTTTGCAGAATTGCCCGAATCTAGTGTACTAATCATCCCGACCAATGACAGAAAAATCCGATCCAACGATGTTAGCTACCCTTACAGGGGCAATTCATACATGCTGTACTTATGTGGCTGGGAGGAAGAAGAAGGCGTATTTGTTGCCAATAACACATCTGGCAACTGGGAAACTATGCTCTTCGTACCGCCACGTGATACGAAGAAAGAGATATGGGAGGGAATAAGGATAGGCGTAGATGGTGCTACATCTTGGCCAGTAAATGCTACAGATTCCATCGAAAGTGTCGAATCATATATTTCAGAAAAAATTTCTGATTCCCAAAACATATTTACTATACTAGGCGTTTCTAGGATTATAGATGAGATGTTCATCAATCGTGATGACGTTTCTGATCCAAAAGGTATACTGGATCCAATGCGGCGAATAAAATCGTCTAGAGAGATTGAACACATGCAAGAAGCTGCAAGAATAGGCTCAGAAGCCCATATTCATGCCATGAAGATAGCATTCCCCGGCATAGGTGAGTGGCAGATTCAGTCTACTGTAGAGGGGAGTTTCATGAATTACAAGAGTCAATGGAGTTACCCATCAATTGTTGGAGGTGGTGAAAATGGCACTATTTTGCATTACAATACAAATAAGTCTGTAGTAAATGATGGAGAACTAGTTCTAGTTGATGCTGGATGTGAAGTACATGGTTACGCATCTGATATCACTAGGACATGGCCGGTTAATGGTAAGTTCACGGATCCTCAGAGGGAAATTTACGAGTTGGTCCTCAAGGCCGAACTTGCTGGGATTGAGGCATGCCAAAACGGATCTACTTGGGTTTCTATACACACTGCGGCGTCCCAAGTTCTTGCCACGGGCCTTATCGAACTTGATATCTTAGATTGCTCTCTAGAAGAAGCAATAGGCGATCCAGTCAAATTCGATGGCCCATATAGGAACTTCTTCATGCATGGAACCGGGCATTTCCTAGGACTAGATGTCCACGACGTTGGTGGCGGTAGGCAAGGAGATGATGATGACAAAGGACCCATATTGGAGCCTGGAATGGTTCTAACTGTAGAACCAGGGCTTTACTTTGGTGGTTGGAGAACCGATATTGAAATTCCAGAAAGGTACTCGGGTATCGCAATCCGCATAGAAGATGACATCCTCATTACTGAAGAAGGTCCAGTGGTCCTATCTTCATCATGTCCCAAAGAAATTCACGAAATAGAAATGATTGTTGGTTCTGGTGTATAATATGGCAAACTGGCAGGATATTCTGGAGAAGCAACTTGGAACATTTCCTCCTCCTATCTCTGTAAAAGACGCCGCCATCCTATATTCTGATGCTTCATTAAATGACCTAATGTTTGTTGCAATGGAAAAGAGGCATTCACAAGTACCAGGTAACTTAGTCACATTCTTGATTGATCGAAATATCAATTACACAAATGTTTGCACCATAAACTGCCATTTCTGTTCCTTCTATAGAACTCCTGGGCATGAGGAAAGCTATACTCAGACAGTGGACGAGATTAGTGAGCGAATTGAGGAGCTAGAAAGTCTGGGTGGTAGCAGGATATTGATGCAAGGAGGGGTGAACCCGGCACTTCCATTTGAGTGGTATACTGACCTCCTATCTGAACTGACAATTAGACATCCCAGTATTTCATTGGATTGTTTCTCACCCATCGAGATAGAGGGTATTGCAGAAGTATCAGGATTTTCTACTCTTGAAGTTCTCTCTAGATTTCGAGACTCCGGCTTACATGGCCTGCCAGGTGGCGGCGCTGAGATGTTAGTTGATAGTGTCAGAAGTGGCATTTCACCACGCAAAGGCTCTTCCAAAAATTGGCTCAAAGTCATGGGGGAGGCTCAGTCCCTAGGATTAATTACTTCTGCAACTAATGTATTCGGATTCGGAGAAAGCTACTTCCAACGTGTGGAA
>Ga0302119_10000489_pt1 | contig 17856 bp, 14 predicted proteins | sample AG5_Tmax_MG_FD_203114 | JGI IMG/M metagenome (GOLD analysis project Ga0302119, IMG submission 203114) | Marine microbial communities from Western Arctic Ocean, Canada - AG5_Tmax | ecosystem: Environmental > Aquatic > Marine > Oceanic | place: Canada: Western Arctic Ocean | collected 2017-10-01 | reverse complement strand
GGGCTTAATGCTTTTATCACTAACGCTGATTCGCGGTATTTCTGTACCGTTGCAAGAATCGACTCTTTTTATGAAAATGCTCGCCAGCTTGTCATCAGAACCATTGATTGCTATTTTATTTGCTGCTATCATCACTTTTGCCCTGCACTCTAGTATTGTCATGATTCTTCTATTGGTGGGCTTGGTCTCCGTGGGCATCCTGACATCAGAGGCGGGCTTGTTGTTTGTGCTGGGTGCCAATATAGGCAGTTCGTTCATTCCTGTTTATGCATTTCGTAATGATGATAATTCAAAACGAGTTGCACCATTTGGTAACCTTTTATTGCGTGGCGTTGGTGCTTTGGTGTTGGTTCCTTTTGTACCTTACTTTAATAACTGGCTTACGGAGTTAGGTGGTTCACTTGGATTTCAATTGGTTATTTTTCATTTTGCCTTCAACTTTATTGTTGCAGCTATAGGCTTAAGCCTGCTTAAACCGCTAATTTCATGGATAGAGGCATTTTTTCCGCAAAAGCTAGATCAGAATACAATTTCACCAAAATTCTTAGTTAAAGACGATGATTTTGCGCCTATGGCGGCATTGTCAAATGTCGTTCGAGATACCTTGACGATGGGCGAGTTATTAGAGGATATGCTCAAAGAGTTTCATTTAGCCTTAACCAAGCATCAGGATAAATTTGAAAAAAAAATGCATCAAAGTGAAGATCTAATTGATGATTTTCATGAGCAAATTAGAGACTATTTATTGGAATTAAATGCTCGCGAAATGAGCGATACGGAGCGATCTCATTGTTCTGATTTACTCATGTTTATTGAAAACTTAGAACATGCGAGTGATACGCTAGATCGCTCTATGGTTAAGCTCATCAAGCAAAAGCAAAATCAATCCATTGTTTTTAATGCCAACGAACTTGAGGCGCTTGACGCTTGTATGAATCTGGTATTTAAGGTGATACCGCTTTCTTTCCAGCTTATCATGAGTTGGGATTTAAACAGTGCTCGAGCCCTTGTTAGCGCCGAGCACCATTTTATTGAGGTTCATCAACGATACCTCCATACTCAAATGAACTCTTTGAGAGGGCGCAAGAATGTTAATCCTGTTGCGCAGTCGCTATTTATCGATTTGATGCGCGACATTAGGCGCCTGCATTCACATTACACCGCCACTGCCTTCCCTGTTTTAAACCGTACTGGCGAATTGCGATCGGCCGATTCAAATGTCCTGGATGCGCTTAAATCAACCCACTTGCAGTAATTATTTAACGCCTCAATAAACTATAATGAATACTCAATATAGTTAACCACTTACTGGTTATTTCTGCATAATACTAGCTATTACTAAATACTTGCCAGAACTGGGGGGGTAATGTTTGAGCTAAAAGAGTATTTGAAGTTTCCCCCTCGCAACTCAGTAATGTTGTTGCCACGGATCGATATGTCCATTTTAAGAGAGGGTGGGGTCGAGGCTTTAAAACTAGTAGGACAGCAACTTTACAGTGCTTTTTATCACGTCGGTTTTGCAACCTTGGTTAATCATAATGTTGAAAATAGCGACATTCAACAAATGTTTAAGCAGTCAAAAAAACTATTCGAATTACCAGATACAGATAAACTTAAGATGGCTTACACCACCACCGCTCGTAACCGGGGCTATATTGGCTTTGAGCAGGAGACACTTGAGGGTACAGGTACAGCCTTGAGTAGGGATGCTGCGGTTGTTATGAGGCCGCCAGCAGATGCTAAAGAATCGTTCGATATAGCTGGCGAACACGACTCTTTGTATGCTGATATTTGGCCAGCGAGCCTTGTGCCAGAGTTTAAGCAGGCAGTTGTTGGCTTGCGATCAGAGCTTGACACTCTGCATGGGGTCATTATGCAATCCATTGCGCTTAATCTGGATCTCGAGAGAGATTATTTTGTGCCATATTTTGAGAACCGAGAGTATAGCCTGCGATTGAATCATTACCCACAAATAAGTGCCGATGCAATTTCACAAAAAGGCCAAAAGCGCGCTGGTACTCATACTGATTACAATCAGATGACCTTGTTATTGCAAGATCAAGTAGGTGGACTGCAAGTGCTTGATTCTAGCAACCGCTGGGTTGATGTTAAACCTGAACCGGGTGCAATTATTGTCAATAAGTGTGATTTAATGGAGCGTTGGTCTAATGGCTTGTTTCGCTCGACTGTGTATCGTGTAATGGCGCCTAAAAATCACAACAGCGAGTTACCGAAACGTTATTCCATGGCGTACTTTGTCAAGCCAAACCGGCGCTCGATCATTTCCTGTCTACCAAGCTGTCAATCTGAAAGTTTACCGGCCCAGTATCCAGCGCTTGAGTGTTTTGATTATGTTGATGTGGCATTTAAAAAAGCCGGCAACGAAAACATTGCTGCAAGGGGTTCTTTTACAGGCACTTAGAAGCACTCGATTTAGATTATTTTTCTCAATTTTTTAACATCCAACGCAGAGCAACATGAAAATTTCAACACTTGATGTCCATATCGTCACAGTACCAAAGCCGTATATAGGTGGCATGTACTGGATCTTTGTTTCTCTTAAAACCGAGTGTGGTATTGAAGGTGTTGGTGAAGTTTATTCCGCGACCTTTCATCCCAGCGTAATGAAAGCTGCGATTGAGGACGCCTTTGATCGCTATCTTAAAGGGCACGATCCGCACCACGTGGAGCGCTTTTTTAGGGCGTGTTATTCCAGTGGCTTTACTCAGCGTACCGACCTCTCAATGATGGGTGTGTGTTCTGGGTTGGAAATGGCGTGTTGGGACATTATCGGTAAAGCGGCCAACAAGCCTGTGTATGAGTTAATTGGCGGCAAGGTCAATGAGAAGCTCCGTTCTTATACATATCTTTATCCCCAAAATAAAGCCGGTGAATACGATTATGAGGATGTTGACGTTGCCGTTGAAGCCGCTTTAATAAGTAAAGAAAAAGGCTTTACTGCCATTAAATTTGATCCCGCTGGCGACTACACTGAGTATTCAGGGCATCATTTGTCGATGTCACGACTCAAACATTGTGAGCAATATACTCGTAGAGTACGAGAGGTGGTCGGTGATAGCTGTGATTTGCTGATTGGCACACATGGCCAAATGACGCCAGCTTGCGCAATTCGCCTGGCAAAACGACTGGAACAATTCGACCCTCTATGGTTTGAAGAGCCTGTACCACCTGGTCAATCTGAGGCGATGGCGCAAGTTGCTCAAAAAACCAGCATTCCCATCGCTACCGGTGAGCGATTAAGTACTAAATACGAGTTTTTTGACGTGCTAAAAAATAAGGCGGCGGCCATCATTCAAATGAATTTAGGTCGAGTGGGTGGCATTATGGAGGCTAAGAAAATAGCCGCCATTGCAGAAGTTCATTATGCTCAAATCGCCCCACACCTTTATAACGGCCCCATTGGTGCTGCGGCCAGTATTCAATTAGCCTGCGCCACACCCAACTTTTTAATTCAAGAAAGCATTGGCACTTGGGATGGTTTTCATGCGGAAATATTACAAGAGCCAATAGCGTGGTCTAATGGCTACGTTATACCATCAAACAAGCCGGGTTTGGGTGTTGAGTTGAATATGGATGCGGTTAATTTCCACTCGCCTTATGGTGGCGATAAGTTGCACTTGTCGATGAATTCCAAGCCATACAATCTGGAATAGCAATCCTTGCATTTGATCGATGTCTAAACAAAATACCTTTGATTTTATTATTGTTGGCGCGGGTTCGGCAGGTTGTATTTTGGCCAATCGTCTCAGTGAATGCGCTAATTTTAGCGTTTTACTATTGGAAGATGGCGGCACTAACAAAAGCCCATGGATTGGCTTGCCGGCGGGTTTCTCTAAGACTTTTTATCACCCCAAGTACAACTATTGTTACTACACAGAGCCTCAAGCTCAAATGCACAATAGAAAAATATATACCCCAAGGGGCAGAGGCTTGGGCGGCTCTGGTGCTATTAACGCTATGGTTTATGTCAGAGGCCATAGGCAGGATTTTGACGATTGGCAGCGAGCGGGGGCACAAGGTTGGTCTTACGCTGATGTTCTGCCTTACTTCAAGAAAATAGAATCTCATCCACTCGGTGACAATATCTACCATTCATCCGAGGGCAATATCGGTATAACCCATATGGAAAAAGAGGCGCACCCAACGTGCCAAAACTTTATTTCAGCCTGCGTTGAAAATGGCATGAAGATCAACCGTGATTTTAACGGCGAAGAAATTTGTGGCGTGGGTGCATATGAAGCTAATATTAGTAAGGGACAGCGCGCGTCAAGCGCCAACACTTACTTAAAAAAAGCAAAAAATCGAAGAAATTTAACCATCAAAACAGACACAACCGTTAAGCAAATCTTGTTTGAAGGCAGCCGAGCTGTAGGCGTTGAAGCCGTGAGCAAGAACACATCGGTTCGCTACCACGCCAACAAAGAAGTGATACTTGCAGCTGGCGCCATTGATTCGCCAAAGTTATTACAATTGTCGGGTGTTGGCGATGCTGATAACCTTAAAAAACTGAGCATTACTGTTGTTAATAATTTGCCCGCTGTTGGGCAAAACTTGCAGGATCACGTTTACTCGGGTTATATATTTGAAACAAAGGTAGGGACACTGAACGATGATTTTAGGGGTTTTTATAATCAGGCTAAATTGGCTTTTCAGTACTTAACTACGCGAAGCGGACCTTTATCCATTAGTGTCAATCAAGCGGGTGGCTTTGTGAGCACCAGATTAAATACTGATAGACCTAATATTCAGCTTTACTTCAACCCGTTGTCTTACAAATACGACCCTAATACCAATGGCTTGGTGCGGCCGTTGCCGCATTCTGGAGTGATGCTCTCGTACAGCCCTTGCAGGCCGTGTAGTCGAGGAAGTGTCTCGCTTTCTAATTCTGAGTATCGCACCCCAGCAATAATCCAGCCAAATTATTTGTCGAGCGCTGAAGATGTGGACAACATTATACAGGGCGCTAGATTTGTCGCAAAATTGGCGCAATCTTGTGCTTTTGTCAGTATGTTGACGGACAGCATCAATAATGATCTGAGCGCTAAAAGCGATGATGATTTGCTCCAGCAATTTAAAGAACAAGGCGGTTCTATTTATCATTTGTGTGGCAGCTGTGCCATCGGCGTTAATGACAAGATCAGTGTTGTGGACGCCTCGCTCAAAGTCCATGGTTTAAAGGGCTTAAGAGTGATTGATGCTTCTGTTTTTCCGAATATTGTCTCGGGCAATATTAATGCTGCGACGATGATGGTCGCGGAAAAGGGCGCGGCTCATATTATTCAGGATTACAAATAATTGGACGAGTTTATTAATGAATCCTTTACCCTTACCGAACTCGAAGTATGCATAGGCAGATTTCCAGCAGCAAGATGTTAGCTGAAGCTCTTTTTAGTGTGAGAACAGCGAGATGGGCATTTAACAATAGAAATTATGATTTAAAAAGCCTGTGGCTGTTGGCTCTATCAAATCCAGATTCGGTTAAGCGACTTGAATCTGATGAAAGTTGGCGTATTTATCACACAGACCTCATCTAGGATGGTGGTGAAAGGCTGTGTCGATTATTTTGAGAGCCAAAGACATCGTCACTAATCACTAAGGAAACTCAATCAAATGGTTTAAGAGGCGATTATTCAGAGTATAAAATCAATCAATAACGGGAAGTTCTAATAATATGTCGGCTAAGCTAATTCATTCAAATCAATTTATATTCAAACTCAACCTTTGTAAATCTGGCTTGTCAGAAAGACGAAGCTTGCCTTTTGAGTGTTACTGGGAAAAATCAATCCTTAGGCAAGAAGTTGATGGCATTTTTTCCAACCAATGGATTGGATTAGGCCGTGCCGATAGATTGCCTAATGTAGGAGAATATGAGACGCTTGAATTTTGCGGCCAATCGTTATTTTTAATTCGAGATCAGCAGCACATTTTACGACTTTACGCCAACACTTGTCGACATCGAGGCGCACAATTGCTACAAGAGGAAGGGCAGTGTCTGGCAATCAGTTGCCCTTTTCACGGCTGGACGTACACGCTTGACGGTTGCTTGAAAGGCGCTAAAACAATGTCAGAAAATGATCGTTTCGATTTTTCAGAGTACTCTTTATTCGAGTATAAGTTGGAAGAACTGAGTGGTTTTCTGTTTGCTTTTCTGGGCGATACAGCGCCAAGTCTGGAGCGCCAATTAGTTGATTTTAAAAAGTTGCATATACCATGGTCTTTGGATTCGCTTGTAACCACACGACGTCAAGATTTTAATGTGAATTGCAACTGGAAAGCATTTTTAGATGTTTTTAATGAATACTATCATTTGGACTTTGTCCACCCAAGAAGTATTGGTAATTTATATCTTAAACCAGAGACTCAAGATAGTGCTGTCGGTGATTTTGCGAGTCAATTTGGTCGCACTACGGGTACAGGAGCGCTATTGGAAAGTGAGCAGCAAAGCGCCTTACCGATGATTGCTGGCTTGGAAGAACCATGGTCTTTAGGCGCGAGATACACCTGGGTTTTTCCCAATATGGCATTCGCAGCAGGCAAGGAGGGGCTATGGCTGTATGAAGCCTACCCAATCAACCCCAGTCGTTGCCATGTCAAGCAAAGTATTTGCTTTCCACAAAGCACGACGAAACTAGCTGACTTTGAGGAGAAGGCTCGAGCTTATTATCAGCGACTTGATGCTGCGATGGATGAAGATATAATAGCGCTAGAGAATCAGCAACTTGGGCTGCGAAACTCGCCCCCACTCCAGGGTCGATTCTCCGAGTTAATGGAGGCAAACGTCGCCTCTTTTGCGTATTGGTATGCCACCAAGTTAACCAATGCGTAAAACTATCCATATTTTTTTGAGATTTTGGTAATGCTTCGCCAGGTGATAGCTGTTATCGCCTAGGGCGATATAAACCGAAAGCTAAGTCGGGCAGGTCTGCACAAATCTAGTGAAAGCAGCCATCGATGTAACAATCGCAGGCTGTAATAGCGGATTTGGCGGTGATGTCATTTTTTTTCATCGCAATATTCATCCACAAACCATCAAGTAATGTTAGAAGCCCTAGAGTTGCTTGCTTTTCACTAACCCTCATGCAATGTGTTGCATTGGCTTCAGTAAAAAGGTTGAGGTAGGTGTTAAAGAGGTCGTTGTTATGCGTTTTAATTACCTGATGAAACCCTGTCGTGTAGGTGCTTGCACTGGTGAAAGCTTGCCATGCAGCAAGGTTTTCCCAGCTAAAATTTGGCGCCTGAAAACTAGCGGCAGCGCATCGGTAAATACGCGCTATTGCGCTCAGTTCACACGAATCAACGATGGTTTGTTTGATGGTGCTAGCGTCTTCAAAAATATGAGCAAAGCTTGCAGTGAGTAAGTCTTCTTTACTATTAAAGTAGTGCGCACTCATGCCTCTTGAGGCGCCAGCTTCGGCGCATATTTTGGCAATGGTTGCACCCTCAACTCCGAGGGTAGCAATGGTGGTAATCGTTGCACGCAGTAAACTTTTGTTACGGTAGTCACGATTTTCACTTTGATTTCTTGGTTTTGTCACAGCTAACAGTGGCTATTATTCTGTGTTTATTATAAATGCTTTTCATAATTATGTTAGTCAACATAATTATGTTGACTAACATAATTACTTAGTATATTATTTATTGTTTTAAATAACATGTACAAGCTATCAAAACTAACAAAGAGAGGATTATATGAAAGTTGGATTTATTGGTTTGGGCAATGCGGGCGGCAAGCTAGCAGGCAGCTTATTGCGTAACGGCTACGATCTTACTGTGAGAGATTTAAACAATATTTTTGTTGATAACTTTATCTCACGCGGCGCAAAAAGCGCCAACTCAGCTAAAGAAATGGCCGAGGGCTGTGATGTCATTATTACCTGCTTGCCATCTCCACAGGTATGCTCTGAGGTGATGGAGGGCACTGACGGTGTTTTGGCTGGTATCAGCAAAGGTAAAATTTGGCTGGAAATGAGCACCACTGATGAGGTTGAAATACGGCGTATTGGCGCTCTTATAGAGACCAAAGGGGCAAGACCAGTTGACTGCCCAGTTTCGGGCGGTTGTCATAGGGCGGGTACCGGTAATATTTCAATTTTTGTTGGCTGCACGCGCGAAACCTTTGAAATGGCTTTGCCAATATTAACGACGATGGGCCGCCGTATTCTACATACGGGTGGACTTGGTTCTGCCTCCATCCTTAAAGTAATGACGAACTATCTGGCCACGGTGAATTTGGCGTCCATTGCCGAAGCTCTGACCACGATGAAATTAATCGGCATGGACATGAATGTGACTTATGAAGCAATCAAAGCCTCATCTGGAAACTCTTTTGTCCATGAAACAGAATCACAAGTGATACTAAATGGCTCTAGAGATATTAGCTTCACTATGGATCTTGTTTCCAAGGACGTGGGAATATTTAACGAGCTAGCGCAACGGCAAGGACTGGATTTAGAAATTGCCCCCCTCATAGTTGATATTTTCAAGGATGGTGAGAGGCGTTTTGGTTCGCGCGAACTTTCTCCCAATATTATTAAAAGGCTAGAGGAGGCTGTAAGCGTCGAGGTGTTGGGGTGTGGCTTCCCAGCAGAGATGATTGATTATGAGGTAGAAGAGCCAGGTTATGAAGTTGTAATTCCAGACAGGAAAGATATTTAACGAGATAAAAATGAGTATTCAAGCTGAAGCAATTATTGACTTAAAATCCTATCCCATTGATCGACCTGAGAGCGACAAATATCGCTTAATAGTTGACGGTGTTAAGGAGGGACTTGATGAAGATGGTTGTGTGGTTTTACCTAATTTCCTCAGCGATATCGGCTTGAACGTTTTGGTGGCGGAGTCTGAAAAGAGAAAATCACAAGCGTATTATTCAGAATCAAAAAAATGCAATATTTACTTAGGAAATGGAAATCCAAACGTTGCAGACAGTCACCCACAGAATATCTTTATGGAGCGTTCAAACGGTTTTATTACGGCCGATCTTTTGGGTGAAAGAACTTGCGCTCATGCCTTATATTACTGGCCTCCGTTAAGAGAGTTTCTGGCGGCTTGTTTGAACAAGAAGCAGCTTCATATTTATGCAGACCCCATCTCCAATATGATTGTTAATCTCTGCAGGCCTCAGCAAACTTTCAACTGGCACTTTGATACCAATGAATTTACCATTACTTTTTTGTTGAAAGGTGCTGAATCTGGAGGGTACTTCGAGTATGTTCCGGGTTTGCGGAGAAAAAATGATGAGTGTTTTGATGAAGTTAAAAAGGTTTTAGCTGGTGATCGTTCAAGAGTAAAGCGCCTAGACTTGCGAGAGGGTGATTTGCAGTTTTTTTTTGGTCGATATTCACTGCATCAGGTGACACATAATACTGGCAGTTCAGACCGCCTGCTGCTAATTCAATCATTTAGTGAAATACCTGGCGTTATTGGCAACCCTTCTCGGGTTAAAGATTTGTACGGAAAAACTACCTCGGCTCATAAACACAGAATGAATGATAGATCGAGAAGTGACCAGCTATTAGATTGATTTTTTTACCATTCAGTTTAATAGAAACGACCCATCCGATTCCTTTGAGGGCTGTCGTTATTATGGCAAAATAACCTGCTGTCATTAATTTAAGTTGCAACAAATGAAGATCAATCTATCTCCTGATTTTAATCCACAAAATATTGAACAAAGTATTGCCGAACTCACTGAAAAGGCCTTGTTTCAAGCCAATATTGCAAGTGAAGGCACTGATTGGTCAGGTGTGGTTGAGCCGTTAGATCAAATTGAACATGAGTTAGGTCAAAAAATGAGCGTTAATTCTCATTTGAACTCGGTAATATTTAGTAATAAATTTAACACTGAGTATGAAAAAACATTGCCTTTAATTTCCAATTATTACAGTGAAATAGGCGCTAATAAGAATCTTTATTGTGCCTTTCAAAGGTTACTTGATACTGAATTAAGTATTGAGCAGCAGCATATTGTGAAGAAGTCTATCCAAGGATTTGAGCTTTCTGGTGTTGGCTTGGAAGGTGTAAAGTCAGAGCGCTTCAAAGTGATACAAGAAGAATTGAGTTTACTCAGTAATCAATTTTCGAAAAATGTATTGCAATCAACGAATGAGTGGAAAAAATCAGTCAATCTCGATGAACTGAAGGGTTATTCTGAGACCGAATTAGAAAAAGTAAGAGTGGAGGGTGGTTATTGTTTAAGTCTTCAAATCCCAGTTTATATTGATGTGATGACTTATGTGGATAATGCTTCCCTTAGGGAGGAAGTATATCGAGCCTACATTTCGCGGGCCTCAGATGTTGGTCATACTTCGGTAGACTTTGATAATCAACAAGTAATGAAAGATATCTTGGTCTTGAGAGACGAACTTGCACACTTACTCGGTTTTTCCAATTACTCTGCGTTGTCCATCGAATCAAAAATGGTTGATTCAACTGCACAAGTTATTGACTTTTTAGATGAACTTGTTTCTTGCTCTAAGGCTCAGGCGACTGTTGAGTTGGAAGAATTGAAGTTTTTCGCAGGGCGTGAATTAATGCCCTGGGATTTAATGTATTATTCTGAGCAATTCAAGCAACAGAAATTTGGTTATAGGCGTTCTGATTTAACGCCGTATTTTCCAGAGCAAAGCGTTCTCGAAGGTTTATTCTCTACTATTGAAAAGCTTTATGGTATTTGTATCACGCAAGTATCAGAAACGACTTATCATGACGATGTGAAAGTACTCGATCTTGCCGATAACAACGGCTCGATTGGGCGAATCTATTTGGATGCTTACGCTAGACAAGACAAACGTGGTGGTGCTTGGATGTCTGACTATCAAGGCTTGTATAAAGACAACCTGCCTGTTGCCTTTGTGGTTTGTAACTTAAACGCTCCAACAGCAGGCAAGCCTGCGCTATTTGAATTCGATGAAATTGTTACTTTATTTCATGAATTTGGACATGCGCTACATCATGTATTGACAAAGGTGCCTTATCCGTGTGCTGCGGGAATTAGCGGTGTGCCATGGGATGCAGTGGAATTGCCAAGTCAATATATGGAGTTCTATTGTTACGAAAAAGATGTTGTTGAAAGTATTTCACAGCATTGGCAAACTGGTGAAAGCCTACCCGAAGATTTATACGATAAGGTGGTTGCATCAAAGAACTTTCAATCAGGTTTGCAAATGTTGCGTCAATGTGAATTCTCCCTGTGGGATATTCATACGCACATGTCGAGTGATGACACAAGTACTGTACTGGCAAAAGTGAGAGAGAAAACATCATTAATGCCAATTATTGACGAAAATCGATTTCTCAATGCTTTTTCACACATTTTTGCAGGCGGTTATGCCGCTGGCTATTTTAGCTATAAATGGGCCGAAGTCCTTGCGGCAGATTCCTTTGAATTTGTTAAGAAAAATGGTGGTATTGGCTCTGAGGCTTCTAAGAATTTTAGAGAGTGCATTCTCGAAGTTGGCGGCAGTCTTGATTTTATGCAGCAATATCAAAAATTTAGAGGTCAGAAGCCACAACTTGAGGGCTTGTTAAAGGCGTCAGGAATATCCGCTTAATCTCATAAAACAGTGGGTAAAATACGTACGAAATGATAGAAAAAGGCACGCATAAGAGTGATTAAATTTTTACTAGGTATGATTGTTGCATTGGCACTCATCGGTGGAGCTGTCAAGTTTGAGTCAAACGACGAAAGTTGGCAAATTATCATCCATAAAAAAGAAGCGTTTTATAGTATTCAAAATGGTGCTATTCGAATCTATAATTTCGTCGAAGAACTTATTTCAGGTGCTGAAGTCATTGAAACATCAACACTGATACTTGAGGAGTAGTCGGGCTAGTCTATTTTAGATAATACGATTGAGCCGTTAGTTCCACCAAATCCAAATGAATTTGAAATAGCATGGTTAATAGGCATTTCTCTTGCCTCATTTGCAGCATAGTCCAAATCACATTCTGGGTCTTGATTAAAGATATTTATCGTTGGCGGGGCCACTTGGTCCTTTATTGCCAGAGCTGTGAAAACAGCCTCAATTCCTCCAGCTGCACCCAATAGATGACCTGTCATTGATTTTGTAGAACTCATGACAATTTTATAAGCGTGCTTTCCGAGAGCCAACTTTGCAGCATCTGTTTCAGCCATATCACCTGCAGGAGTTGAGGTTCCGTGGGCGTTGATATAGTTAATTTTTTCTGGGTTTATGGATGCATTTTTAAGGGCATTGGTCATGCATCTTGCAGCACCTTCTCCGCCCTTTGAAGGTAGAGTCATATGATAAGCATCACCACTCATACCATAGCCAGAGACTTCTGCGTAAATCTTAGCGCCACGTTTTTTTGCGTGCTCAAATTCTTCAAGAACTACAACTCCAGCACCGTCACCTAGGACAAAGCCATCACGATCAACATCCCATGGTCGTGAAGCCGTTGTTGGGTCGTCATTGCGAGTTGAGAGTGCTCTTGCAGCAGCAAAGCCAGCCAATCCACAATTAGTAGTAGACATTTCCGTACCCCCTGCAATCATCACATCTGCATCGCCATACTCAATTAACCTTGAAGCATCGCCAATGTTATGCGTTCCTGTTGTACAAGCGGTAACAATGGCAAAGTTTGGGCCTTTAAGCCCGTACTTGATTGATAGGCTACCTGAAACCATATTAATAATAGAAGACGGAACAAAGAAAGGAGAAATACGCCTAGCGCCTTTTTCTCTAAACAAATCAGCTGTTTTCTCAATTGTATGTAGTCCACCAATACCGGCACCAATAGCAACACCGATGCGTTCAGCATTTTCTTCTGTAACCTCAATGCCACTGTCTTCAATTGCTTGAATGCCAGCTGCCATGCCGTAATGAATAAAAATATCCATTTTTTTAGCATCTTTAGGACTGATGTAATCACCAATATCAAAGTCCTTGATTGAGCCACCAAAAGTCACTGATTGACCTTCAGTATCTATGTTTGTTAGGGTGTTAATACCAGAAACCCCATTGAGGATATTATCCCAAGACTGTTTAACAGAATTTCCAACAGGACTAACTATACCTAGGCCGGTAACAACAACTCTTCTTTTGCTCATAATGATATTTGACTGGTTTTTTTTCTAAAAAAAAAGCGCTTAATTTAATTAAAAAAAAAGCGCCTTTCAAGATTTATTAGTCGTTATTACGTATTTGCTTTAACGTAGTCAATCGCTTGTTGTACTGTTGTTATGTTCTCTGCTTCTTCATCAGGAATTTCACAATCAAACTCTTCTTCAAGAGACATGACTAATTCAACAGTGTCTAGAGAATCAGCACCCAAATCGTCGATAAAAGAAGCGTTATCGTCAATATCACCACTAACATCTAGTTGCTCGCAAACTACTTTACGTACTCTTTCTTCAATGCTCATTTTGACCGTATTCCTTAATTAGTTTTAAAGATTACCATTTTATCGTCAAATTACCCTTTTACAAGGTTAATTTAAAATTTATTATTGGTAATAAGTGGGGTCGCTTACACCCGCTTGTTCAAATCCATTGCGGCGTAAAACACATGCATCACATATTCCACAAGCTTCACTTTTGTCGTTAGCTTGATAACAAGTCGTTGTCATTGAGTAGTCAACTCCCAATGCCCGACCTTGATTAATAATTTCAGCTTTAGTGAGATTGATAAGTGGTGTGTGAATTTGAATTTTATCGCCTTCAACAGACTGTTTAGTTGCCAAATTGGCCATGGTTTCATAGGCCTCTATGTATTCAGGTCTGCAGTCAGGATAGCCAGAGTAATCCAGAGCATTGACACCAATAAAAATAGATTGAGAGTCAAGTACTTCTGCCCAAGCAAGTGCGAATGATAAAAAGATGGTGTTTCTTGCAGGTACGTAGGTAATCGGTATTTCATTGCTCTCATCAAACTTTGGCACTTCAAGAGTGGGGTCGGTAAGCGCAGAACCACCGATATCATCGAGGCAAACTCTCATAATACGATGCTCAATCACACCAAAATTTTTCGCAATTGTTTTGGCTGAAACGAGCTCAGAAAGTTGTTTTTGGCCATAATCAAAGCTCAATGCATAACACTTAAATCCTTTTGACTTAGCTATTGCTAATACCGTTGTTGAATCAAGTCCACCCGAAAGAAGAATAACCGCCTTAGACATTGGCTAAATCACCTTTTGTTTCAAGCCAGGATTTTCTATCAGATGCGCGTTTTTTAGAAAGCAACATATCCATGGTTTGATTAACTTGTAATGGATTATCAAGCGTTAACTGAATCAGTCTTCGAGTATCAGGTTGCATGGTTGTTTCTCTAAGCTGCTTAGGATTCATTTCACCAAGACCCTTGAACCGTTGTATTTGAATCTTTACGCGCTTGTTATCTTTTTCAATTTTGGCACTTATCGCGTCTTTCTCACTGTCATCTAAAGCATAAAAAACTTGTTTTCCTGCGTCAATACGGTACAGCGGTGGCATGGCAACATACACATGACCCGCGCGGACTAATTTTGGAAAATGCTTGACAAATAAGGCACAAATTAATGTGGCAATGTGGGCACCGTCAGAGTCGGCGTCTGCAAGAATACAGATTTTTCCATAACGCAATCCTGATAAATCGAAAGAGTCTGGCTCAAGTCCAATAGCAACACTAATGTCATGAATTTCATTTGAGGCGAGGACCTCTGAAGATTCTACTTCCCATGTGTTTAGAATCTTGCCTCGAAGTGGTAAGATTGCCTGGTATTCTTTATCTCTTGCCTGTTTGGCGGAGCCGCCTGCAGAATCACCTTCAACTAGAAAAACCTCTGTTTGATTTAAGTCACTACTGGTGCAATCTGAAAGCTTGCCGGGCAGGGCGGGGCCACTAACAATTTTTTTACGAATCACTTTTTTGCCGCTCTTAAGTCTTGCTTGTGCATTCAAAATTGCCAGTTCTGCGATTTTCTCAGCAATATTAGTATGTTGGTTAAGCCAGAGGCTAAAGGCATCCTTAGCAACCCCTGAGACAAAGGCAGCACACTCTCTTGATGAGAGTCTTTCCTTGGTTTGACCGGAGAATTGAGGGTCTAGGATTTTAATTGATAGTACGTACGCAATTTTTTGCCAAACATCGTCGGGCGTTAATTTGATATTTTTTGGTATCAGGCTTCTGAATTCACAAAATTCTTTCAGAGCCTCGGTAAGGCCAGAGCGAAGACCATTAACATGTGTGCCTCCACCAATGGTCGGGATGAGATTAACATAACTTTCAGCAATCGTGTTACTGGTATTTTCTGTCCATGTTAATGAGCAATGCATTTGCTCCTGAGACGATTCAAAGGAAACAACAAAAGGATCGGCTGGCAGGCAGTCTAGACCATCTAGTGAGATTTTAAGGTAATCCCTAAGTCCGTCCTCATAAATCCATTTATCTGTGGTTTCATCAATTTGGTTTTCAAAATTAACCTCAAGTCCAGGACAAAGAATTGCCTTTGAGCGAAGATTATGACGTAATTGACTTGCTGAAAATTTAATTGTGTCAAAAAATTTTGGGTCTGGCTTAAATTTAACTGTGGTGCCCGTATTACGCTTACCAACAGTGCCTATTTCCTCTAGGGCAGAGATTTTTTTACCAGAGCTGAAAGCCATATAATGTTGCTTCCCATCTCTTTTAATCCAGATTTCAACCATCTTTGAGAGGGCGTTAACGACCGAAACGCCGACCCCATGAAGGCCGCCTGAAAATTGATAAGAGTCATTTGAAAACTTACCACCAGCATGTAATTTAGTGAGTATCACCTCAACACCCGGCACACCTTCTTTTGGATGGATGTCTGTCGGCATACCCCGACCATTGTCTTCTACAGAGACAGATCCATCGGCAAAGAGAATGACGTTGATTTGCGTTGCATAACCTGCAACTGCTTCGTCAACACTATTATCAATAACTTCTTGAGCAAGATGGTTGGGTCGTTCAGTATCGGTGTACATACCCGGGCGCTTGCGAACTGGCTCAAGCCCGGTTAAAACCTCAATGGATGAGGCGTCGTAATTAGACATGGTAGGTTATAGTGGTGTAAGGATAATATCTAGCAATCATAATACCAAAAAAAAGCTCCATAAAATGGAGCTTTTTATTATTTACTAATTAACGAGTATTTTTCTTTTTTACGAGACAGACTCTATAAATGTGAAGTGGTTTAGTTGCCCTAAATGACTAAATATTTATTAAATCCAAAAAGTAATAAAAGAAAAAAATAAAGTTAATTACATCATACCCGGCATACCACCGCCCATGCCGCCCATATCAGGCATTGCAGAGCCAGTTTGTGGTGCGTCAGTAACCATAGCTTCGGTAGTGATCATAAGGCCTGAAATGCTTGCGGCGTGTTGTAGTGCTACGCGCGTTACTTTAGTAGGATCTAGGATACCCATTTTAAGCATGTCACCGTACTCTTCCGTACCAGCATTGTAACCAAAGTTTTTCTTGCCTTGTTTGACTTCGTTAAGGACAACAGAAGCTTCGCCACCACCGTTAGTAACGATTTGTCTTAAAGGTGTTTCCAGAGCGCGCTTAGTAATTGCGATGCCGACGTTTTGGTCGTCGTTGTCACCCTTTAGAGAGTCAAGAGATGACATTGCTCTAACAAGCGCAACACCACCACCTGGAACAACACCTTCTTCAACAGCCGCACGCGTTGCATGAAGTGCATCGTCAACACGGTCTTTTTTCTCTTTCATTTCTACTTCTGTAGCTGCGCCAACTTTAATCACCGCAACACCACCAGAAAGTTTCGCAAGACGTTCTTGCAACTTCTCTTTGTCGTAGTCAGAAGTTGTTACTTCGATTTGCGTTTTAATTTGACCAACACGGCCATTGATATTTTCTTTATCACCAGCGCCGTCAATAATAATTGTATTTTCTTTGCCGATTTCAATACGTTTTGCTGTACCGAGGTGCTCTTCAGTAACACCTTCTAACGAAAGACCAACTTCTTCAGATATAACCGTGGCACCCGTTAAGACAGCGATGTCTTGTAAGATTGCTTTACGACGATCGCCAAAACCCGGTGCTTTAACAGCCGCCACTTTAACGATACCTCGTATGTTGTTGACAACCAAAGTAGCTAGCGCCTCACCATCAATGTCTTCAGCAACGATTAGTAGTGATTTTCCTGATTTTTGAACTGCTTCAAGTGCTGGTAATAAATCACGAATTGTTTGAATTTTGGAATCGTGCAAAAGAATTGCAGGAGATTCTAAATCTGCAGTCATTGATTCTTGATTGTTGATGAAATATGGAGAAAGGTAACCACGATCAAACTGCATACCTTCTACGACATCCAATTCATTTTCAAGTGTTGTACCTTCTTCAACGGTAATCACGCCTTCGTTGCCTACTTTTGCCATTGCTTCAGCAATAATGGAGCCAACAGACACATCAGAGTTGGCAGAAATAGTACCAACTTGTTTAATTGCTTCCGCGTCACTACAAGGTTGTGATGCCTTGCTTAATGCCTCAACAACGGCTTGGGTTGCTTTATCAATTCCACGCTTCAAGTCCATTGGGTTCATGCCCGCTGCAACTGCTTTAACGCCTTCAGTGATTAGCGCTTGCGCCAATACTGTTGCTGTCGTTGTGCCATCACCAGCGATATCACTGGTTTTAGAGGCAACCTCTTTAACCATTTGCGCGCCCATGTTTTCGAATTTTCCTTCAAGTTCAATTTCTTGGGCAACCGATACACCATCTTTAGTGATGTGGGGTGCGCCAAATGACTTGTCGATAACAACGTTTCTACCCCTAGGGCCTAATGTTACTTTAACAGCGTTGGCAAGTGTGTTAACACCATCCAACATTAAATCTCTGGCTTCTGAGC
>Ga0302119_10000488_pt1 | contig 17884 bp, 13 predicted proteins | sample AG5_Tmax_MG_FD_203114 | JGI IMG/M metagenome (GOLD analysis project Ga0302119, IMG submission 203114) | Marine microbial communities from Western Arctic Ocean, Canada - AG5_Tmax | ecosystem: Environmental > Aquatic > Marine > Oceanic | place: Canada: Western Arctic Ocean | collected 2017-10-01 | reverse complement strand
TTGGTGTTAGGACAGGGATGGGAGCTGAAATTGCTGCGAAAGCAGTCATATTAACCAATGGAACCTTCCTTAATGGACTAATACATATTGGAGAAAAGAGTTTTGGGGGTGGAAGGGTAGGCGAGAAATCTGCTACTGGCATAACGGAACAGCTTGTCGGGCTTGGGTTTGAAAGCGGGAGGATGAAAACGGGGACCCCGCCAAGAGTTGATGGCAGATCTTTAGATTATGGTGTAATGGAGGAGCAGAAGGGTGATGAAAATCCACAAAAATTCTCCTTCAGCAATACGGAGCCTCTGAAGGAGCAGCGTAGCTGCCATATCACCTATACCAGCGAGCATACACATGATATCTTAAGGGAGGGATTTGATCGGTCTCCCATGTTTACAGGTAGGATAGAGGGTAAAGGGCCTAGGTATTGCCCGTCTATTGAAGATAAGATTGAACGGTTTGCTGATAAGGATAGACATCAGTTATTTGTGGAGCCAGAGGGATTGAATACGGTGGAAACGTATATTAATGGGTTTTCAACATCACTGCCTGAGGAAGTGCAATATGATGCATTGCGAACTATACCAGGTTTTGAGAATGTAAAGGTATTCAGGCCTGGGTATGCTATTGAATATGATTATTTTCCTCCAAATCAGTTGTCATTGACATTGGAGACTAAGGGGGTCGAGAACTTGTATTTTGCAGGCCAGATCAATGGCACTACGGGGTATGAGGAGGCAGCGTGCCAGGGGCTTATGGCCGGCATTAATGCTCACTTGAAGTTAAATGATCGTGACGGATTAGTGCTCGGACGTGCTGAGGCATACATAGGGGTGCTTATTGACGATCTTGTAACCAAGGGTACTGATGAGCCTTATCGAATGTTCACTTCCAGAGCTGAGTATAGAATATTGCTTAGACAAGATAATGCAGACTTGCGTTTGACACCCAAGTCGCATGAGTTGGGCTTGGCTTCGGATGAACGGATGGAAAGAGTAGAGGAGAAGAGGAGTGCTTCAGAAGCAGTTGTTGAATATTTCAGGAAAACCAGCGTCTCTCCGGATGAAGTGAATCCAATATTAGACGATGTTGGCACTTCACCTATAAGGCAAAAGATGAAGTTGTTCAATATATTGACCCGACCACAGGTGTCCTTTGAGTCATTAAGGGCTGGTTTGCCTGGAATAGATGCTTGCATCAATTCACTTGGAACTGGGTCACAAGAAGGTGCGGAGCAGGCTGTTATTCAGATGAAATATGCAGGATATATTGATAAGGAGGAGGAAATGGTCCAAAGAATGGCAAGGATGGAGAATATTAAGCTCCATGAGGATTTTGAATATAGCAGGCTAACGTCGCTATCTGCTGAGGCTAGGGAAAAGCTGGAGAAGGTAAAACCAGAGACTATTGGCCAGGCGTCTAGGATAAGTGGAGTATCGCCTTCAGACATCTCTGTCTTAATGATTTATCTGGGGCGATAGAAGGGTTTCACGTGGAACATTCCTGGGGCTGGCGTCTCTGGTGTTCAATCAGGAATTTCACCGGTAAGAGCATTTGGTGTATTCTTCTTGTCCTCGCTCAATCCGTCGCTTAGGTCGTTCTTAAACGAAAAACCTCGGGCTGCTTTGCAGCCCGAGGTTTGATCATCTTAAGTACACCCGAAGGGATTCGAACCCCTAACCCTCTGATCCGAAGTCAGATATTCTATCCAGTTGAACTACGGGTGCAGTTTTAAATGCATTCATTACTACGACTTAAGCGGCTGATAAACAGTAGGTTATGGCATATTGGCCCCCACAGGCACCAGTCTCGGATATTATTTCCTGCTTTTGACACCAGTAAACAAAATTATGATTTTTCTATCAATTCACCGCTTATTGCGAAGTATATAAATGTGTAACATTGCATGTCTATCAGATTAGAATGAGAAAATATATACAATGTCATCAAGAGGAGTTTTTACTGTTGTGTATCATGACAGTAGGGGGTATATTGAGGTTCTATAACTTTAGTGAACTATCGCTTACGGGAGATGAGGTTTCTTCTCTGCTTAAGTTGCAGGTAGCTGATTTTTCGGAACTAATAAGAGAAAGTGTAAGCGGCGATTTTCATCCTGCTTTGTTTCAGACGCTCTTGTACTATTGGGTAGGGTTTTTTGGTATTTCAGAGGGCACTATAAGGATTCCTTTCATCATCGCCGGCGTATTCTCTATATTGTTTGCCTACCTAGTAGCTTCTTCCTGGTTTAATAAGACCACAGGACTCTTTGTAGCGGCTTCAATAGCATTTCTGGTATTTCCTCTCACCCATAGCCAGATCGCACGCCCTTATAGCCTAGGCCTGCTCTTTTCGTTGATGTCAGTGTGGTTTTGGACTCTAGTATTGTTTAAGCCTAAGCCCTACCAGGCATGGAAAATTTTGGCATACTGCCTCACTACAGCGATGAGTATGTACACACATTATTTCAGCTTTTTTCTGGTGATCGTAGTGTCATTGACAGGGTTGTTCTATCTGAGCAAAGACAACTACAAGAGGATTGTGATTTGCGCGTTGGTTATCTTTATTCTCTTTCTCCCGCATTTCAACATATCTCTGGCTCACGTTACCATTGGTGGCTTTAGGGAAGGTGGCTGGCTTGGACCGCCCAACTTAGGGGGTAGTTGGTTTTGGGCCTATCTGGTCAATTGCTTCAATGGATCTGTGATTGTTTTGTTGGGCTACTTCTCCATCTTCTTCTTCTTTTTAGTACGGAATTATCATAAGGTAGGAGTAAATAGGTTTCATCTGTTCTCTCTACTCTGGTTCCTCGCTCCTTTCGTTGTTGGATATACATATTCCATACTCAGATACCCGGTGTTACAGCAGTCCGTTCTGTTATTTTCTTTTCCCTACCTGATTATCTTAATGTTTTCTTTTATTGAGAATAAGCCATGGAATAAATTAAAAACAACGCTCCTGGTGGTTTTTCTGAGCCTTGGAGTGATTAGTACCGTTATGGTTGAAAAGTTTTATCAAACACATCATTTCGGCACCTTAAAGGAAGTAGTACAGGATGTGTTCCACTACGTGGATAAGTATGGGGAGCAAAATATCACCAAAACAACCAATGTTGGATTTGCCTACTTCTTTGGATACTATTTTGATAAGTACAATCGCCATATTGAATTTGAGGAATATGATAATGGGGAGGCAAAGGAAGAGCGATATGTTAATCAGGGGAGAGACCAATTACGGCTATTCTCTAATATTATTGATGAAAGTGACGAGCCGTATTTTTTGTATTGTTGGTCAAGTAAGCATAGCCCATTGGAGATACCGGAAATGATAGCGGACAAGTATCCATATTTACTTGAAAGAAGCCATTACTTCAATTCCGAGAGTTACTTATTTGGTCAGCGCAGCAGCTCGAAAGTGATCCAGCCTGAAGTTATTTATTCCTCAAATTGTGATTTTGACCAGCAGTCGGAGGATTGGCGGGGAGATCGCTCGACTATAAGCCGAGAGATTGCCCATAGCGGGTCCAGCTCCTTTAAGCTTTCAGAGAACACCGACTTCAGTTTGACATTTTCATCGAAGATTAAAGACATCATGGACTACGATGAGAATGTGCTTCACGCCAGCGTATGGGCCTTTATGCAACAAGCTCAAGATGAAGCAATCCTGGTCATCTCTTTAGAAAATGACAAGGGTGAAGTATATGTTTGGCGCGGGATGAACTTCTCCTATTTCATTGACCAGCCCAATACTTGGACTAAAATATACCACTCCTGGAGGTTTGACCATATCCGATCTGGTGAGGACCAGGTTAAGATATATATCTGGAATGGTGACAGGAATAGCTTTTATATTGATGATTTTAGTATAAAAGTTGTTCAGGGCAACCCGATAATTTATGGAAGGAAACAGAGATTATTGTAAACGGTGTTTTCCTGATAAGATGTATAATAAATATCCATTTTTTCTGTTTATTGCATCCACCAGGATTCTTGAATCCAAGAAAATAAAACCGTTTATTTTGCAGCTGTACTGTGCGTCTTTGCTTTTCTTACTGCTTTCTTCCACATGTGTAGGGCAGGGCATTGCTATTGGAGATTGGCAGATACACTTGCCCTTTAGCGATGCCAAACAGGTAGTTGAGGCAGGGGATAGAATATATTGTGCTACCGGGTCTTCTGTCTTCTACCTTGACAAAGGAGACAATTCCCTGACACGTATGTCCAAAGTATCAGGACTATCAGATGTGCAGGTAAGCACTATAGGATATGAGGCCTATGGCGATATCCTGATAATAGCCTATACCAACGCTAATATTGACCTGGTCAAACAGGGGGTTGTTAATAATATTTCAGATATAAAGCGTAAAAGTATTTTGGGCGACAAGAGCCTGAATAGCATTGCTGTGTACGATGGTTTTGCATATATTGCTTGTGGGTTTGGGATAGTAGCACTGGATTTGCAAAAGAATGAAATCAAGGACACATACTATATTTCAACAGCACAAGATGCAGTAAATCAGATAGTTGTACATGCTGATACTATATATGCAGCCACGGATAATGGATTATACAAGGCACCGTTTTCTAATGCCAATTTAACGGATTTTAACACATGGGTTCTTGAAGCCAAGCTGACAGCTACCACATACAGCTCGATTGCAGTTCTAAATGGAGAGCTGTTCATTGTTCAGTCAAATAATCCTGGTGACACCATACTGAACGATTCCGTTTTTGTACGGGACGTAAATGGAAGCTGGTCAAATTTTGACCCCACATTGTCAGAAAACATATTACAGGTTGTACCGAGTTATTCCAGAATTTTAGTAGTTGTAAATGGCGCTGTCTACAAGTATGATGTGAATGGGACTAAACTCGCTACTTATTCTAATCCAGTTGACCCTCGCCATGCTATTCTGGATGTTGATGGCAACATATGGATCGCTGATTACTATGCAGGGTTAAACCAAAATAACGTACCATGGGGAGTCTATCCCAACGGCCCTGGGTCCAGTAATGTGTTTGACATGGCACTTGCTGAGGACGATCTATGGGTGGCGCCGGGCGGGCGAACAGGTGGATGGAATAGTTCGAATATACAGGATGGTATATTCAATTATATTGGTAACAATTGGGAGGTGCGCGACAACACATTTTATGATAATGCGAGGGACTTCATTCGAATCGTGGTTGATCCAACAGATAAAGATCACGTCTTCGCAGGTTCGTGGGGATACGGGGTTGCCGAGCTATATCAGGGCAGTTTGGTCAAGCTGTATGGAGAAGCCAATACGGACAGTGCCCTTCAGTCCGTTGTCCCGAATGATAATTTTATCAGGGTAGGGGGACTTTCTTTCGATCAGGCCGGAAACCTCTGGGTATCATGTACTGCGGTTGAGAATCTGTTATGCGTTCGAAAACCCAACGGAACCTGGTACAGTTATGATTTTCCTGCCATTGGATCTGTTTCCAGGGTTGCTGATGTTCTAGTAGATCAACAGGGCTACAAATGGGTGCTGCTCCACAATGAAGGCATTCTGGTATATGATGACAAAGGCACATTGGGCAACAAGAACGATGATCAGGATGTCCATTTGGTAAGTGCTGTTGGTTCAGGCAATGTTGCCTTAGATGTACGGTCTATTGCTGAGGACCTGGATGGGGAGATATGGATTGGAACCAACCAAGGTGTGTACGTATTCTATTCTCCATCTCTGGTTTTTACCAATGAGGATTATGACGCTCAGCAGATTTTGGTAGAACAGGATGGCTATTTTCAATATTTGCTGGAAACGGAAGCCGTTACGGCTATAGCTATAGATGGTGCTAACAGAAAGTGGCTGGGAACAGAGAATGCCGGGGTATTTTTAATGTCAGAAGATGGGACTACGGAGCTGCAGCATTTTACCACGGATAACAGCCCTCTGATTTCTGACAATATCATCACCATTGCGATCAACCATGTCAATGGAGAAGTGTTCTTTGGTACGGAAAAGGGTATTATATCTTATAAAAGTACTGCTACAGAGGGCGCCCTCACACATACTGATGTGTATGCCTACCCAAACCCCGTTCGGGAGAGCTTCACGGGGACTATTGCCATTAAAGGGTTGGTTACAGATGCGGATGTCAAGATCACAGATATATCTGGGGCACTTATTTATCAGACAAAAGCACTTGGAGGACAGGCGATATGGGATGGAAAGAACTTCAATGGGGAAAAGGCACATACCGGAATATACCTAGTGTATGCAACCAATGAGGATGGATCACAAACAGTGGTCACCAAGATAATGATGATTAATTGAGAAGGAGGAAGATTTGCACCTTTAATTTCTTGAATCGATAGTTGTATCCGGGTATGAAAAGTCTGCTCATTAAGGTTAAGCCAATAGGCATCACACTCTGTATCCTTGTGTTCACCCTGGAGCTATCTCCATATATAATTTCACCGATTGTAACAGGGTACGCCTTCTCCAGAGCAGAGACCCAGAGCTTATTGTTGGGCACTGATCCAGTGAGTAATTTTGAGCCTCTTTCAGAATCCCAGGAAGACAAAGAGGGTGGATACCTGGGGAGAAATGCGATACACCCATATATTGGTTTTGTAGCCAGGCCTGGCAGCACCAGGAATGAATTTGGATTTCCAGGCCCATCTCCACTTGTGAAGTCATCAGGGAACAAAGTTAACATCTGCTTAACTGGTGGTTCTGTCGCAATGAGTTTGTACAATAGCTGTAAGGACCGCATGGCTGTGACACTTGGCCAAAGCGCACACTTTCGGGATAAAGAGATCAATATTGTGCTGATAGCCCTGGCAGGGTTTAAGCAACCACAGCAGTTGATGGCACTTAGTTATTTAATGGTTCAGGGTGCTGAGTACGATCTGGTTATTAATTTGGATGGGTTTAATGAAATAGCGCTGCCCTTTAGTGACAATATGCCGTTCGGCGTGTCACCCTCCTACCCAAGACATTGGAACATGCTTGCAAGGAAGGGGATTAACTCTTCGGCTTTGGAACTGATGGCTGAACAGGCGTTAGGGCATAACAAAAGAAAGCATGCCAGAAAATGGTTTTCTGCTTCTGTTCTGCGCCACAGTAATTTTGCTTTGTTCCTGTGTGGGTTTCTCGATAATCAGAAGGCTTTGCATTTATATGAGTTGGAAAAGGAGCTTCGAGCTGTGGTGAAGGGACTGGATAAAGATTACCAGGCAGTAGGCCCTGATATATCTTATGGTGACACCACTCAGTATTTAGTGCATTGTGCAGATATATGGAGAAATGCATCGGCTCAGATGGCATCCCTTGAGGCCGTGGGGGCATTTGACTACTTTCATTTCTTGCAGCCCAATCAATATTTGACTGGCTCTAAAGTTCTTACCGAAGAGGAGCTGGTGACCGCATATGAGGAGGGTCCGTTGGATTACAAAACTGCGGTGATGAAAAGCTACCCGCTTTTGAGGACGAAAGGAATGGAGTTGAAGGATCTCAACATTGATTTTACAGATTTATCAATGCTGTTTAAGGATGAGCCACGCACAGTTTATCAGGATAAATGTTGCCATTTTAATCAGTTGGGCAATGAGCTAATTGCGGATAGAATCACCGCCAAAATTATTGAGGTCCTGGATAGCAAGCCCCCCCCGTCTTTGAAATAGAGTCTTTCACGCTTCATCCACTCGCATACGATGAAAAGGTATTCGTATCTTTACGCTTCCGTTTCTTAATGATTTCAGGTTGATTTATAGTACAAGAGGAATAGTTCTGTCCCAGATAAATTACGGCGAATCGAGCGTGGTGACAAAGGTGTATACTGAGCTATATGGCTTGCAGTCATATATTATTAATGGTGTCCGTAAACGAAAGGCGAAGATAAAATCCAATATTCTGCAACCATTGTCAATGCTTGACATGGGAGTTTATAACAGGGAAAACCGGAGCCTACAGAGAATAAAATATGCAAATGCTATCAATCCCGCTTCTAGGATAGGTTTGGATATGGTAAAAGGGTCATTGGCAATATTTATTGCGGAGGTATTGTTCAGGTCTATCAGGGAACAAGAACCCAATCAAAATCTATTCAGCTTTCTGGTGCAATTCATTAGTGATCTGGAAACGGAGGACGGAAGTGTGTCAAACTACCATCTCCTGTTCATGCTTGATCTTACAGGGTATCTGGGGTTTTATCCGTCTTCGCCTTCATCTGGGTCGGCTGCTTATTTTGACAAGCGGGAAGGCTTGTTTTGTGTTGAGGTGCCTCAGCATGGAGATTGGATGGATGAGGAATCCTCTGAGATCTTCAAGCGTTTAATGAGAGCAAGTACTGAAAATATAGCCAGTATTAAATTATCATCTTTGCAGAGAAATGATCTTCTTAATCACCTGATAGCGTTTTATGATTTGCACTTGGATGCCAGGTTGAACATCAAGTCGCACAAAATCTTGCAAACGGTCATGTAATTAATCTGAGAGTGGAGCTGAATAGTATAGCAGGTGTATGTTTTTTTCTAACCAGAGTTATGGCATTATTGTCCATTATTCTGGCATACTCACCATCAGCCAGGTCACAAAACCTAGAGATCTTTGACAGGGCAACGGAGAAAAGAATAGAAAATGTAGCCGTCTTCAGCACGGGGAAGGGAGCTTCAGTCATCTCTAACAAGAATGGGGAGATAAGCCTGGAAGCGTTTCAGATGGAAGACACCATTATATTTCAACACCCTACTTACATTAATTTTTTCTACACCAAGCAGCAATTGGGAGCCATGAAATACAAAGTGTACCTGGTCAGAGATGTTCACATGCTTAAGGAGGTAGTGCTTTCAGCATCTAAAACAGAGGAGAAACGGGAAGATATTCCAGCACAGATGGAAATTATAGACTACCGTGATGTGGCGAGCTTAAACCCTCAAACAACGGCGGATATGTTGATGAGCAGCGGTGCTATCTCAGTGCAAAAAAGTCAGATGGGTGGTGGAAGTCCAGTGATTCGAGGGTTTGAAGCCAACAAAATTTTACTGGTAGTTGATGGTGTTCGGATGAACAATGCCATCTACAGAAGTGGGCACTTACAAAATGTGATAACTATTGACCCCTCAGTGCTGGAAAGAACGGAAATTATTTTTGGCCCCAGTTCAGTAATGTATGGTAGCGACGCGCTTGGAGGGGTGATGCACTTCTACACGAAAAGGCCTTTGTTGGCATACAATGACTCCACTTCGAATGAAAATATCAACGGGTATATCCGTTATTCTTCCGCAAATCGTGAGAAAACCACCCACTTTGACTTTCAGGTTGGGTTTAAGAAGGTGGGCCTGCTCACTAGCATTACACATAGTGTTTTTGGTGATTTGATGGCAGGCACCAGGCACAGGTCAGACTATCCTGAATTTGGCAAGCTCGAAAAGTATTATTACAAAACAACACATGGCCATGATACCATGTTGGTGAATGCACAACCCAATCTACAGAGAAACACGGGATATAATCAGGTAAACCTGCAACAGAAAATATTTTACCGCCCTAATCCCAAGGTCGGATTTACGCTCAACGTTCAGTACTCTTCTTCTTCGCTTATCCCCAGGTACGACAAGATGAATGACTTTGTTGATGATACGTTAAAATACGCGGAGTGGTATTATGGGCCGCAGGAGCGGTTGTTTACCGCCCTAACAACTGACCTCTCTGCCAGGACCTTGTTCTACGATAAGGGTACGGTGATATTTGGTTATCAAAAAGTTGCGGAAGAAAGGATTACCCGAAAATTCCTGAATTCATTTAGGACCACGCGGAATGAGTTGGTTGATGTTATGACATTCAATGCTGATTTCTTCAAGGTTATTGATTCAGCAAGGAGCTTCCAATATGGCGCAGAGCTAACTCACAATAAGGTAACTTCAGATGCGCTGACAGAGAACATCAAGGACAGTACAACTGAATATGCACCGACACGATATCCAGATGGCGGGAGTGATGTTCAATCGTCTGCAGCATACCTTACCTATAAATGGTGGCTGAACAAGAAAATATTGCTCAATGCGGGCCTCAGGTATAGCCAGGTTGACATGTTCTCTAAATTTCAAGACACCAATCCATACAATTTCACCTATGATAACATTACGATCAACACAAATGCTTTCAATGGAAGTGCTGGCCTGGTTTTGAGGCCATCACCTAAGTGGCAATTCAACGTATCAACTGCTACGGGGTTCAGGGCACCTAATGTAGATGATTACGGTAAAGTTTTTGCGAAAGATGACTACGTAGTTGTGCCAAACCCCAATCTTGTTCCTGAATATGTCAAGAGTGCGGAGTTGAGTATCAGTAGAAAGTTCAATGACCGGGCCTCAGAAATTAAATTAATCGGCTACTATACCTACCTTACAGATGCAATTGTAAGGCGAGATTTTGAACTCAATGGAGATTCAACAATGGTTTATGATGGAGACACACTTCAAATAACCGCAAATATCAATGCAAATGAGGCCATTATTTATGGAGCATTTTTAGGGGTCAAATGGCGAGTGTCAAAAACCTTAAGCCTTGAAAGCAATATCAACTACACCTATGGGGAAGACCTGACGGAGAAAGTGCCGATGTCACACATACCCCCTATATTTGGAAAAACCACATTGAATTACGTGTTTCTCAAGGGAGAGAAATTAAAACCACTCAAGCTAAGTCTGTACTCTCATTACAACGGGTGGAAGCGGCTGTCTGATTATGGTTCTATCAGTGTTGATAATCTTTCTGAAGCAACAGAAGACGGTATGCCCGCATGGTATACCATGAATTTCAATGGGTCATATGAGTTTAAGATCAAAACCCCTTATTATGAGCAAGAACACACACTTCAGGAAGTAGAAAATAGTCGAGTACTGCTAATTCAACTGGGCATTGAGAATATTGCAGATACTCACTACCGGTACTTTGCCTCGGGGATAAGTGCCCCCGGCAGAAATTTTGTTCTAACTTTACGTGCGTACTTTTAGAAGAAATCAATGGGGAGAGTCACCTTAACAGGAATGGAGTTTTTTTCGCATCATGGGTACTATGATGACGAGATAACAAGAGGCAATAAATTTGTTGTTGATCTGGAGATCGAGCTTGACACATCAAGGGCTGCAGCCTCCGATGAGTTGGATGAGGCACTTAACTATGAATTGATTTACGAACTGGTTAAAGCAGAAATGGCAGTGCGTTCCAACCTGTTGGAGCATGCAGCACAAAGGATGGCCAGTAAGATAAAGCAAGAGTTTCCTGAAATTGACAAAGTAGAGCTAACTCTTGCCAAATTCAACCCGCCTCTCAAGGGGATTGTTCAGAAGGTCAGTGTAACGATTAAGGAGTAATTGCTTAATTTTGCCACCGGTTGTGTGGACGGATGGGGTAGAGGCGCTATTAAGCATGCCAATACTACTTTATTTACTACAAACCGGTCATGGAAAATACGGTCGCGTGGCCGAGTGGCTTAGGCGCTGGTCTGCAAAACCAGTTACAGCGGTTCGAATCCGCTCGCGACCTCCGAGAAAGCCCTCACCGTAAGGTGGGGGTTTCCTTTGAAGGGGAACCCTCCCTCCAGAGATACTCATCTGCTCCTGAGGTTGTCGAAGCTTTAGCGGTAAAACTGCTTTGTGAATTGCTCTCTGTTCGTTTCTGAATAATGGCACCATTTAAATCTACTGCTGAGGTAGTGTCCCCAAATCCAATCCCTTCGGCATCGCTGTTGACCTTAGAAATGCTTCGTAAAACCGTTGATAATTGTGACACAACCACACTGTGTCTAGCAATTAGATTTCCTCCTCCAAAAACATTTAGTAAGTGCGAAGGCCCCACCGTTCCTATGCCAATACTATCAGATAGGTTATATACATAATTTCCTGAGGCAAGCCCAATGATTATTAACGCTGCCTGATGTAAGAGAACGCCATATGCTCAGCTATCAATTACGTACAAGTCTGAGCTAGCCCACCTCAATGTGCCTTCGTTTGCCTTTGGAGCAAATTTAATTTTAATTACCATTGGTAAAAGGATGTTCGCGATCTCAATAAGGTCGCGTTAACAATGGAAGCGGTGTGCTATACCTTGTACTTTTCGTGTAGAAATTCCTGGTAGGGGCTCAGGTTCGCCAGCACCTGTAGTAGGCGATACAGGCTGTGGAAGTCTTCCTCGTTTGACGCAATGCTCAGCTTTTTAACCCTATAAGCATCATAATTACGAAGGGCTTCTTTTTCTTCAGTTGTGACTTTTCCTACATCTCCTTTATCACGAAGGTCATTGATGCTGACCACTTTTTCGTGCGGCGATTTATTGTCACTCTTTTCTGCTAGCTCCAGAGCTTCAAGGATGGACTTTACTTTGTTCATGCGCTTCAAATAAGGTTATTTCATTGGCCAGCCACGAATTTATAGTGGAGAATGCGGGACTTGAACCCGCGACCCCTTGCCTGCCAGGCAAGTGCTCTAGCCAACTGAGCTAATCCCCCCTCTCTGTGCGTCAAATGTATCTTAGAAAAATCATACATTTACTTGTTTCAATCAGGAGTTTTCAACAATAGTTATTAACAATGTTACCTGTTGGGTTGAGAGAGTATGTGGAAGATTTGCTGACGGAGAGGTCGGGAAATCAAGTGCTGATAGAAGCAGTTTCGCCCGTAGGGGGAGGGTCAATAAACCAAACAACTGCGCTGAAAACGACTTCTGGTCCATATTTTCTCAAGTATAACAGCGCTTCTCTTTATCCCAATATGTTCGTATTGGAAGAGCGGGGATTGAAGCGATTGCATGAAACGGGAGAGATTCATATTCCCCAGATAATTAGTTCTGGTGAAATTGGAGAATTCTCTTTCCTGTTACTGGAATACATTGATTCAGCAGTCACGGGCAAGACCTTCTGGGAGGATTTCGGATCGTCATTGGCGAACATGCACAAGCATACCTCTGATCAATTCGGCCTGGACCACGACAATTATATTGGATCGTTAAAGCAATCAAATACCAACCACCCCAGCTGGGTCTCCTTCTTTATTGAGGAACGTCTTGAGCCACAGGTTCACATGGCGAACCTTTCTCCTGATACGCAGAAAATGTTCAACAAGCTTTACGCCAAGCTGGATGAGATCGTGCCTGCAGAAGCACCCGCATTGTTGCATGGTGATTTGTGGAGTGGCAATTATATGACATCAACGCGTGGTGAGCCCATCCTTATTGATCCGGCGGTGTATTACGGACACCGCGAAATGGACATAGGAATGACCAAATTGTTCGGTGGGTTTGCTCAGGCATTTTACTCTGGTTACGATGCGACCTTTCCACTAGAACCCGGATGGGAGATAAGAGTGGATATTTGCAACCTGTATCCTTTAATGGTCCATGTTAATTTATTTGGCGGGTCATATTTATCGAAAGTGAAAGCTATACTTAATAAATTTACTGCCTGATTTTAATAGTTTTGTCATACAATGAGTAAACAAGAAAAGTTTGATTCCCCCAAGGCCCCTGAACCAGTGGGTCTTTATCCGCACGCGCGCAGGGTGGGGGATATCCTTTATCTATCTGGAGTGGGGCCTAGAGAAAGAGGGTCCAAAGATATTCCTGGAGTTGTCCTTGACACTGAAGGTAATGTTGTGTCGTATGATATCGAAAAACAATGCCACTCAGTATTTGCCAACGTACGCTACATTCTTGAAGATGCCGGTTCTTCCTGGGGTAACATTGTGGATGTTACGGTCTTCCTTACCAATATGAAGGCGGACTTTGAAACCTATAATAAGATATATGCGGAATACTTCAAGGACAACCAGCCCTGTCGTACTACGGTAGAAATTTCCAGTCTTCCAACCCCAATTGGGATCGAGCTAAAAGTTATTGCGACAATTTGATTGATACGGTGATCTCTGCAGTTTATCAATGAACACATCCCTACTGCAGACCAATATTAATGTACATCAGGGCCCTATATCAGCGGCCTCCTTTAACAAGATCATCCAAATTTCTTATTTTTGCACGCCTTGAAAAGGGGTATTTATATGAGCAAATACACGGAATATAAAGTCTTGGACCTTTCTCAAATAGGGAAAGAGGTGCTGGATTGGTGGAAGAAAGACGACGTTTTTGAAAAAACTATTTCAAATCGCGATGGTGCCCCGACCTTTACCTTTTACGAAGGCCCGCCTTCGGCCAATGGCCTCCCCGGGATTCACCATGTGACGTCTAGATCTATAAAGGACATTTTTTGTCGATACAAGACGCTTAAGGGCTTCCAGGTGAAGAGAAAAGCGGGTTGGGATACTCATGGCCTGCCTGTTGAGCTGAGTGTGGAGAAGGCCTTGGGGATTACTAAGGAGGACATTGGTAAAAGCATCTCAATCGCTGATTACAATCAGGAATGCCGCAAGGCTGTGCTGAAGTATAAAAAGGAATGGGACAACCTCACTGAAAAAATTGGTTTCTGGGTTGACCTCGAGAATCCATATATCACCTATGAAAATGATTATATAGAATCTGTTTGGAGCCTACTCAAGACTTTGCATGGAAAGGATCTGCTTTACAAGGGTTACGCCATACAGCCTTATTCGCCTATGGCAGGTACTGGGTTGAGTACTCATGAATTGAACCTGCCAGGATGTTACCGCGATGTAACAGACACCTCGGTGACTGCACAGTTTAAGATTAAAAGAAATAAAAACTCGGCTTTTTTGTTTGGCGATAACAATGAAGAGGTGTTTTTTCTGGCCTGGACCACAACTCCATGGACGCTTCCATCCAATTGCGCATTGGCAGTAGGCAAGAATATAGCTTATGTCAAAGTCAAAACGTACAACCAGTATACTTTCGCTCCTGTTTCAGTAATTATTGCAGAAGACCTTGCCAGTTCTTTTTTTAAGGAAGAGCTGAAAGAAAAGCCCCTGGACTCATACAAGGAGGGAGACAAAGAAATTCCGTACTCCCTTGAAGGCGCTTACACTGGCGCTGAGCTTGAAGGCGCCTACTATGAGCAATTGTTGCCTTATGTTCAGCCAGATGGAGATGCGTTTCGGGTGATCATTGGAGATTTTGTTACCACTGAAGACGGAACTGGAATTGTCCATACAGCATCTGTTTTTGGTGCGGATGATTACAGGGTTTGCAAGGAAAATGACGTCCCCTCTATTCTTGTAGAAGATGAAGAGGGGAATCAGGGCCCACTGGTTAACAAGCAAGGTAGGTTTGTAAAGGAAGTTAATGACTACGCCGGCATGTTTGTGAGGTCAGAGTATGAGGAGGATGAAGTGCTGAGTTCAACAGGTTACAAATCCGCTGATGTCCAAATAGCAATTAAACTAAAAGAGGAAAACAAGGCGTTTCATGTAGAGAAGCATGTTCACTCTTATCCACATTGCTGGAGAACAGACAAGCCAATTCTGTATTACCCTCTTGATTCCTGGTTCATAAAGACAACAGCAGTTAAGGACAGGCTGGTTGAGCTCAACAAGACAATTAATTGGAAACCCGAATCTACTGGATCCGGGAGGTTCGGCAATTGGCTGGAGAATTTGGTGGACTGGAACTTGTCACGTTCGCGGTACTGGGGTACCCCTTTGCCGGTGTGGGTCAGTGAAGATGGTGTGGAAAACAAGTGCATAGGGTCTGTTGAGGAACTAAAAACGGAAGTTAAAAAGTCAATAGTTGCAGGATTTATGGATGCGGAACTGCCGGAAAATTTTGATCTGCACCGCCCTTATATTGATGATGTGATCCTGGTTTCCGAGAGTGGGAAGAGGATGATCAGGGAAGCGGACCTGATAGATGTATGGTTTGACTCTGGAGCCATGCCTTATGCACAATGGCACTTCCCCATAGAGAACAAAGAAATTTTTGAAGCAAGCTTTCCGGCAGATTTTATTTCGGAAGGTGTTGACCAGACCAGGGGTTGGTTTTTTACACTTCATGTGTTAGGGACGATGCTTTTTGATTCAGTGGCATTTAAGAATGTGATATCTCATGGGTTGGTACTTGATAAAGAGGGCAACAAAATGTCTAAACGTTTGGGAAATACTGTAGATCCCTTTAAAATTGTAGAGAAATATGGTGCAGATGCACCCAGATGGTATATGATTACCAATGCGCAACCTTGGGATAATCTAAGGTTCGATGAAGGCGGGATAAACGAGGTGCGAAGAAAGTTCTTCGGAACCCTTTATAACACGTATGCTTTTTACGCCCTATATGCAAATATTGATGGGTTTCATGATCAGGAAGAGGAGGTCCCCATAGCGGAAAGGCCCGAAATTGACAGATGGATTACTTCGTTGCTCAATACCCTTATTAAAGAGGTTGATGGGCACTACACAGATTATGAGCCCACCCGGGCTGGACGGGCCATTCAAAAGTTTGTTGATGACCATTTAAGCAATTGGTATGTTCGGTTGTGTAGAAGGAGATTTTGGAAGGGAGAATATTCCCGGGACAAAATATCTGCATATCAGACGCTAAACAAATGCTTGTCAGTGGTGGCACAACTAGCTTCTCCTATAGCGCCATTTTTTATGGATCGACTTTATCTGGATCTCAAACCACAGGAGGAAAAAGGGCTTTCAGTGCATTTGAGTGATTTTCCTGAAGCAAATGAAAAGGCGATAGACCTGGATTTGGAGGAAAGAATGAAAATTGCTCAAACTATTTCTTCATTGGTGCTTTCATTAAGAAAGAAGGAGGGCATTAAGGTGCGTCAGCCACTACAAAAGATAATGGTACCTGTACTGAACAGCGAGTTCCATGACAGGTTGAAGTTGGTAGAGAAGATTATTCTCTCAGAAGTAAATGTGAAGGAATTGGAGTATTTGACCCACGATGCTGGGGTGTTCTCCAAACAAATAAAGCCCAACTTTAAGACCCTGGGCCCCAGATACGGGAAGCATATGAAAGCGATAGCGGCCGCATTTGCCGACATAAAAATTGAAGATATTGAAACCCTTGAACAGGGAAATACGTATGAAATTATCATTGCTGACCAAGCAATAGAAATTGGGCCGGAAGACGTTGAGATCAGCTCGGGAGATGTGCCTGGATGGCTGGTGAGTAGTTTGGGTGGCCTAACGGTTGCACTGGACGTAAGTATTAGTGAACAGCTGAAGGAAGAAGGCATAGCTCGGGATCTGGTAAATAAGATTCAGAACCTTAGGAAAGAGAAAAATTTTGAGGTAACAGATAAAATATTTCTCCAGATCAAAAGCGATAGTTTGATTGACTCTGCTATTAATAATAATTTAAATTATATTTGCGCCGAAACACTGGCTACATCTCTGGAAATCATAGAAGAATTGGGCGATAGTAAAGGGGAGTTAGTGGAGGTCAATGATCAAATTAGTGCATTGATCACATTGGATAGAGTTTAGGCCCTATAATACTTAGAAAACGATTAAGATGGCAACAAAGACACACAAGAAAATAAAGTACTCAAAAACTGAACTGGAAGAATTCAAAACACTGATTCAACAGAAGCTTGAGAAGGCCTATGCGGAGTACGAGGTGTTTAAGGGTAATATCTCAGGTGATGATGATCATGGTACGAATGACACTTCCCCCACCTTCAAGGTGCTGGAAGAGGGGTCAGAAGTGCTGTCAAAAGAGGAAAATGCCCAATTGGCAGTTCGCCAAAGAAAATTTATTCAGCATCTTGAGAACGCCCTACTCAGAATTGAAAATGGAAGTTATGGCATTTGCCGAGTAACAGGCAATCTCATCTCAAAGCAGCGGCTTCGCGCTGTTCCACATGCGACATTAAGCATTGACGCCAAAAAAGCGCAGTAATTACGCATTATAAACGCGTGTTTGATAAGAGCAACCAACGTTTAGACGGCCCATCATTCCTATCATATTTTGAAAAAACCACTACTGATCATTGTTCTGGTATTGGTAG
>Ga0302119_10000486_pt1 | contig 17887 bp, 17 predicted proteins | sample AG5_Tmax_MG_FD_203114 | JGI IMG/M metagenome (GOLD analysis project Ga0302119, IMG submission 203114) | Marine microbial communities from Western Arctic Ocean, Canada - AG5_Tmax | ecosystem: Environmental > Aquatic > Marine > Oceanic | place: Canada: Western Arctic Ocean | collected 2017-10-01 | reverse complement strand
TGCCCGGCGTGGAAGAGCGCCTCAACCACGGGGCGGCGACCTTCGGCGTCGTAAAGCGCCCCGCCTTCTGCAACCTCCACGAGCATCCCCTCGACGGGCGTCCCACCATCTGGTTCAAGGCAGCCCCGGGAGTCCAGACCGAGCTCGTCGATCAGGAACCCGAACGTTTCTTCGTGCCGCCGTACGTGGGCCCGCGGGGCTGGGTGGGCCTGAGGCTCGACGTGGACCTCGACTGGGACGAGGTGGCCACCGTGGTCGAGGAGTCCTGGCGGCTCACGGCTCCGAAGCGACTCATCGCCGGGTTCGACGCCGGCTGACGAGTCGTTGGGAACATCGCCCGGTGGTGGTCAGGCCTCGAGGTGGCCCGACAGCACGTTGACCGTGTTGGTGCCGATCTCGGCGACCGCGTAGCCGCCCTCCATCACGTAGAGGGTGGGCAGGCCCAGGGCGCCTATGCGGCGTCCCACCTCCAGGTAGTCGGTCGTGGCCAGACGAAAGAAGCTGATCGGATCACCCTCGAAGGTGTCCACGCCGAGTGACACCACCAGGGCGTCCGGGCGGTGGGCGAGGATCCGCCTGCAGGCATCGCCCAGGGCCGTCCCCCATTCGTCGAAACCGGTACCGGGTCGCATCGGATAGTTGGCCGTATGGCCCTCACCCGGTCCTGCCCCCGTCTCGTCCTCATAACCCAGGAAGTACGGGAAGGCGTCGGCCGGGTGCCCATGGAGCGATGTGAACAGCACGTCAGCCCGCTCCCAGAAGATGCTCTGGGTGCCGTTGCCGTGGTGAAAGTCGATGTCCAGGACCGCCACCCGGTCGGCTCCGTCGACGAGAAACCCCTCGGCGGCAATAGCCGCGTTGTTCAGAAAGCAGTACCCGCCGAACTGGTCGGACGATGCGTGGTGGCCCGGCGGCCTGCACAGTCCGAAGGCCACCGGCGACCCTCCGGCGACAAGGCGCTGCCCGGTCTGGGCAATGGCCGCAGCAGCCGACGCGGCCTGCCACGTCCCAGCGGTGATCGCCGTCTCGGCGGCAAGGGCGAAGTACCCCAACCGACCATCTGGTTCAACGGGCACGCGGTCGTTCCGGAGCCCCCGAACCGGGAACATGGTGGGGATGGCGTCGCCCGTATGCCCGGCTGCCGTCCAGTCCTCCCAGAAGGTCCGGAGGAACTCGACGTAGGCCGGATCGTGGATCCGGACCACCCGGTCCAGGGCGAGCGGCTGGGGCTCGTAGCGGTCCTCGAAGCCGGCCGCATCCAGGGCGGCCACCACGTGGTCCCATCGCTCCGGGCACTCGAAGGGTCGCACGAAGGAACCCTCGTAGACCTCACCATCCGGGAAATGGGCCCGGTGGTCGTCGCTCAGGATGATCTTCAAACAGCCACCCCGGATCGATCCATATCCTTCCGGTCAGTCGCCTGACTCCACGCTGGATGGCCGGTAGAAGGTGAGCATCTGGGCGACGCCGCCGCCCACGCCCACCAGCAGGGCGATCCACAGGCCTGTCATGCCATCAAGGTCGCCGGCAATACCCATGGCATGATCCACCGACCATGAGCCGGGGCCCAGCATGGCGGCCACAAGGGACATGGCGGCCAGCACGAAGACGTACTCCCAGCCCTCCTTCAGGATCATGAAGCCGTTGGAGCGATGCGTCGTCCACCAGGCCACCGTCATGACGCCGATGATCCCCGCCGCAGCGAACGACGAGAGCAGGCCGACGGCCAGGAGCAGGCCCGCCCCCACCTCGCTGGTCGCTGCCAGGTATGCGTTCAGGCGACCCGGGCGCATGCCGATGCTGTCGAACCATCGACCGGTCCCGGGGATCTTCCCGCCGCCGGTGAACTTGTTCCAGCCGTGGGCGGCCATGGTCAACCCGATGACACACCTCAGGACCAGCAGGGCCAGGTCGGTCGCAGTCGTGGGTTCCATGTGGGTTCCTCCCAGTCGACCCGCCCGGCTCTCGGACGGCACGCGGGCCGGACACTACCGGGGGTTCCCGGAGTCGTTCTGGTCCGCCTGTCCGGTCCGGCACCGGCCCGTAGGCTGACCGGGTGATGGTCCTCAAGATCGCCTTCGCCGTCGCGGTGGCCATGTTCATATTCCGCCTGGGTCTCGCAGTGCTCAAGATGCTTGCCACGCCCATACCTGAGCCTCCGCCGGCCGGCGAGCTCCGCAAGGTGAAGCTGCAGTACCGCTGCAGCCTGTGTGGCACCGAGGTCCGCATGACGGTTGCCCCGGACGAGGCACCCGTTCCACCCCGTCACTGCATGGACGACATGGAACTCCAGCAGACCGAGGACCTCTAACCGAACGGCAGACGTCGTCCACAGCATGTGGATAAATCTGTGGGGGAATCACATCTGTGTGATTCGTCCCCGTGGCCCGAAGAACGGGCCCGTGTTCAGTGGTACTGCGTGGCGGTGATGATCCCGCCCAGGATCGATCCCAGGCCCAGCAGCAGGATGCCGTTGCTGGTTCCGCCCGGCATCCAACCCACGTAGTTGAAGAAGATGATCAGGACGCCGAGGCCGAGCAGCCCGAACATGATCGCCGCCAGCCATGTCGGAGAAGGCTCATGGCCAGCTGACATCGACGTGTCCGGACGCGCACCTGCCCTGGTGCCCTTCGGGGTGACCCGACCACCCTGGACCCTGCGCTTGGCTGGACCGGGCCGCGACGGCGCGTCCTGTGGATCGACGTTCTCGCTACTCGACATGCTCCGGAGGATAGGGCAATCGACGACCGACCCGGGTGGTCGGAACCAATTCCCCGACGGTGCAGCATGTGCCGGTGGCTAGCGTGAAGCGCGTGGGCGCCCGGGTACTGGTCATAGACAACTACGACTCGTTCGTCTACAACCTCGTCCAGTACCTCGGGGAACTGGGTGCCGAACCCATGGTCCACCGCCACGACGCCGTGGACCTGCCGGCCATAGCCGCCCTTGAACCCGATGCGCTGCTCATCAGCCCGGGACCGGGGCGCCCCGAGGACGCCGGTATTTCGACCGCTGCCATCCGGTGGGCGGCCGGCCGGATACCCGTACTGGGCGTGTGCCTCGGCCATCAGGCCATCGGAAGCACCTGGGGAGGCGACGTCGTACGTGCGCCGGAGGTCATGCACGGCAAGACCTCCATGATCCACCACGAGGGCACTGGAGTATTCGCCGGCCTTCCGAACCCCCTGAAGGCCACCCGGTACCACTCGCTGATCGTCGACCGCCAGTCCGTGCCCGACGAGTTGGAGATCACGGCCACCAGCGAGGACGGGCTGGTCATGGGACTACGCCACCGGGAGCTCGACGTGGAGGGCGTGCAGTTCCACCCGGAATCGATCCTCACGACCGGCGGCCACGACCTGCTGGCCAACTTCCTGGCACGCGTGGGCTGAACAGCCCGACTTCGTTCAATCCGTGGAGGCCGGACCATCCTCGGGCGCGTTCACATCGCCTGATCCGTCATCGGCCTGGCCAATGACGATCGTCACCGTCGTACCGAAGTCCACTTCGACGTCCGGGAGCGGGCTCTGACTGATGACCCGCCCGTCATTGGGGCTGTACGCGGGAAGCGGCTCGTAACGGACGTTCACATCCAGGTCCTCTGATTCCATGGCAAGCACGGCGGCAGCCTCCGTCATGGATTCGACCGATGGAACCATGACCAGCGGGAGCCCGGATGACACCACGATCTGGATGGTCCCGCCGGGCGCCAGCTCGCTGTGGGCGGGGGGTTCGGTCCGTACGACCTGGCCGATCGGCACGGTACGGCTGCGCTCCTGGGTTGTGCTGGCCTGCCAGCCGAGCTTGGAGACGATGTTCATGGCGTCCAGCACCGGACGGTTGCTCAGGTCCGGAACCTCCTCGACCGCCGGCCCCGTCGACACGAACAGGATCACCCTCGCTCCCGGCGCTGTCTCAAAACCGGGATCCGGGGACTGGTCGATGACCTCGCCATTCGGGACGACCGGATGCTCCTGCCCGACGGTCTCGACCTTCAGGCCCATCGCCTCGAGGTCACGGACCGCGTCGGTGGCGAGGTCGCCCAACACGTCAAGGAGCACCATCGGACCCGTTCCGCGGCTGACCCACAACCGGACCGTCTCCGCCGGTTCGATCTTGGTGCCAGCCGCCGGCTCCTGGCGGAAGACCGTGTTCTCCGGATATTGCGAGTTCACCTCGTAGTCCATCTGCACGCTGAGGTTGGCTTCGCGCAGCGTGTTGCGGGCCTGGTCCAGCGGTCGCCCGATAAGGGTGGGCACCTCGACGAGGGTGATGCCGACCGGAGCGGGATCGTCGCCGCTGACCCCCAGGGTGTCGAAGAATTCCAGCACCAGATACCCGAAGACGATGAGCAGCCCCGCCAGCACGACCGTGAACAGCGCCGTCCGACGCAGGCCGTCATCGCGCCGGTGCCGGGTTCCACCGCCGAAGTCCCCTACCGGCGCTGGCATCGCCGCTGCCGGGCTGGCATGTGCAATGGGAGCCGGAGAGCCCACCCGAAGGTCGTGCGCCCCCTCCCGGTAACGCCGGAGGTCTCCCCTCAGGTCCTCGGCGGTGGGGTACCGGTTCACCGGGTTCTTCGCCAGCAGTTTGAGGGTTATGGCCTCCAACGACTCGGCCACCGCAGCACCTGCGGTCCTCAACGACATCGGGCTGTCCTGGACATGGCGGTAGGCAATGGCCACCGGCGTCTCGCCCGTGAACGGAGGCCGACCGAGGAGCATCTCGTAGAGCACGATGCCCAGCGAGTACAGGTCGCTGCGGGGATCCACCGGACGTCCCTGCGCCTGCTCCGGCGAGAAGTAGGTGGCGGTACCCATGACGGAACCAGACTGGGTGAGGTCGTTCCTGGTACCCACCAGGGCCGTGGCGATGCCGAAGTCAGCCACCTTCACCTGCCCGTTGGGAGTCACCAGCACGTTGCCGGGCTTCACGTCCCTGTGAACGAGGCCGCTGCGATGGGCAAAGGCCAGGGCCGCGGCGATGTCAGCGCCGATGTCAGCGGCCCGGTCCGGGTGGATGCTCCCCTCGGATCGCAACATCTCGGCGAGGCTCCGGCCCTCTACGTACTCCATGACGATGAAGTAGGTGCCGAGTTCCTCGCCCCAGTCGTAGACGCTCACGATGTTCGGGTGGTTCAGGTTCGCCGCCGCCTTTGCCTCCCGACGGAAGCGCTCCACGAAGCTGGGATCACCGGAGAATTCGTCGAACAGGACCTTCACGGCGACCGGGCGATCAAGCAGCAGGTCCCGCGCCAGATAGACGTCGGCCATGCCACCGCGCGCGATCTGACGATGCAGTTCGTAACGGTCGTTGAAGACTGTGGGTCCCGGCGCTGACACGACGCTGGATTCTACCGCCAGCCGGATTCTCCCAATCGTCAGTCAGGCCTGATCGTCGGGAGAGGCCTCAACCGCCGCCCGGAAACCCTCGATCAGGCGCCTGGCCTCATCGAGCGATTCGACGACGATCGTCTCGTCCACGGCTATGCGGGTCGGCCCGTCCAGGCCGGTCAGCCGTAGGTCTCCACCCTCCACGAAGGTCGGATCAAACCACAGGAGGCCGGACGGCCGGCCACGAAAGACAGCCACGTCACCGTCATCGGATCCAATGAACCACCCCTGGCGGGCATACAGGCCGGCCACCAGGACGACAGTCGCCACCAGGCAGAAAACCATGGCAAGTGCCGTCCCAAACTCGATCCGGGCCTGATCAGCCGCCCCCCGGGAATGGGTTGACCGTTCCGATCTGGCGACCGGAACCGCCGATCGGCGGCCCTCGCGGGCCTCCGGTCCGGCCACGACCTCCACGACCAGGACCGTGACGTTGTCATGGCCGCCGTTCTCCACGGCTTCGCCGACCAGCCGGTCCGCCGCCTCCTGGACGGACCCGGCTGCAAGCACCTCGGCCAACCTCGCGTCGTCCAGCTCGTTGAACAGCCCATCGCTGCACAACAGGTACCGGTCACCAAGCGCCGGCTCGAGTTCCCAACTGTCGATCACCGGATCGGCTTCGATGCCGAGGGCCCGGGTGAGGATGTTGCGCTGCGGGTGCTGGGCCGCCTCCTCCGCGGAGAGTTCACCGGCCCGCATCAGGTCAGCCACGAGGCTGTGGTCGTCACTCACCTGCACCAGCTCACCGGCAGCCAGGCGGTACACCCGGCTGTCTCCGATGTTGGCGACGGCGAGAACCTCGTCGCCCGATGCGGAGTTCACGACGGCGAGGGCGCACAGGGTCGTTCCCATTCCGGAGAGATCCGGCCTGGTGACCGTCATCTCGAGGATGGTCCGGTTGGCCGACCGGACGGCAGCCACGAGGCCCGCACGGTCGGGTCGGTCGAACACGGCCAGGACGGCGGCCACCGCCTCGGCAGAAGCCACCTCGCCACCTCGGTGGCCTCCCATTCCATCGGCCACCACATACAGGCCATCGACCAGCCCGACAGAGTCCTGGTTGGAGGATCTGATCCGACCGGTGTGGCTGGCGGTCCCAGGTTCCAACCGCACCGACCGGCTGCGCGCCGTGCGTCCGGAGGCGATCACGGTCTCCGCGGCACGACGAGTGCACCCGCGCACCCGGGGCATGGAAGATCGACGAGAAGCACGGCACCCACGGTGTGTCGATACTACAGGTCACCCTGTGGGCGATCCGGGCGGTGGCCGGGCCGGCCGCGCCTGATTTCGTCGACTCCCGTTAGCATTTCGGGCGCTGCACGCGCGAGTGGCGGAATTGGCAGACGCGCAGGATTCAGGTTCCTGTGTCCGAAAGGATGTGAGGGTTCAAGTCCCTCCTCGCGCACCACTCTTGGGAGTACCCGCGGCTGCATCCAGCCCCGGTCCGCCCGCTCTCCGATCGTGGATCAGAACGCCGGACCCGGCGGTACCTCCACATCCGGTCGTGGTTCGCAGCCCGCCAGCTCCACCAGCAGCTCCATCTCTTCGACCGAGGTCGGTCGCACCGTGAGACCGGTCGCCAGGGTCGACCTCCACTGCTCGAACCTCCCGGCTATGCGTTGCCGGGAACCAACCAGGGCCCCGTCGTCCAGATAGTCATCCGGCACTGCGGCAGCAGCCTCGTCCCGGAGACCTGCGGCGAACAGTTCGGTTATCCGGTCGGCGGCCTCGCCGAATCCCCGGCGGGCCATGGCGTCGCGATGGAAGTTGTGCGACGACGGCCCGTAGCCACCGACCCTCATCGCCACGCCCGGGCGGGCCGCGTCGAATACCGCTGCCACGTCGTCGGTGAGCCTGACCGTCACCCCGACCTGCACCTCCAGGTCCGCCATCGTGCGACCACCGCGCTCCAGCCCGAGAGCCAGGTCGTCGGCGTAGAGGTGGGCGCTCCCCGGGGTGTACCCCAAGGGCAACCAACCATTGGCCACCTCGGCGGTCAGGCGCACGTTGGCCGGCCCACCGGTGGCCAGGAAGATGGGCAGATCGGGGTTCATGTGCAGGATCGACTTCAACGGGCGACCGGCCCCGATCGATCCCGGCCCGGTGTAGGGAAGTGCCAACTCCGATCCGTCGTGGGCAACCGGTCCCTCCCTTCGGAACACCTGCCGGACGATCGCCACGTAGTCCCGGAGCCGCTCGTTGGGGTGCCCCCAGGGCTGGCCATACCAACCCTCGGCCACCCGCGGCCCGGACAATCCGAGACCACACACCACCCGCCCGGGAGCCAACCCGTCAAGCGTCCCGAACTGCATTGCCGTCGTCGTCGGGGGCCGGGCCGGAACCTGGGCGACTGCGCTACCCAACCGGAGGTACCGCGTGTGGGCGGCCAGGAAGGCAAGGGGGGTGACGGCGTCGGCGCCGTATATCTCAGCCGTCCAGACCGAGTCGAAGCCCAGCCGCTCTGCCAGCAGTACCCGCCGAAGGGGCAGTTCCACGCGGGGTTCGGACCAGATGTCCAGACCCAGTCCGAGCTTCACGTCCGATCCGTCCTATGCGTTGACGTCGACCACGACCCGGCCGCGGATCCGGCCGCCCAGGATCTCCTCGGACACGGCCGGCACCTCGGCCAGAGGGACCACGCGTGTCATCGACGCCAGCAGGCCACGATCCAGGTCCTCATCGAGGCGCCGCCATGCCTCGAGCCGACGGGGAAGCGCCACGTGTACCGAATGGACGCCGCGCAGGGTCACACCGCGCAGGATGAACGGCGCCACCGTCGTCTCCAGGTCCATACCCTGGGCCAGACCGCAGGCGGCCACGCAACCCTCCGGCTGGATCTGGGCCAGCACGTTGGCCAGCGTGTGGCTGCCCACCGCATCCACGGCTCCCGCCCACCGGGCACGGGCAAGGGCGCGCCCCCCTCCCTCGGAGAGCTCACCGCGTTCGAGGATCACCGACGCCCCGAGGCTTTTCAGGTAATCAGCCTCGGCGGGACGCCCGGTCGAGGCATGCACCTCGTATCCCCTCGCCGCCAGCAACGCCACCGCCACGCTGCCGACTCCTCCTGCAGCACCGGTCACCAGCACCGGACCGGATCCAGGCGTGACGTCGTGGTCCTCCAGTGCGAGCACGCAGAGCATCGCCGTGTACCCCGCCGTGCCGATGGCCATGGCCTCCAGCGAGGTGATTCCGGCGGGGATCGGAACGGTCCAACCGGCCTTCACCCTGGCCCGCTGGGAGAACCCTCCCCAGGCCTCCTCGCCCAGACCCCAGCCGTTCACGACCACCCGGTCTCCAACCGCCACCTCGGGGGAGTCCGACGCCGCCACCGTGCCCGCCAGGTCGATTCCCGGAACCATGGGGAAGTTCCGGACAATGGGCGACGAGTCGGTGACCGCAAGGCCGTCCTTGAAGTTGACCGTCGAGTACTCGACGTCGACGACCACGTCACCCTCAGGCAGGTCGTCGTCGGACAACTCCACGATCCCGCAGGTGAAACCGTCATCGGGCCTGTCGACCATCAGGGCTCTGAACATCAGGAATCCTCCGCCTGCTCCCCGGCCGGGGCCGGAATCAACTCGGTCAGCTACCGAACATTGCCAGCCACTGTTCCTCGGAACGTGGCTTGAACACGAAGTTGTCCCGACGGGTCTCGCCCATCGGAGCCGAAGGCTGCGGGGAGTAGAGGTGGCCCGGATAGAGCACCGCCTCGTCCGGCACCCGGGAAAGGCGGTGGTGGAGGCTGTGGTACAGGGCGGCCGGGTCACCCCCCGGCAGATCGGTCCGGCCGCAACCCTCCAGGAAGAGGGTGTCGCCGGCCACCAGCCGGCCATCCACGAGGAAGCACTGGCTACCCGGGGTGTGCCCGGGGGTGTGGATGAGGTCGATGGCGATCTCTCCCACCATCACCACGTCGCCGCTCTCGTGGCCGACGATCTCGTCATCACCCAGGCCGGTCACCTTGGCGATGAACTCGACCTCTTCACGCTGCGCGTGCACAGGCACCGATACGTGCTCCAACAGCTCGCGGGCACCAATCACATCGAAGCCCATCATCGATCCACCCACATGGTCCGGGTGGTAGTGGGTGGCGAGAACGCCGGTGCATTTCATGCCATCGGCCTCGAGCACCCCGAGTAGACCGGTCACGTCGTAGGCGGGATCCACGATCACGGCCTCGCCGGTCACCCGGTCACCGATCAGGTAGACGAAGTTGACCATCTGGCGGGCCATCTGGTCATCGGTGGCGAAGTCGCGGCCGGAGAGCAGTTGGCGGAAGTAGAGGCGGTCGTCGGTGCCGGAGGTCATGGTCGGTTCATCGTAGGGATGCCGGGGTGCAAGGCCCGCAACGGCCGGTGGTCAGGACGGTTCACCGGCGCCGTTGCGCCAGGCTTCCTCCGCGAGGGCCACGACCTCGCGTAGGGGCCTGGCCGTCGCACGCGCCACCCTGGCGGCATCATCGTGTTCGGCCTTGGCCCGGCCGGCGGACACCTTGACGGCCACCGGGTGTCCGTCCACCTCGACGACGTGCATGGTCCTGGGAACCGCCCAGCGCTCCACTGAATGTGCCCTCACACCCAGCGAACCGGTTTCGGCTGTGAGGACGGCGGCGACCACCCCCACCGTCGCCGGATCGCAGAGCGCGCTCACCGTGTGGGCCGGCCGGCCCTTCTTCATGACCATGGGGGTGATCCAGGCGTCGTTGGCTCCCGCTGCCAGGCATTCGGCAATGGCGTGGGCGAGGGTCTCGCCGGTGGCGTCGTCGACGTTCACCTCCAGCTGCACCAGTGCCTGGCCCGAACCCGGCGTTCCGGGCGCCGCGTCGACCGACGTGCCCACGACGACCTGGAGAAGATTCGGGCGGCCCTCCAGGTCACGGTCACCTGCCCCGTATCCGGTCACCTCGACGACCATGGCGGGCATGTGGCCCCAGTCCACGACCAGGGCCGCCAGGAGGGCCGCACCGGTCGGCGTGGTGAGCTCGAACGGTACGTCGGTGCCATGGGTGGGTGCTCCGACGAGGAGCGCGATGGTTGCCGGCGCCGGTACCGGAATCAGCCCGTGCGCGGACTCGACCATGCCGTGGCCTGTGGCCACGCTGCCAGACCGCACCTCGTCGATTCCGAGTAGCTCCAGGGCCGCGCAGGTTCCGACCACGTCCACGATGCTGTCAATGGCCCCCACCTCGTGGAAGTGCACCTCCGATGGTGGCCGGGCGTGCAGTCGCCCCTCGACCTCGGCCAGGGCGTTGAACACCGCCAGGGACCGTGCGGCGACGCGTTCGGGAAGGTCGGCGGCGGCGATCATCGCCCCGATGTCAGCGGCGGTGCGATGCATGGTGTCCTCCTTCGCCTCCACCTTCGCCTTGGTGCCGGCCAGCCCGCATCGAAGGGTCGGTCCGGCATCGAGAGTCCAGCCGTCGACTGGTAGCCGACACAACATGTCGCGGACCTCGTCGACGGCGGCACCTGCGTCAATGAGTGCCCCCAGGGCCATATCGCCGGAGATCCCGGAGAAGCCGTTGAACCAGGCCACGCGGGTCATGTCGCAGCCACCTCAGCTGGTCCCAGCAGGCGGAGCACCGCACACGCCGCACCGAAGCCGTTGTCGATCCCGACCACGCTCAGGCCGGAGGCACACGACGCCAGCATGCCCAGGAGGGCGGTCACGCCTTCCAGGGAGGCGCCGTAGCCGACGCTGGTCGGGACCGCTATCACCGGTGCCCCCGTGAGGCCTCCGACCACGCTGGCCAGTGCCCCCTCCATGCCGGCCACGACCACGACCGCGTCTGCCTCGTGCACCCGGTCCAGATCAGCCAGGAGGCGGTGCAGGCCGGCGACGCCGACGTCGGCCAGCCGATCGGGTTCGATCCCGTGTGCCCACAGCACCGCCGCGCACTCATCAGCCACGGGCGCATCTGCGGTACCGGCCGTCACCACCAGGACCCGTTCGGTCCTCGGCTCCGCCCGACGCCAGACCACGGTTCGGCCCGACACGATGCCCGAGCCGTCGATGGCCAACGCCGCCTCCACCTGGACCTTCTCGGCCCGTGACAACACGACCGGCCCACTGCCGCCGGTCAGGAGTTCAGCCACGACGAGGGCGACATCCTCAGCGGTCTTGCCCGGACCGTAGACAGCCTCCGGGAGCCCCTGGCGCAATGCCCGGTGGTGATCTACCCGCGCTATGCCGATGTCGGCGAACGGGAGTCGCTGGAGAAGGCGGACGGCATCGTCGGGTTCCACTCCACCTGAGGCCACGTCGTCGAGCAATACACGAAGGGCGTAGGCGTCCACGTCACTATCCTTGCCCGTCGTGGCCGACCTCACACCCCCGGACCGTTCAACGCTGGCGTACCTGGGTCCCCAGGGCACCTTCACCGAGCAGGCCCTGTACACCCAGCCGGACCTTGCGGGCATGGATCTGCGCCCAGCGCCGTCCATTCCCGACGTGTTCCGCCAGGTCATCGCAGGCGAGGTCGACCTCGGCTTCGCTGCGATCGAGAACTCGATCGAGGGCAGCGTCAACATCACCCAGGACACCCTGGCCTTCGACGCGGACCTGCTCATCCAGCGCGAGGTGGTGATCTCCATCCAGTTGAACCTGATGGTCGCCGCCGGCACCACCCTGGCCGACATCGACCGTGTCGTCTCGTTCCCCCATGCCATTGCACAGTGCCGCGGCTGGCTGGCCGAACACCTGCCGGGTGCCGAGGTCCACGCCTCGAACTCCACTGCCGATGCAGCACGCATGATCGCCGAGTCACCCGACCGGCGGACCGCTGCGATCGCCCCCGGACGCGCCGCCGAGGTCTACGGGCTGGACGTGCTGGCCGCTGACATCGAGGACCATCCTGAGAACCAGACCCGCTTCGTGCTGGTGGCGGCCGATGGCATCCCAGCGCCGACCGGGCACGACAAGACGTCCCTCGTCGTGTTCCAGCGCGCCGACAGGCCGGGATCACTGCTCGGAATCCTCCAGGAGTTCGCCGCCCGGTCGCTGAACCTGACCCGGCTGGAGTCACGCCCGACCAGGCAGGGCCTGGGGAACTACTGCTTCCTCATGGACGTGGAGGGCCACATCGTCGACGAGTTGGTAACTGACTGCCTACGGAACCTCCACATGAAGCACGGCGAGGTGAAGTTCCTGGGGTCCTATCCAGCCGCGGGCTCCAACGGTGAGACCGTGCGCCGACAGGCTTCCGAATCGTCGCAGTCGGCTGACGACTGGATCGCCGACCTGCGAACGCGCATCCAGGACTGAGTGGGAGATCGTCGATCCCTGCCTGGCGGTCCTCATCGAGAGGACAACCGGCCACTGCTCGTAAAAGGCCCGACCGAGGCTTCAGGCGGTAACGCTGGTGGCGGAGGGAGGGGGATTCGAACCCCCGGAGCCGTGAGGCTCAACGGTTTTCAAGACCGTCGCAATCGTCCACTCTGCCATCCCTCCGTGGCGCAGCGTAACGGCAGGGGTCCGCGGTCTCGGGGCCGCCGGTAGCATCCCTGCCCGAGGAGAGGTGGCCGAGCCAGGTTGAAGGCGCTCCCCTGCTAAGGGAGTATGGGCCCAAAAGCTCATCGTGGGTTCGAATCCCACCCTCTCCGCCAGATCGCATCTCGCCGTGGCACCGGTCGCCGGCCGGTGGGCCGATTCCGGGCCGCCCGTACACTCGTCCGCCTGCGCTCGTAGCTCAATTGGATAGAGCATCTGACTACGGATCAGAAGGTTGGGGGTTCGAGTCCCTCCGAGCGCACCAGACGTTTTCGCAGGTCAGCCGGTGTCGGTATCCCGGCGAGGCCTGTTGTCGTATGGGGTCTAGGGGCTTCGGAGCCTTTGAGTTGCTTCTACCCCTGAAGTGCGCGATTTGGGCCATTTGAGGCCCGAAACGGTACCCAAAACGGACCCCCGCCGTCAGACCTTGGAAAATCCCCATACGCCCCTCATTTCAGGGAAGTTGGCGGGGTATGACCGACCTTCATTGCCAGGGAAAGACACCCTGCCCACCCGTCATGAATGCAACATCACAAACAGGGTGGGACAGTCAACCTGGATCCCAGCGGGGTTGGCCGTCATGCCGGCGCGTCTCCCTTGATGCTGATCCGGTGGATGTCGCGAACCGCGTCGCCGTAGTCGTGAACCGCAAAGTGCATCGTGCACCGGTTGTCCCACATCACGACGTCACCATCGCTCCAGTGATGGCGATGGACGTTGTCGGGCTGGGTAGAGAAGTCGTAGAGGTAGTCGAGCAACGGCCGGCTCTCGGCAGGCGTCATACCCTCGAGCCGAGAGATCGTGGCACCGGGCTTGGTCATGTACAGCGCTTTGCGGCCGGTCTCGGGATGCGTGCGGACAAGCGGGTGGTACGTCGTAGGAACGTCATCACTCCCGCCGAGAGCAGCGAGCACAGTCCCGATGTATTCAGCCCGAACTCCTTCGAGGAGTGACTTCATGCCAGAGGACAGTCGCTCGTAGGCGCGGTACTGGTTCGACCACATGGTGTCGCCCCCGATGGGTACCTTGTGCGCCGACAGCACGTTCAGCGCCGGTGGCTGGGCGAGAAACGCCGAGTCGGTGTGCCAGGCCTCGGTGACAGTGTGCTCTTTACCGCGATTCGTGAGAGCGAGAACGCACGGGTGGGTTTCGAGGTAGGTGACGAACGGGCTGATGCTCCATTCGCCCCACTTACCCGCAAAGGCGACGTGTTCGTCGATCGTGAGGAACTGCCCTGGGAATGCGAGCATGCAGTGCTTGTGGAACGCGTCGCGGATGTTGGCGAATTCGTCGTCAGTTACCTCAGCCAAGCGGATGTCGCTGACCTCGGCCCCGAGTGCTCCACTGACTGCTACGACCTCCATCGACTGCCTCTCTTCAACATGACGTCGTCCGGAAGATCGACGTCGCCGGGTTCAAGTTCGGTCCCGGAACCATTCAACACGAAGCTGATGAATCCGTAGAACCCTGCGGTAGCCACGGTGTCGAGAACCTGACGATGGGTGAGACGGGCTGCAGCTCGCGCCCACGTGTGGTCGCTCAACGCGTTCGTGTCGTGAAGCTGATCGGTGATCTCGACCAGAATCGCCAGAGTCGGGTCATCAAACACAGGGTTCGGGGCAGCGAGTTCGTTCAGGTCCCCGTCCGAGAGTCCTGCCTGTTTGCCGATGCGGACGTGTTGTCGATACGGATACCGGCCGCGGTCGCGCACGCACGATCGGATGATGACGGCCTCACGACCGATATCGGCCAGAGAGTTGTCGACCAACAAATAAGCCATGAACGGCCCGACGGCCTGGAACAGCGCCGGGTGGTTCGCGAGTGTGCCGTAAACGTTTGCTCGCCTGAGTTCTTCGCTGCTACGAAAACGGGGCCAGGTCGCGGTGGTCGCCAACAAGTCGTCAGGCCAGTCCTGAAGGTCGATCGGCCGAATACGAAGGCGCCGGCTCTCCATCCTCGCTTCGACGGCCCCCAAGGTGACGGACTTCAGCTGACTTTCTTGGCCAGGGTCAAGTTGAGTGCCACAGACGTTCAGCATCCAGGAAGCAAGGCGATAGAAAGCTGTCGTCGCAATGACGTCCATGATCTGCACCGTCGAGAACGCAATGGTGAGCGCCTCCCAAACTGGGTCGCTTATCGTTCCTTCGCAGAGAAGATCGTCGACCGCGGAGATCAACGCCGAGTCAGATACATCCCAGAGCTCACTGGTCGAGCCAGCACGAACCGCGATGAGTTCGTCGCCGGTGAGACCAATCGCAGCACCAATTCGAGTGTGCTGTGTGAACGGATAGTCGCCATGCGAGATGGCCGTTGCCCGCAGTATCACCAGCTCGCGCTCGCGCGGTTCGAGCGTCGATCGCCGGAGGCCGTGCCCTCCCCAATGGAGCCAGGCCACAAAGAGGTCCGGCATGTTCGCCAGCGTGCAGTAGACGTTCGCCGCAGCGTTGTAATCAGCCCCCAGGATTGCACGAGTTCGACCGAGCAGCCCTGGCTCCCAGTCCTGGACAGACAGTGGAGCAAGACGGGGCGGCATCACGTGACGATCACGATCTTGCCCACCTGCCTGTCGCTGGCCATGTATTCATGGGCGGCCGGCAGATTCTCGAGTGCAAACGTCGTATCCACCACGGGTCGCAGAGATCCGTCATCGAAGCCAGCCAAGAGGTCCTCGACGAAGCGTTCGCTGCAGGCAAGTGCTTCTTTCGGAGTCCTCGTCCTGAACGTAACGCCGAGGATCGAGAGCCGCTTAAGTGCGACCCGATCGAGATCGATCGTCGCCTCGTTTCCTCCGTTTCGGCCAACGGTGACAAATCGGCCGCCGGTCGCCATCGCCGCAAGGCATGGCCGGGCCAGCTCGCCACCGACCTGATCGATCACGACGTTGACGCCACCTGTGAGGTCTCGAACTGCAGTCGACCAATCGTCCCCGTTGGTGTCGATGACATCACTCGCTCCAAGCTGCAACAACGCCAGAGCTTTCTTCGGCGAGGTCGTCGTCGCGATGACCTTCGAGGCACCGAGGTAGCGCGCGATCTGGATGGCTGCAGTGCCGACTCCCGAAGAACCGGCCGTGACCAACACCGATTCGCCAGGCTCGAAACGAGCGGCAGTGACGATGGCGTCATGCGCAGTGACGAAGACGTTTGGGATCGCAGCAGCGTCGACGAGGCTGAGCCCGGCGGGCACAGCAATGAGAGCACGTTCGGAAACCACGACGTGGTCGGCGTGGCAGGCCGAGCCCCTACCCATCACCCGGTCACCCACTGACCAACCATCGACGTCTACACCGACCACCGAGACAGTGCCCGCGAACTCGATACCGCTCGGAGCCGGCCGCGCGTTCGGGTTCGTGGAGACGAGGCGTGGGCGCCCGATCAGTTCGCCACGGTTGATCGTGGTGGCCGCAACCGCAACAAGAACCTCACCCGGACCTGGATCGGGGATCGCAACCGATCTGAGTTCGCTGAAGCCACCCAGCTCGCCAGGAACAACCCACCATTGCCGCACCGAACTAGCCGTTTCCTTCGTGGTGCGGCACCATCGCTGGCAGGGTGCCCATCAGCCGGTGGCAGTGCTCGCAGTTACAATGCAACACGCCACGGAAGATCCCCGCGTGATACAGGACGCTTCGGCAAAGGCATCCACCGGCTCGCTCGGCCACGACGTCGCTCACCAACTCACCCTAGAACGACACCCAGCAACTCCGCAGTAAAGGCCCTCAGTGGGTTTGGCTAACCCTCTAAGTTTCTGGTCAGGTCACGTCATGCGACACGACGAGCAGGTTCGGGTAATCAAGGAGATGTGCGCCCATCTCGACGGTGACACCAACGTTGATGCGGGCGGCCTGCGTGCTGTGACCTGCAGTTCTGGTTGATCACTGGCTCGTGTCGTTTCGCAGTGTTTCGCGACGTCTCGCGGCCTGATCGACGGACTCAGTTGGTTTCAGAAGCACTGCCACGGCCATGCTTCCAGTAGCCCCGGACAACAGCGTGGGAGCGGGAAAGACCTCGCTCGTCGAATAGATGATGGCGAATTCGCTGGACGGCAGCGGCCTCACCGGCGGCCCATACCCGCGCATCAGGAGCTATCTGTGCGCTGGTAACAGCGGCGACGAGAGAATCGCCAGGGGTTGAGCCAGCCTCAAGCTGATACCACTGAATGGTCGCACCTGGATGCGCGGGCAACTCGAGGCGTGCGTCGAGATGCCGCACCTCAATCAGTACCTGCACCTCGGCCTCCGGCGGCAGTGATCGGAGAAGCATGCAGATGGCAGGAAGTGCCGACTCGTCGCCTGCGAGCAGGAACGAGCGAACTGCCGGATCAATTTCGTACCCGCGCCCTGTGCCAGAGACGGCGACACGATCCCCTGCCCTGGCCGTATCTGCCCATGCGGAAAGAATCCCGTTTCCGTGTCGGACAACCTCGACGTCGAGTTCCAGCGGACCCGGCTTGAACCGGAGCGGGGTGAGCGTGCGGATGGTCGGCCGGCTGCCGTCCGCAAACAGGAACTCATTCCCAGCCCATGTGGGCAGGACAACCTCGGTTGGATCTCCGGGAAGCAGGACTCGCACGCTGGCCGCCGGCAGCCCGGGGTCGAGCCCTTGGAGCATCGGCCCGGCGAGAGTGATCCGAACCATATGGGGGTTACGTGGCTCAATCCGAGCCACTTCGACTATGCGAAACGGTGGTGGTTCCCTACGAGCGCGAATCGCACTCACAACCGCACACCGGTTCCGAACCCGGAGGGCGCGCTCCCGACAGGCGCGCTCCCGACGGGCCTGACAGACCCCGCCGGGAACGTCATCAACCCGCGCGCAATTCGTAGCCGCCACCATCAACGACGATTTCCAATTCCGTCCCGGTGGGGTCGACCGACAGGTCGATCGGAGTGGTGCTGCCGTCCGGCCGGATCAGCGTCCACCCCACATCCGGCGCCAGCCCGGTGATCCGGATCGACGTGCGGGTTCCGGCCACAGATGAGTTCTGCGGGTGGGCGGCCAGTCGTA
>Ga0302119_10000481_pt1 | contig 18038 bp, 13 predicted proteins | sample AG5_Tmax_MG_FD_203114 | JGI IMG/M metagenome (GOLD analysis project Ga0302119, IMG submission 203114) | Marine microbial communities from Western Arctic Ocean, Canada - AG5_Tmax | ecosystem: Environmental > Aquatic > Marine > Oceanic | place: Canada: Western Arctic Ocean | collected 2017-10-01 | reverse complement strand
AAAGCGTTTCAACGCAAAAAAATCTTTCAGCATAATCACTATGTTTGCGTTTATCACGGTGCGGGCCTTTCAGATGAGTACCCCAAAATATATTACCAAGATGATTGGGCTAGAGATGGCTATGACGGCATTGTAGAACCAAATATGGTTTTATGTGTTGAGAGCTACTCCGGTGAAAAAGGCGGGGAAGTCGGTGTGAAACTTGAACAAATGGTTTTGGTGAATGAGACTGGCGTCGAGGTTTTAAGTCATTACCCATTTGAAGATAGTTTAATTCAATAGCAATTGAATTAAACTCAAAATATCCTTCAGCATATTCAATTGAGTCTATAATATTATTGATTGAAAATAACTAAACATGTTTTGGTTTAATTTTATCAGCGAATGCTTAGTAAATAGCTGTAAATACAAGACATTGTGAGATTAGTAAGTAATAATATAGGTCAAGAAATGATAGAAACTATAAATGAATTCACTACAGTGTTTCACCAGATGCATGTAAATGCAGGCGCAAAAATGGTGTCTTTTGCAGGCTATGATATGCCTGTTAGCTACCCACTGGGAGTTAAGAAAGAACATATACACACGCGTGAAAAAGCAGGACTTTTTGATGTTTCGCATATGGGGCAAGTCAAACTCATTGGGGCAAACGCAAAAAAAGCATTGGAATCTCTAGTGCCGGTCGATATTATTGATTTGCCATTAATGAAGCAGCGCTACGCGCTTTTTACCAACAACAATGGCGGTGTTCTTGACGATCTAATGGTGACCAATATTGGCAACGACAGTCTGTTGTTGGTGGTCAATGCTGGCTGCAAACAAGCAGATTTTGCTCATTTACAAAACTCGATTGGTAATGAGTGTGAAGTCAAGGTGTTGGTAGATTATGCACTACTAGCTTTGCAAGGGCCACAGGCTGGAGAAGTGCTAGCAGCATTGGCACCAGAATCACGTGAAATGACTTTTATGACGGCTAAAACTTTGATCGTTGATGGTATTGAATGCCTAGTGACACGATCGGGCTATAGCGGTGAAGATGGATTCGAGATTTCTGTGCACAATAATCAAGCACAACAATTGGCTCAATGTTTTTTGGCGTATGAGGCAGTTGAGTGGATAGGCCTGGGCGCTAGGGATTCCTTACGCTTAGAGGCGGGCTTGTCGCTTTATGGGCATGAACTGGATGCAGAGCATACTCCAGTGGAGTCTTCGCTTGTATGGGCCCTGTCAAAAACTAGAAGATCTGATGGCATCCGTGCAGGTGGTTATCCTGGCGCTGACGTCATTATGGATCAAATTGTAAATGGCGTTCCTCAGAAAATTGTTGGCCTTCAGCCACAAGGTAGAGCGCCTGTGCGCGACGGTGTGATGATTGTCGACGAGCAAGATAACAATGTTGGCAAAGTGACCAGTGGTGGTTTTGGCCCGACAACTGGCAAACCGATTGTCATGGCTAGAATTCATTCTGAGCTCAGCAGTGGAACAAAAAAATTATTCGCCATTGTGCGTGATAAGAAAATCGTAGTTGAAGTTGTCAAGCTGCCTTTTGTAAAACAAAATTATTACCGAGGCTAAATGCCACATAAGGAGATGTTATGACAATTAAATATTCAGAAGACCACGAATGGGTTGAATTAACGGCAGACGATTTAGTTACTGTTGGTATTACAGAGTTTGCCCAAGAGCAGCTTGGAGATTTGGTATTTATCGAATTACCTGAGGTGGGGGATGAAATCAGTCTAGGTGACAATATTTGCGTCATCGAATCTGTGAAGGCAGCTTCAGATTTGATAGCACCAGTTTCTGGCGAGGTTGTGGAAGTGAATGAACGACTTAACGACGAGCCAGAATTAGCCTCAGAAGATCCTACAGGCGAAGGTTGGTTTGTCAAAATCAAGCTTTCGGATGCCAGCGAGTTGGACGACTTGATGGATGAAGCAGCATACCAAGAATTTAGCGAAGAATAAAGCGAGAGAAAAATGAGTGAAAAGATTGAAGCATTACTAAATAACGACGTTTTTGCCGATAGACATATTGGCTCTTCCGCTGCCCAAAAACAGCACATGCTTGATTATTTGGGTGTGAGTGATATGGAGAGTTTATTAGATCAAGTTGTTCCTAATAATATTCGTAGACAATCGGAGATGAAAATTGACGAGGGTCTTTCGGAATTGGCAGCTCTTAAAAAGCTAAGAAATTTAGCGAGAGAAAATAAGCGTCTTAAATCTTATATTGGACAGGGTTATTACAACACCATCACGCCGCCAGTTATCCAGCGTAATATTTTGGAAAATCCTGCATGGTATACGGCTTATACGCCTTACCAGCCTGAGATTTCACAAGGTCGCATGGAGGCGATGATCAATTTTCAGACGATGATTGCAGACTTGACAGGCCTGCCGCTTGCTAATGCTTCAATGCTCGATGAAGCGACAGCATGTGCTGAAGCGATGAGTTTTTGTAAAAGAGTTAGCAAATCTAAAAGCAACACTTTTTTTGTCTCAAGTGATTGCCATCCAAGAAATATTGAACTTATTCACACGCGCGCCAAGCCGCTGAATATTGAAATTATTGTCGGTGATCCAATGAGTGACCTTGAGACACTTGATGTATTTGGCGTTCTGCTCCAGTATCCAAACACTTATGGTGGATATGTTGATTATTCTGACATGATTGAAGCCACTCACAACAAAAAAGCATTGGTTGCGGTGAGTGCCGATTTGCTGGCATTGACACTATTAAAGCCACCCGGTGAAATGGGCGCCGATATTGTTATCGGCAACACCCAAAGATTTGGTGTGCCACTTGGTTATGGCGGCCCACATGCAGCTTATATGTCAACGAGGGATGAGTATAAGAGAGCCTTACCAGGCCGCATTATTGGTTTGTCTATCGATGCTAATGGCAACCCAGCTTATCGTTTGGCATTGCAGACACGTGAGCAACACATTCGTCGCGAAAAAGCGACCAGCAATATTTGTACCGCCCAAGCATTGTTGGCTATTATGGCCGGCATGTATGCTGTTTACAATGGGGCTGATGGCTTAACTAAGGTGGCACAAAGAGTGTTTCGATATACAGCAGTTTTTGCCGATGGTCTAAAACAGCTGGGTATCAATGTCACTAATGAGACATTTTTCGATACAGTAACAATTGCGCTCGATGACTCCAGTGCGGTTATCAAATCTGCTGAAACCGCTGGTTTTAACATTAATCTTATTTCCGATAAATTAGTATCGGTGGCTTTTGATGAACTTTCCACACCTGAAGATATTGAAGATTTATGGCGGGCGTTTAATTCAAAATCTGAACTCAGTGCACAGAGTGTGTTTGAGAAGAATAAGAGTGAAATTGACGAAAACCTGTCGAGAACATCATCTTTCTTAACGCACAAAGTTTTCACCTCTCATCACTCGGAAACACAAATGATGCGCTATCTACGCCATTTGGCGGATAAAGATTTAGCACTCGATCGTACAATGATCCCTCTAGGATCATGCACAATGAAGCTCAACGCAGCAGCTGAGCTCATTCCAATTTCGTGGCCAGAATTTTCACAAATTCACCCGTATGTGCCACTGGATCAAGTGCCGGGTTATCATAAAATGATTGATGAGCTAGAGCAAATGTTGTGCCAAGCAACTGGTTATGACGCTGTTTCATTACAGCCCAACTCTGGCGCTCAAGGTGAGTACGCTGGCCTTTTGGCTATCAGTGCATACCACCGCTCTCGTGGAGACGAGCACCGTAATATTTGTCTTATTCCTGCTTCTGCACACGGCACCAATCCGGCTTCTGCACAAATGGCTGGAATGAAAGTTGTTGTTGTGAAAACGGCAGAAAATGGCAATATTGATTTGCTTGATTTGGCAAGTAAATGCGAACAGCACTGTGAAAATCTAGCCGCGATTATGATTACTTATCCATCGACCCATGGTATTTTTGAAGAAGACGTTAGGGAAGTCTGTGAAATGATTCACGAGGCTGGCGGACAGGTCTATATCGATGGTGCCAATATGAACGCCATGGTTGGCGTTGCAGCGCCTGGTGAGTTTGGCGGTGACGTGTCTCATCTAAATTTACATAAAACTTTTGCCATTCCTCATGGTGGTGGCGGTCCGGGCGTCGGTCCAATTGGTGTTAAACAGCACTTGGCTGAATTTTTACCGACAACACCTTTAAAAAATACAACAACAGGTAGCGTTTCTGGCGCACCCTGGGGTTCGGCGAGCATCCTTCCAATTAGCTGGATGTATATTGCCATGCTGGGTAAAGAAGGCCTATATGACGTGACTACAAATGCCATTTTAAATGGTAATTACATTGCAACACGCCTTGCTGAATACTATCCCATTCTTTACACAGGCAAGAATGGCAGGGTCGCTCATGAGTGCATTGTTGATCTTCGTCCAATTAAAGATGCAGTGGGCGTGAGTGTTGATGACATAGCAAAGCGATTAATTGACTATGGCTTTCATGCCCCAACCATGTCTTTTCCAGTTCCAGGCACGCTCATGATTGAGCCAACAGAATCGGAGTCATTGGAGGAGTTGGATCGCTTTTGTGATGCGATGATTCGCATTAGGCAGGAGGTCAAACGCATTGAGGTGGGTGAGTGGCCTGTGGATGATAATCCGCTAATTAATGCCCCCCATACGATAGAACTGGTAACATCTTCTACATGGAGTTGTTCTTACTCGAGAGAAGACGCTGCCTACCCAGTAAGTAGTTTGCAAAAAGGCAAATACTGGCCACCAGTTGCTCGAGTTGACAATGTTTACGGTGATAAGAATTTAATTTGCTCATGTCCGAGTTTGGACTCGTATACATGAGTTAGATTAGCCACAATGAGGTTAGTATGAAGTCAATTGTTATAAGTGTATTGGGTGATGATAAACCCGGTTTGATAGACGGCCTATCTAGTATTGTTGATTTACACAAAGGTGACTGGGTCGAGAGCAGGATGTCGAAAATTGAAGGCAAGTTTGCTGGCATCCTTCGAATTAATGTACCTGACAACAACTTGAGTGCTCTTGCAGAGGGTTTAGACAGTTCTGATTTGGGGTTATCCATTGTTTGCGAAGAGGTGCACCCGCCTACTAACTTTTCTAGATTCAAGAGCTACAATATTGAACTGATTGGCAATAACCACAGTGGCATTATTAGGCAGTTGTCACACGTACTAGCCAATTTAGGCGCTAATCTAGAAGAAATGCAAACCGAAGTCTTCGATGGCTCCATGTCGGGCGAAAAACTTTTTAAGGCAAAGATTCACCTGCAGCTTCCTATTGGTGTGAATGAAGATTTTGTTCGAACCAAATTAGAGCAAATTGCTAACGAAATGATGGTTGAAATCTACAGTTACGAAGACTAAAGATCTCGCACTTCTCAGCACAACAATCAATAAAAAATTAGTGCACTACTGGCGCGTGTTTTTTGCGCGTAGCCAAACCTTGAATGGTAATAGCGCCAAGCATAATCAGACCACCAATTAGAGTATTTAGATCTGGCACTTCATTAATGCCGATGATTGGCAACCAAGCCCAAAAAATACCCACCACGACCTCTAATAGAGAAAGCAAAACAAGCTCTGCTGAGGGCAAATATTTGGCACCAAGACCGTAAAGAACTAATCCAACACCAACAATTGTGCCGTGAACTGCACTTAATTTAATATTTATTTCAGGCATGTTGAAGGTTAAATCTTCACTCACCAGCACCAAAACACAAGTCACTACAATTCCCATAAGACCAGAAAGAGCAGGGGTTAATAATTTTGGTGTTTCCGGATTATGACGGATAGTAATTGTGTACATAGCAAAACAAAATGCGGTAAACATACCGTACAGGGCGCCAATAATTGTATTGGAACTTTCCACATTCCAAACCATTACAACAACACCAATAATGACAATAAACATATTGATGATGGTGGTTCGACTTAGTTTTTCTGCAAGTAATAAATAGCCAAATATTGCAGAAAAAAGAGGCGCAAGTGCAAGCATCAGTAAAGTGATGGCCACTGTTGTCATGGTTAGCGCATAGATAAAGCCAAACATGCTCATCATAAGCAGTATTGCGCCAGAAATAGCCCAACGGTCAATGCGCTTAAAGTTGGCTAAAAATTCCCGTCTATCACGCAGAAATATATAAAGAGTTATTGTTGCAAAAATAGCAATCCCTCGATAAAAAAGGTAAGGGATCTTATAGTTTTCTGCATTTTCCATGAGGCGCACAATAGGCGCACCAAAGCTCCAAACAATGCCTGCAAGACAGACCAAGATAAAACCCAAAAAATAATTATTTGACACTGCTTAACTCCTTTTAAGGTACGGCTTTTGACTGTGTCTTACGAGCCTTTAGCCCTTGGAAAATGATAGCACCCAATATAAACACACCTCCAATCAGTGTATTACTCTCAGGTGTCTCGTTAATACCAATAAAGGGCACCCATACCCAAAATATACCAAAGACAATATCTACAAGAGAGAGCATGGCAAGTTCCACTGTTGGTAAATACTTTGAACCTAGAACGTAAAGTATTATGCCCACACTTCCAAAAAGCCCATGTAACAAACTGAGCTGGATATTTTTTACTGGCATGATGAAAGAGTCGCCGTAATAAAGCAAAATCATTGCGCAAAAAAGAGCGGTAAAAATCATTGATAAAGCAGGTGTTAAAAGCTTTGGAGTGTCTGGGTTGTATCGCAGGGTAATAGTAAAAATGGAAAAACCCAATGCAACTAAAAAACCAAGAAAAGCACCCAGTGCAATATTTTCATCGACTGCGCCAATGACCATGATAAAAACACCAACGATTACCAGCATGGTATTCATTATTGTAGTGCGACTCAGCACTTCACCCAATAAAAAATAGCCTAAAACGCCGGACAATAAAGGCGCAGTAGCAAACATCAACATAGGTACAGCAACACTGGTTATGGTGAGAGCGTATATCCAGCCGATTGATGAAAGTGCAAGACACAATGCTCCCAGCAAGCTAAAGCGATTAATACGTTTTATATTGTTAAAAACATTGCGCCTATCGCGGTAGAGGATATAAAGCAGTATTATTGGTGCAGCCACAAACATACGAGAAATTAGATACTGATAGCGATAGAGCTCCACATGGTCTAAAGAGCGTATTATTGGCGCACCAAAGCTCCACATCAGTCCCGCGCAGCAAACCAGAACAAAGCCCAATAAGTGTTGATTTTGCATTTTGATTTCCTCAATAATACTGTTAGATTAGACAGTAATAATATCGCGCATTTTGTTCCTAATAAAGTGAACTGTCCAACGATATTTTTTCACAACAGTTATCGAGTTTTTCGATTTCAGAAACCCTATGCTCGACTCCTTGATGAGAGTTCTCGTTAAATGAAGTGAATAACAAGCAAAAAATTACTGTCAGGACAGTTTTGAAATATACTATGCATGTTCAACAAATCAAGCTGTATGAATTCACAAATTTTATCAAAAGATGATCGATGGCAATTCTGGATTGATCGTGGCGGCACTTTTACCGATATTATCGGTCGCAAGCCAAGCGGTGAGATATTAACGCATAAGCTACTATCTGAAAATCCAGCGCAATATCCTGACGCAGCTATTCAAGGCATTCGTGATCTGCTTAATTTAAATCAGGAGCAGGCAATTCCAATGGCAGACATCGGTGCTATCAAAATGGGAACTACTGTTGCTACCAATGCACTACTTGAGCGTCAGGGTGAAAAGACCTTGTTGGCCATCAGTCGAGGTTTTAAAGATATTTTGCGTATTGGTTATCAGAATCGACCTAAGCTCTTTGCACTGGATATCGAGCTTGCCGAAATGTTGTATGCTAACGTTATTGAGATTGATGAGCGACTTGATGCTCAGGGCGTGGTTATTTGTCCGCTTGATTTAAACACCACAAAAAAGCAACTTCAGCAATCTTTTAAAGAGGGTTATCGTTGTATTGCCATTGTACTGATGCACGGTTATCGATTTACTGAGCACGAACAGAAAGTTGAAGAAATTGCGCAAGCTATTGGTTTTTCACAAGTGTCTGTGAGTCATAAAGTGAGCCCCTTGATGAAAATCGTTTCCAGAGGCGACACCACTGTTCTGGATGCTTATTTATCGCCGATTCTTAGACGTTATGTCCATCAAGTGGAGTCCGCGCTGGGGGACAAGGCTAAAGAAAAAAGTCGGTTGATGTTTATGCAATCCAGTGGTGGACTTACTGATGCGAGATTTTTCCAAGGTAAAGACGCTATTCTTTCGGGGCCCGCAGGGGGTGTTGTTGGAATGGTTAAAACTGCTGAGAAAGCAGGATTTAATAAACTTATCGGTTTTGATATGGGTGGCACGTCAACTGATGTATCGCATTACGCAGGTGAGTTTGAGCGTGCTTTTGAAACCCAAGTTGCTGGTGTTCGTTGTCGTGCACCGATGATGTTAATTCACACTGTGGCTGCAGGCGGAGGCTCAATATTGCATTTTGATGGCGCGCGTTATCGTGTTGGTCCCAATTCTGCAGGCGCAAACCCAGGACCCGCTTGTTATCGTAACGGCGGACCTCTAACCATTACCGATTGTAATGTAATGCTCGGTAAGATTAACCCGAATTTTTTCCCAAATGTTTTTGGCTCAAAATCCAATCAACCGTTAGATGCCGACATTGTGATGAAAAAGTTTCAACAGCTGGCGGATGAAATCAAGCAATCAACCGGTAAAGAAGTAACATCTGAGACAGTAGCAGAAGGGTTTTTGTCTATTGCTATTGAGGGTATGAGTAATGCCATCAAGAAGATTTCTGTCGAAAAAGGTTACGATGTCAGTGAATATACATTGTGCTGTTTTGGTGGTGCGGGAGCACAGCATGCCTGTTTGGTAGCTGATAAATTAAACATGAAGCGCATTCATCTTCATCCATTTGCGGGTGTGTTATCCGCCTTTGGTATGGGCTTGGCAGATACTGGAGTGATTAATGACTTGGCTATCGAGGTTGTGCTCGAAGCTGATTTTATGTCGATTTTGTCAAGTAAATTTGAAACGTTAAAGCAGAAAAGTGAGCATCAATTGTTTGAACAAGGGATACAGGCCTCCTCGTTGAAATTCCATCAGCGCTTGCATCTTCGCTATCTTGGTAGCGATAGCGCCATAGTTGTTAAATTTGGCACACTTGAGGCAATCATTCGTGACTTTGAAGGCGCTCATCTAACAAGGTTTGGTTTTATCTCGAAAGAAAAACAATTGATTGTAGAGTCCATTCAGCTCGAGACAGTGTCACAAAACACTATTCATGTTCAGAAATACAGTGCTCAGCGCTCAGAAAATAACCGAATTTTGACGCGACAAGCCATTGTGATGGCTGGGAAAAAATACGACACTGCTTTTTATGATCGTAATCAATTGGCACCAGGCGAAGCAGTAGATGGTCCTGCTATTATTATTGAGGACACCTCCACCATTGTGATTGAGCCTGGCTGGCAAGGTGTACTGAGTGACAATAACGATTTAATCCTTGAGCGAGTCAAACCTCTGAATCGACCACATGCTATTGGCACGAATGTTGATCCGGTGATGCTAGAAATATTTAACAATCTGTTTATGAGTGTTGCAGAGCAAATGGGCACTGTGCTTGAAAATACTGCCGTTTCTGTCAATATTAAAGAGCGGCTGGATTTTTCTTGTGCCATTTTTACCCCAGAGGGCGAGTTGGTAGCGAATGCACCGCACGTACCTGTGCATCTTGGCTCAATGAGCGAATCCATAAAAACTATTATTCGAGAAAATAGCGCAACAATGAAGTCTGGCGACGCTTACCTTATCAATGCACCATACAATGGCGGCACCCACTTGCCCGATATTACCTTGATTAAACCAGTATTTGACAAACAAGGTGATACGGTTATTTTTTATGTTGCTAGCCGCGGTCATCATGCAGATATTGGCGGTATCTCGCCAGGTTCCGCTCCCGCATATTCGACTCATATCGAGGAGGAGGGCATTGTCATAGATAACTTCAAACTGGTTTCTGAAGGAAAGTTTCTAGAGAAAGAAATTGAAATGCTGTTAAATTCGACCTCGCATCCTGCACGTAACGTGATGCAGAACATTGCTGACCTTAAGGCGCAGGTCGCAGCTTGTGAAAAAGGCGCTCAAGAGTTGACTGCTATTATTGATTGTTACAGCCTTGAAACAGTTCATGCTTACATGCAGCATGTGCAAGATAACGCTGAGGAGTCTGTAAGGCGGGTGCTAGAAAATCTAGAGAATTCTGAATTCACCTATAAAATGGATGATGGCCACCAGGTCAGTGTATCAATTAAGGTTCACCGTGCGAGTCGCAGTGCAACTATTGATTTCACTGGTACCAGTGCTGAGCATCCAGGAAATTATAATGCGCCGAGTTCGATTTGTTACGCAGCAGTTCTATATGTTTTCCGCTGTTTGGTTGACGACGACATTCCACTCAATGCAGGCTGCTTAAAGCCGATTAAACTCATCATTCCTGAAAAAAGTATGATTAATCCAGTTTATCCTGCAGCGGTATTTGCAGGCAATGTGGAAACCTCGCAATATATTGTTGATGCTCTATTTGGCGCTTTGGGTGTTGTGGCGGCTTCTCAAGGAACAATGAACAATTTTATTTGGGGCAATGAAAGCGTCCAAAATTACGAGACAATCTGCGGCGGATCTGGTGCAAGTGCTAAACAAAATGGATGTAGTGCTGTTCACACTCATATGACCAATTCCCGACTGACCGATCCTGAAGTTCTGGAGTGGCGTTTTCCGGTGCGATTAGAATCTTTTAATATCAGAAAAAATTCTGGTGGCGCTGGTGGGTATAGAGGCGGTGACGGCGTTGATAGACGAATGCGTTTTCTTGAGCCAATGACCGTTAATATGATTGCTGGTCATCGGATAGTGCCTCCTTATGGTCTCGAAGGTGGTGAGCCTGGTGCGGTTGGTGAAAATTACATTGTTCAAAACAACACAACGATCGACTTGGGAACTAACGGACAAGTTGAGGCGTCAATCGGCGATGTTTTTGTATTAAAAACGCCGGGCGGCGGCGGCTTCGGTCCATGTTAAGGCGTTAATTAAATATACTGTACAATATTTATTATGAAATATCATCCTCAAAACTCTGAGCCACTTGATGTAGCTGAACGTTTAGGCAAACAACAAGTAGTCTGTTATCCTATTGATAGTCTTCCTTCAGCGGATATGGAGTGTTATCAAAAGGCAAGAGAAAACCTAACTCTAGTAAATGAAATCATCATTCCGCCAAGAGAGGCAAAAACTTTCCACGTTCCAGCCGGCCACTTCTTTCGCATTGTTGGCGTTGAAGGTCCGCAAGTAGGTGACTTAAATCTATGGAATAAGGATAATCTTGATGAGTGTTTTTATAGTGGCAAAACACGCGCATTGCACGGCACCCATGTCAGCACTAGTGACCGCCTTTGGAGTAATTTTCCTTATCTTCGACCATTGGCCACCATAACTTTTGATACCTTGGACTGGTATGGTTGGGATGAGGATGGTGGTAGTGTACATGATGTTATTGGCACACGCTGCGATCCATATACTCATAAAACTCTAAACAATTATAATTATCATTCTTGCTGTCATTCAAATTTATGTAGAGCACTTGCTTCTTATGAAAAAAAACCTATTGATAAGATTGAACATTTAGTCCATGATGTCTTGAATGTATTTATGTGCACTGGCTTTACCAAGGATACCCACCAATATTTTATGAAAGCAAGCCCTGTTCGCCCAGGCGACTTTATCGAGTTCTTTGCCGAGATTGACTTATTAGGCGCCTTGTCGGCTTGTCCTGGCGGTGATTGCAGTAATAGCCATTCGAGCGATGCTGCTGTATGTTATCCTCTGAAGGTTGAAATTTACAAACCCCAACAAGAGGCTCTAATCGACTGGTCAGCGCCAGAAGTCAATAGCTATTCAGGTGAGCACGGTATCAAATGAGTCATTCCAAAGAAGAAGGCGCAATACAAGTGAAAGCCAATACCCCAAAAATCAGCCATTATGATTATATTATTGTTGGCGCTGGCGCAGCGGGTTGCGTAGTAGCCAACCGCTTAAGTGAAAACCCAGAAAATAGTGTCTGCTTAATCGAAGCGGGCGGTAGTGACAAGAGTCCTTGGATTCAAATACCTGCTGGTATTTTTGGACTTTATGGAAATAAAAAATACGATTATGTTTATAAAGGCGTGCCGCAGAAGCATTTGAACGGCCGCAAAATGGCGGTTAATCGTGGCAAATGTTTGGGCGGCTCCACCGCCATTAATTCCATGGTTTACATAAGAGGCAGTAAAGAAGACTATGACCAATGGTTTGATCTTGGCTGTAAAGGTTGGTCTTATGAGGATGTTTTGCCTATATTCAAAGATTTGGAAAACGACCGAACCGGCGGCAAAACCAAATTTCACGGCGTTGAGGGCGAGTTGTCAGTTGTCAATCCTCAAGACGTAAATCCAGCAGCAAAACGATTTGTACGTGCCGGTACTGAGGCATGTTTATCAGAAAATCCTGACTTTAATGCCGACTCTCAACTGGGTTTGGGCATTTACAGAGTCAAACAAGATAACGGTAAACGAGTCAGTGCTTATTCGGCCTTTATAAAGCCCATTAAAAACAGGCAAAACCTTAGAATTCTTAGCAATACAAAAGTGCTATCCATTGATATCGATGAGCATGTCGCTAAAGCCGTAAACATTAAAATTGATACTTTTGATTACAAAATAACTTGTCGTGAGGAAGTTATACTTTGTGCGGGCGCTATTGATTCTCCCAGATTATTGTTAAGTTCAGGTATTGGTAATAAACAAGAGCTTGATGAATTAGGAATAGAGTGTAAGCAAAACCTTATCGGTGTTGGTGAGAACTTGCAAGACCACTTAGACTCAATGGTAACTGTACGCTCTCCTATAGCAGAATCGATTGGCCTATCTTGGCGAAGTCTTTTACGTAATGTTGTTCCTGCGCCTTTTAGTTACTATTTTCGCAGAATGGGTTGGTGGACGACCAATTATGTTGAAGCCGGTGGTTTTGCAAAAACCAAACATGCAAGCGGCAAAACAGCCGACATTCAGTTTCACTTCACTCCTGTCTATAGAAGCCATCGAGGCAAGAAATTTGAGTTTGGCCACGGCTACTCGGTGTTTACTTGTCTGTTGAAGCCTTTTAGTGTTGGAACTGTCAAATTGGCAAAGGGCAACACAGGCTTCAAACTTTTAATCGATCATAATTTCCTTTCTGATTCCAGAGATGAGTTGGTTATGATTGAAGCCATAAAAAAAGCCAGAGAGATTTTGGCCTCAACCGAATTTGATCCTGTTCGCGGTAATGAGATGGCGCCAGGGGATAGTGTGCAAAACGATGAGCAAATCTTGAAATACTTGCGCGCCACGACTACGACTGTTTATCACCCTGTAGGAACCTGTAAGATGGGTATCGATGATTTAGCAGTTGTATCTCCCAAAGATTTAAAAGTCAGAGGTATGAGTAATTTACGGGTTATTGACGCCTCAATTATGCCGAGCATTATTAGAGGTAATACTGCCTCCGCGACGATGATGATTGGTGAAAAAGGCGCGCGGATGATTTTGGCTAATCAGCAGTCTAAACAAGAAGAAACTTAATGAAATAATTTGAATTAAAGATAATTAAATCTTTTTTTTATTTTGTTAAAGAAAAAACTTGCTATCTACGCAAAACATGATTATTATCCGCATTTTTTAACCAACTGGAGAAAGTTATGAACATGCCAAGAACAAAACTCATTCCAAACGGTGACAATATTGTTCACACGTTTAGTGATGCTGAGTATAAAAATAGACAAGCGAGCTTAAGACAGTACATGGCTGCAAATAATATTGCAGCAGTCATTTTTACCTCTATTCATGGTATTAACTATTACAGTGACTTTCTTTACTGCTCATTCGGTCGCCCTTATGCATTGGTTGTTACTCAAGATAGGGCTACGACTGTCACAGCAAATATTGATGGTGGACAGCCATATCGCCGTACTTTTGGTGAAAATCTGGTTTACACTGATTGGCAAAAAGATAGCTTTTTCTATGCCCTACAAACACTGGCTGCAAACAAGGGAAAAATTGGTATCGAGTATGATCACATTACCATGGAACGACTAAACAAATTGCAAGTTGCCTTTGATAAGGCACAGCTTGTCGATGTTTCGGTTGATTGTATGAATTTGAGATCCATTAAGTCTGACGAAGAAATTGCTCATATTATTCATGGCGCTAATATTTGTGATATTGGTGGCGCTGCTTTGGTCGAAGCCGTTAAAGATGGTGCTCCGGAGCATGAAGTTGCACTCCACTCAACACAGGCGATGATCAGAGAAACAGCTAAAAGGTTTCCAAATTCCGAATTAATGGATACCTGGACTTGGTTCCAATCAGGTATCAATACGGATGGCGCTCATAATCCAGTCACCACACGACAAGTTCAAAAAGGTGATATTCTAAGCCTAAACTGTTTTTCAATGAATTCTGGTTATTACGTCGCCCTTGAGCGTACATTATTCTTCGATCATGTTGACGATGCATCGTTAAAACTATGGGAAGTCAATGTAAAAGTGCACGAAGAAGGCATGAAACTCATAAAGCCTGGCGTAGCTTGTAAAGACATTGCTCTTGAGCTGAACAAGATATTTGAAGAGTATGGTTTGCTTGAGTCTCGTACTTTTGGATATGGTCACTCATTTGGTGTTCTTTCGCACTACTACGGCCGTGAAGCTGGCGTAGAGTTACGCGAGGACATTGACACCGTTTTGCAAAAGAACATGGTGGTTTCTATGGAGCCAATGATTATGATCCCTGAAGGTCAACCTGGTGCAGGTGGATATCGTGAGCATGACGTGATGGTAATCACTGAAGATAGTGCCTATGATATCACTGAGTTCCCGTATGGGCCCGAGCACAATATCATTACTGGCTAAGTTGATGGTTTATTTCGATTTTATCGATTGAATAATGTCGTCGTACCGCTAAAGCTTCACTGATAAAATTTGCAATTTTTACAGCTGCTTGGCTCTAATAATATGAGTTGCTGTCTAAGAGTTGTTTTGTAACACTGTTTAAAGGCGCCTCAAAAGAGATGCCGCTAAGGTGCTACAATGATGTTTTGTTTTTGTTGTCCTGTCGAGTGAATATGAGTTCAATAATTTTTCCAAATATTGATCATGAAATTTTGCCAAAGTGGGAAGGCGATTTGTCGCCCCTCGAGTGTATAGAAGTCATAGAGGAGACGCATAACGTCAAGAGCTTTAGGTTTAAATCCAAAAAAGATGCTTGGTTTCAGTTTTTGCCGGGTCAGCACACCACCCTTTTTTTGAGTATTGATGGTGCGGATGTAATGCGAACCTACACCATTGCCTCAAGCCCAACTAGGCCGCATACCATCACCATCACTTCAAAGCGTATGGCAGATGGTGTTGTGACCAATTGGATGCATGACAATCTTAAAGCGGGTGATGTCATTGATGCACTGAATATTGGTGGATCATTTAGTGTGGCGCTTGATAAGCCTAAGCAGAAGGTGTTGTTAGTGTCGGGCGGCAGTGGTATTACTCCAATGCTGTCGATGACGCGATACTTTGTGGATTTAGCAATTGATGTAGACATTGTTTTTGTTCACAATGCGCAAACACCAGAGGATTTAATAGGCAAGTATGAGTTGGATTATTATGCGCATCACCAGTCAAATTTTGAACTGCATTATGTCTGTGATAAGGCAGATGCAACTTGGCAGGGTGAAAGCGGCTATTTGAACGATGAAATGTTGGCTCGCATGGTGCCAGATTACCTTGACAGAGAGGTTTATTGTTGCGGTCCTGAGGTTTATATGGTGAATGCGAAAGCACTATTGCAAAATGGTGGTTTTGATATGGATTGTTATCATCAAGAGAGTTTTGATATTGAAAGCTCAACAGCCCAGCAAAACATGGCAGAACCCAATGTAGAATTGGCATATGTGCCTGATTCTGATGTACAAGTTGTTGAATATAACGTGACACTGAGCGAGACTGGTGAAACAATTCCTTGCCCTAGTAATAGCAGTATTTTGGCAGCGGTTCAAAAGCATGGCATTGGAGTGCCGTTTGCCTGCTCAATGGGTATGTGTGGCACTTGCAGAGCCAAAATGACCGCGGGTACGGTTGATATGGATGCCCAGGGAGGGCTATTGAAATCCCATGAGGAAGAGGGTTACATTCTCACCTGTTGTTCGCACCCTACAAGCGATGTAGTGCTTGACTTGTAAATTTTATAGGTTTATTGAAAAAATAATATTATGCAAAAAAAATATTCTTGGTATTCGTTATTAAAAGCTGGTTTAAGTGGTCAAGATTGGGCTCAAGCAATCCCCTTGGTGGAGCCGAAGTCGAAATACGACGTCATTATCATTGGCGGCGGCGGCCATGGTCTAGCGACGGCTTATTATTTAGCAAAAGAGTGTGGTATTACAAATATCGCAGTTGTTGAAAAAGGTTATATTGGCGGTGGTAATACTGCCAGAAACACCACCATCATCCGCTCTAACTATTTGAGAAATGAAGCCTCAAGTCTTTATGAGCATTCGATGCAATTATGGGAAGGCATTAGTGAAGATCTAAACTTTAACGTGATGTTTTCTCAGCGGGGTGTTTACAATCTTGGTCATACATTGCAAGATATGAGAGATATCGAGCGCCGAGTGAACGCCAATGTACTAAATGGTGTTGATGCTCAAGTGGTAACCGCAAAAGAAATTAAAGAGCAAATTCCAATTATTAACACCTCTCAAAATGCTCGTTACCCTATTATGGGATCTTCTTTTCAACCTCGCGCAGGTGTTGCAAGACACGATGGCGTTGCCTGGGGTTTTGCCAGAGCAGCTGCGATGCTTGGAGTGGATATTATTCAAGATTGTGAAGTGACGGGTATTGAAGTTGAAGAGGGTCGTGTTAAAGGCGTTAACACAACGCGCGGTGATATTATGGCAGACCGTATCGGTTGCGTTAGTGCGGGTCACTCTTCAGTAATAGCAAAAATGGCAGGTCTAAGATTACCTGTTGAAAGTCACCCTTTACAAGCCTTTGTTTCGGAGGCAATGAAGCCAGTTTTACACACAGTTGTGATGTCAAATGCAGTGCATGGTTATGTCTCCCAAAGTGATAAGGGTGATTTAGTTATCGGCGCAGGCATCGATGGATATAGTTCTTATGCACAGCGCGGCGCTTCACGAATTATTGAACATTCAGCGGCTGCTATATTAGAAATGTTTCCGATATTTTCACGCGTTCGTATGAATCGGCAATGGGGTGGTATTGTTGATGTTTGCCCTGATGCTTGCCCAATTATCAGCCCAACTAAAGTTCAGGGTTTGTACTTTAATTGTGGTTGGGGAACTGGCGGCTTTAAGGCAACACCTGGATCGGGTCACGTATTTGCACATACCATTGCACAAGACAAGCAGCACCCATTAGCAGCACCATTCCATTTAGATCGTTTCACCACAGGCGCACTCATTGATGAGCACGGCGCTGCTGGTGTGGCACATTAATAAGGAAAGATAATTATGTTTTTGATTCATTGTCCATATTGCAACGAAGAAAGAGAGCAAGAAGAATTCTCCCCTGCTGGTGAGGCTTTTATCGCTCGACCTGAAGCACCTGAAGACATCAGTGATGAGGCTTGGGCGGATTACGTTTTTTATCGCACGAACCACAAAGGCAATCACTGGGAACAGTGGGTGCATAGCAACGGTTGTCGCAAGTACTTTATGGTTGAACGTTCAACCATAACCCACGAAATTTTAAAAGTCGCTGCTTTTGGCGCAGATATTAGCGAGTAAGTATTATGAGAGTCGAACAACTAACAAGCAACCAAATCGATCGTTCAAAGTCACTTACTTTTATTTTTAATAATAAAAAGTACAAAGGTTTTGAAGGTGATACTTTGGCTTCAGCTTTAATTGCAAATGATGCACTGTTGTTTGCCAGAAGCTTTAAATAT
>Ga0302119_10000477_pt1 | contig 18081 bp, 15 predicted proteins | sample AG5_Tmax_MG_FD_203114 | JGI IMG/M metagenome (GOLD analysis project Ga0302119, IMG submission 203114) | Marine microbial communities from Western Arctic Ocean, Canada - AG5_Tmax | ecosystem: Environmental > Aquatic > Marine > Oceanic | place: Canada: Western Arctic Ocean | collected 2017-10-01 | reverse complement strand
TGTCCCTCCTCGGTCAGATCCGGATCGACTCCCGATCCCTTCTCGGCATGACGAAGTACCATCATCGTGCAATAACCTGGTTTGGTCTGGTCTTCCATCGGTGACTCCTCTGCAACTCCATCCTTCAGTCGTCCCTGCTGGACACAACTCAAACAAAGCACCATCGAACCGATCGCGACGAGACGGCGCAGTGGAACCTTCCACTGCTGCAATCGTGCTTCGGGGAGTTCCTCAATTTTACTTGTCATGGTGCTCCTCTCTGTTCGCGCTGTTGAATCGAGAGGATTCGAACATCCGACAGATCTGAACACGACCCCCGGGTCTCTGGAAGGGATCACCGATCCACTCTGCCGCATCGACCGATTCTCCCGAAGATCGGGCTCAGCACATGGCCGCTCCTCGGCAGATGAACTCTTCTACGCCACCTGGTCGACCTGCTTATTTTTATCCTCGAAGATGTCATGGTAGTCGCCGCGTGCCAGGGGCATTTTTTCCTCGGTACGGATCGGTTCCTCATGCAGAACCTGGAACAAACCGTCGGCTCGCCACTCGGAATGGGCGACCTTGGGCGCCTTCACCGAAGCAATGCCAGCGGTCGCAACCTCACCGATGGCGATCTGCTGCTCGTTGCGTAACAGAATCCGCCGATCATCGAGTCGCATCTCATGCAACTGATAGCCCTTCACCCACTCGACCAGTTGTGGGATCAGCTCGTGACGACGCTTCCGTTGAACATCGACAGCATTCCAGGCTTGTTCGACCCGATTATTCAGCGCCAACAAGCGGTGGTTGACCATCCCTACCCAGCACTACTGAGATCCACGAAGGACCATGGTCTGCCGATGCCAAACAGAGGCTCCTCGTCGTCCGGTCTTCCATCGACTACCCTGAAGTCGCATCCACGGACTCATTGCAAGGAGTGAACATGGTCACGAGATATTGCGATTTGCCATCAGGGAATATGCGCCTTCCGCGGCGTCGATTCATCCAGGTGGTGGGAGCCGCCGCCTGTTCGCTGGCACTGCCGTCGATGGCACACGCAGCCACCCGACGGCTGGCCAAACCGGTGCGGATCGGCCTGATCGCCGATCTCCACCACGATGTAATGCATGACGCCCCAGCCAGACTCGATGCCTTTCTCGAGGCGATGGCTGCAGATCCCCCCGATGCCATCCTTCAAATGGGCGATTTCGCCCAGGCAAAAAAACAGAATCGGCCGATCCTCGAGCAGTTCCGTAAAGCTCACCCAATGGCACTTCATGTCATCGGCAATCACGACACCGACGGCGGCGTGAGCTTTGAACAACTGCTCGAGGAGTGGAAGATGAAGAGTCGCTACTACACCAGGGATGTGAAGGGCCTTCGTTTGATCGTCCTCGATGGCAACGAACGACCCCCCTCACACAAAGGTGGTTATCCATCTCACATCGGCCCGGAGCAGATGGAGTGGTTGAAGGAGCAGCTCGAAAGCCACCAAGGTCCGATGCTGGTCATCTGCCACCAGCCTCTGGCAGGGCCTTCCTGCATCGACAATGCCAAGGAGGTGCAGGCGATACTCAACAGCGCTGCCGATCGGATCGTTCTCGTGATCAACGGCCATACTCACATCGATGATCTGATTCGTGCCGGAGATGTCACTCATCTGCATATCAACTCGGCCTCCTACCAATGGGTCGGGGGGGATCACAAAAATATCAGTTACCCCGCAGAAGTTCACGCAGCCCATCCATGGATCGGTCACACCTGCCCCTATCGAGAAGCACTGTTCACGACCTTGAGTTTTGATCCAAAAGGTGGCTCGGTGCAGGTCGCGGGCAAGAAGACCGAGTGGGTCGGAAAATCACCTCTGCAAATCGGCTGGGAGAGAGAGGGATACACCGATGGTCAGCAAGTAATCCCCGAGATCCGACCAAGGAGGATCGAGCGCTCAGCCAAAAAATGAATGCCGAGCAGTTCATCGAGCAGTTCATCGAGCAATACAGCCCGATCTCGATGGAGGAATACGACCCAAATTGGCACCCAACCAGTCGATTCCACGCTATCCTGACACTTCATCTGCCGACACTGATCGTCGATTTCTGATCCACCAGGACCGACCAGCAAACTGGATCCAGTATTGAGGAGTTACAACGATGGAAGCCGGAATAGTTGGATTGCCCAATGTGGGAAAGTCGACTCTCTTCAATGCGCTGACCGCCGCCGGGGCTCACGCTGCCAATTACCCCTTTGCCACCATCGAACCCAATATCGGTGTCGTAGCGATTCCCGATCCCAGACTTGCCATCCTCAATGACCACATCGAGACGCAGAAACTGATTCCCACTTCGTTGAAGATCGTCGACATCGCCGGCCTGGTTCGAGGTGCCAGTACCGGGGAGGGTCTCGGTAACAAGTTTCTCAGCCATGTCCGCGAAACCGATGCCATCATCCAGGTAGTGCGTTGCTTCGAGGAAGCCCCTGGCGGCGAAGAGATCACTCATGTCGATGGCACCATCGACCCGCTGCGAGACATCGAGACCATCGAGATCGAACTGGTGCTGGCAGATCTCCAGACGGTCGAAGGTGCCCTCGATAAAGCGAAGCGTGCGGCCCGCAGTCGCGAGGATGAAGCGATTCTGCGACTGGCCCTGCTGGAGAAATTGTATCCGGTACTGGCGGAAGGCCGCCCCGCCCGTGAGGTCGATCTTGGATCGGATCCGCGGACACCTGGTGTGCTCAAGGGACTCGGACTCATCACCACCAAGAAACAGATGTTCGTCATGAACGTCTCCGATGACGACGCCATCGGTGAAGGAGCCATGGCCACTTCGGTGCGAAAACTGGCCAAAGAACGTGGTAGTCAGGCGGTGCCAGTCTGCGCACGTATCGAAGAGGAACTGTCAGAACTCGATGAAGTCGATCGCGTCGAGATGCTCGCCGACTACGGCATGAACGAACCGGCACTCGCCAAGTTGGCTCGCGCCACCTACGAGCTGCTCGGCCAGCAGTCCTTCTACACCGCCGGCGAGAAGGAGATCCGCGCCTGGACCGTCGCCAAGGGAGCCACCGCACCGGAAGCCGCCGGTGTCATCCATACCGACTTTCAGCGCGGCTTCATCCGTGCCGAGATCTACTCGATCGCCGACATGGAACAGTACAAATCGGAGAAGGCGATCCGAGAGGCGGGTAAGCTACGCGTCGAGGGCAAGGAATACAGCATGCGAGATGCGGATGTGTGTCACTTCCTGTTCAATGTTTGACTGACGGTAGCGGTGAGCAGACTCTGGAATCAACATTGCAACGAACGGCGATGATCAATGAAACATGAAGAACTCATCGATTTCATTAAAGACAAGATGAGCATGGCTCACATCTATCAGCCATTGCTTATCAAGGAACTTGTCAAATGTGACGGCGCAGCAACGGTACGACAACTCGCTATATCAATGCTCGTAATGGACGAGAGTCGGATCCAAGAGTACAAAAAAATATTCAAACGGTGGCCGGAACAAACTTTAAAAAAACATGGTGTTCTTGAGCGTAACAAAGAACTAGTCTCTCTGACCACAGAGCCAATGACGCTAGAGCAAAAGTCTGAGATCCTCCAGGTTTGTGAACAAAAAATACACGAGTACGTTCGTAAGCGTGGGGAAGGAATCTGGGATCCATTCGAGTCTTCTCCACTAACGAAAAACCAAAGATACGAAGTCCTCAAGCGTGCAAATAAGAGATGTGAATTGTGTGGAGTAAAAGAAGGCGACAAAGCTTACGAAGAACGATTACCTCTACACGTTGATCACATCATCCCCTACTCGAAAGGTGGAGCCACGGATCTCGCGAACCTCCAGGCACTGTGTAGGAAATGTAACCAGGGCAAAGGAAATCGAGATGACACCGACTTCAGGATAGTTGACACATCCCCTGAATAAGCTACGCGTCGAGGGCAAGGACTACATCATGCAAGATGCCGATGTGTGCCACTTCCTGTTCAATGTTTGAGAGGCTTACAGAGTGATTCGTTTCTCGATCCTTTTCTTGATCCTCGGTTCATCCCTTTGCGGCTGCGCCGGTAGTCACGATCTCGTCGAACAATATGGCGGCATGCGAGATGTGCTTCGGATGGGAAACACGCAATCACGCATCTCCTTCGCTGAGATTCGCCAGCAGCCTCATGCCGTCGGTGTCGGCGCACTGACCGATCTGCAGGGGGAGATCACAGTCTTCGATGGCCAGATCTTCGTCGCCACCACACCGGATGGAATCCGCGCTTCCACCACCAGAGACGATCCGAACCCCGGTTCTGCAACCCTGATGACGCTTGCGCACGTCGAAACCTGGCATCAAGACCCGCTCCCGGACTCGCCTTCACTCGAGCAATCCATCGAGGAGGTCGCCAGATCTCACGGCATCGACACCGACAAACCCTTTCCATTTTTCATCGAGGGAATCGCAAGTAGCTACCAGCTGCACGTGATCAACGGGTACTGCCCCGTTGCAACACCCGATCTGGCTCCAGAGGAACAACCGTGGCGGCAGCATGGCGTATCGACAGCGCTGCGGGTGGTGGGTTTCTTCGCCAGGGATCAACATGGGGTGATGACCCATCACGGATCAAATCTACATATCCACGCCATCATCGTGAACGGGGACGAGTGGATTTCCGGCCATCTCGATGAGGTCGAGATGGCCGAAGGTGCCACCCTTTCGGTTCCGGTCGTCAGCGAAGCCAGGCCCCGCTACTGAGCCACCCGCTCCATCGGATGCAACCAGCTCAATCTCCGGCAACCAGCACCGCATACTGAGGAACACCACAGCCGTAGATGTCGCACCCTCCCATCAACTGGCTGAGTTGAGCCTCCAGAACTTCTGGATCATCGGATGCCGGTCCATGACTGCGAACGAACAGGTGAATCTCGGCATTGTCCATGTCGGTCAGCCCAGGTCCGGTGACAATCTCGCCCGCAGGTTCGTTTTCGATGACGATCGCTTCGAACTCGAGTTCCCCATCTTCATCGGCAACCAAGCCCACACCGGTCCACAGGATCGACCACCCATCGACACCGAAGTCAGAGATGTCACAATCTCCAGCACATTCTCCCGGATCATTGAAAACCCCGGCCCAGATGGTGTAGGTGAATCCCGGCTCGAGACCGGAGGTCTCCGCCTCGATGAAGAACCCATCATCGAACTGTTCGAAACGGATCTCGGATCCAGCGATGGCATCCCCGGAATCTGAATTTTGAAGAGGGCTTCCGATCATGAACTCGACAAATGAGTACTCGTCGCCATCGCCATCGTCGTCGTCGTCATCATCGTCAGCCACTAGAAAAGCGTACTGAACGTCGTTGCAACCGAACTCCTCACAGCCGCCGCCAAAGGTGGTGAGCTGTGCTTCTAGCAGATCTGGATCATCATAGGCAGCGGCACCGTGATGGCGGACGATGAGGTGAATCTCGGCGTTTCCGGCATCGGTGAGTCCCTCACCCATGAGGACCTCTCCTGCCGGGTCCCCTTCCATCATGACCGCTTCGAACTCTGCTTCTCCATCTTCGTCCGCCACGAATCCGATGCCGGACCACAATGCTGAGAATTCCGAGTGGGAACCCATGTCGTCGAAGATGTCACATCCGTCGTTACATCCATCCGGGTCGTTATAGACGAGAGCCCAGATGGTGTAGGCGTGCCCAGGAAGCAACTCAGAAGTTTCACCCTCGATCAACACGCCACCTTGGATGCGTTCCAGCTCCACTTCGGTGTCGTTTACCGGACCACCGATCATCGGCTCCGGGGGAGAGGCGTCCGGCATGAAGTGGAGGAATGAAACTTCATCGTCGTCGTCATCGTCGTCGTAGTCATCGTTATCATCGTTATCATCGTCATCGTCATCGTCATCATCGTCGCGTTCAGCCTCCAAGACGGCGTACTGAACATCATCGCAACCGAACTCAACGCAACCACCACCAAAGGTGGTGAGCTGGTCTTCCAGCAGATCGGGATCATCGTAAGCCGCCGGGCCGTGATATCTGACGATGAGGTGGATCTCGGCGTTTCCTGCATCGGTGAGTCCTTCACCCATGAGAACTTCGCCTGCCGGGTCCCCTTCCATCATGACCGCTTCGAACTCTGCTTCCCCATCTTCGTCCGCCACAAATCCGATGCCGGTCCACAGCGCTGCGAAGCCTGAGTCGGGACCGATGTCGTCGGCGATCTGGCACCCATCGTTACACCCAGCCGGATTGTTGAAGACCAGAGCCCAGATGGTATAGGCATGATCAGGAAGCAACCCTGCAGTTTCTCCTTCGATCACCACGCCACCCTGGATGCGTTCCAGTTCCACTTCGGTGTCATCCACAGGCTCACCGATGATCGACTCCGGGAGAGGATCGACCAGTGTGAAGTTCAGAAAGGGAACATCGTCATCCGCAAATGCCGTAGTTCCAAGCAATAGAAAAACACTACACGCGAGAAGAGTAAATCGAAGCATGAAGACCTCCCTTGAAGGATGAAATAAGACCGAATCCCCTCCTTTATGAGAAGGGGAACAAGTTGAAAAGGAACTGAGACGACCTGGGTTCGATTTTGACCCCACCGAATCGCTAAGTATTACCTCTATTGATCAGAATCTCATTCCAAATCGGACATAAAAACTTTGTACTACTAACAAAACAAACCCAACATAAATAACAATAGACCGTCGATTACGAAACACCCTCAAGGATCAGGCTCTTTCATTCAAAGGCGTCGCAAATATCTCGTCTATCTTCGTCAGGACAGAAATAGGATGACAGAATCACAAACAGATTCGCTTCCGCTGTCCAGATCGAAAGCACCAATCACCGGCGACGCATCAAGGATCGAATCTACCCATTCACGCGATCATCGATCATGGAGATAAATCCACCACCGGTCACCTGGGCGCAGTCTAGATGGCTCCCGGCTCCGACATCTCTGTTCCAGTCATGTTCGATAGAGACTAGGATTCATGACATAACACGGTGTTCAATGCTCGCTGCAGACATCAGGCGATTCTCGAGACAGGAAAAAATGCGGCAATTCCAGTTTGACTCATCTCTCTTCATTTCATCGTTGTCTATCCATCGACTGCTCGCGCCGGTCCTCATCTCCTGGATCTTCATCGCAACGACTCCTGCGTTTCTCGAGGCGGGGAAGATCCCGTATACGAAGGAACAATTACAACAGCTCTCATCGGTGATCGTCACCGGCACCGTGGTGGCGATCGAACATCGACTCATCGCCGAGAGCCAGAACTCCCTGTCTCGTCGCTGGACGGCGACCGTTCGGCCCGACAAGGTCGAGAAGGGCACGGTGCCGCCAGGGGATCTGTTCTTCAGTTTCCTCCACGACGAAGGGGATCCAAGTCGGTGCGGCCCGGCCCAGGATCCGACACCGGAGATCGGGGATCGGGTGCGTGCCCATGCCGAAACCGGCGTGATGTTCGAGGGCCAGAATGTCTATCCGATGCTGGCTCCCAATGGCTGGGAACTCATCGATTCCAGCGGGCGAACTGGAGTGGCCGCGACCAACAGAGATGATGAAAATCTGACTCTCCTCGATGTGGTTCGTGCCATCACCACCGGCGAACGGCTGAGGTTGCTCGAATATGCCAGCGAGCACAACATGCCACTGTCGATGCCGATGAAACTGCTGTTGGGCCCCATCGGCCTACCCATCTTGATTCTGACGCCAATCATCTTCGTTGGCCTGGTCGTCTTGATCTGGAAAAGACGAGCAAGGTCCCGATCAGATGCCTCTCCGCAATGAACCGACTGAGACAGCCGCTTCTTCGTGCGATACACAGTGCTCGGCCATTCAACATCGATGAAGCCAGAAGTTAAAATCCGCATGGAAATTGAAGTTCACATGGAAATTGAAGTTCGCATGGAAATTGAAGTTCGCATGGAAATTGAAGTTCGCATGGTGGACTAGCTGAGGACCTGCTCGATCACCTTCTCGAGTTCACTGATCAAGAACGGCTTTTGCAACCGGGCTTTGAAACCGTAAGCTTCCGGAGAAGCGAGTGTAGAATCATTGCCGTATCCACTCGCCACAACGGCGCAAACCCGAGAATCTACTTCTCTCAACTTCTCGAACGCCCAACGTCCACCAAACCCGCCCGGCACTGTGAGGTCCAAGACCACCAGGTCAAATGCGTGGTCACTATCGAAGGCCTTCTCATACGCCGCAACACACTGCTGGCCATCCGAAGTCACTTCCACCCGATGCCCCAGGGTTTCCAGCATCATCCTCAGTACATCACGGACCTCGTCGTTATCATCCATGATCAAGATGCGATAATCGCGATTCCCTATAGGGGTGCTCTCTGAAGTTTTTTTATCGTTGATGGCTTGTTTACTGAGAGGAAGGGCGATGCGAACCGTCGTCCCCTGTCCGATGGTGCTTTTGATACTCAACCTCCCATGATGACGTTGGATGATCCAGAATGCGGTACTCAGTCCCAGGCCAGTTCCATCCGGCTTGGTGGTGTAATAAGGGTCGGTCACCATGTCAATCTTGTCTTCCGCGATGCCGCAGCCTTGGTCTTCGAATTCGATGACCGCAGCGTTCAAATCGTTCTCCCCTTGCGACCCCTCAGCAAGAGAACCGCGTGTCACTCGTATCGACAGGTTTCCTCCATTGGGCATGGAGTGATCCGCATTGATGATCAAATTTCCAAACACTTGGTGTATTTGACCGACATCCACTTCCACCGCAGAAATACTCTGGTCGATTTCGAAGTGAACCTTCAACTTGGAACCATGAACATTCATTTCTGAAGCTTCCTCAATCAGATCCACAACCGAGGCGATCTCCGTCTTCGGAGCCCCACCCTTGCTGAAGGTCAACATCTGCTTGGTGATGTCGCTGGCCTTCATACATGCCTTGATGGCGATTTCAAGTTCTGATTTCACCAACTCCGTCGACCCCAGTTTGATCTTCGCGATATCCAGATTGCCCATGATGATTGAAAGGAAATTGTTGAAGTCGTGGGCCAGTCCGCCTGCAAGGCGACCGATCGATTCCAGACGCTGAGACTTGGTCAACTCTGCCTCGTGACGGCGACGAGTGGTGTAATCCTCGAGCGTGCAAAGCAATCCGCCGTCAGCAAGCTGGCAGATCTTGGTGTTCATCCAGACCAACTCATCGCCTGCCCCTCGAACTCTGAGCAGTCCCACATTTTCGAGCGAATCACCATTCAACACCGATTCGAGAAGCGCAGTCCAGAGGCTCCGATCGTCTGGGTGAATGAAGTGAATCACCGCGAGTCCGCAAATCGAACAGTCGCTCGGGTCCGCCGAAATTGTTCCCCACAGCTTTTCGCCGGCGATATTGGAGTACTGGATGCAAAATGCCTCGTCGAGCAAGATCACGACTTCCGGAAGTGCCGCCAGGATTGCTTCCTGGCGGACCTTACGAGCCGCGATTTCCTCGACGAGACGATGTTGCGCTTCCACTTCTCGATCGAGAGGGATGAAACCCTCTTGAATCATACCTTTACGCTGATGTTCTGAATGAAACTCTTGTGATCCATGACTTCGGCGAAGTAAGGGAACAACTCATTGCAGAACATGTCATGCTCGACCTGAGTGCGACCGGATACGCAATCAGAAAGAACAACGACATCGTAATCTTCAGAAGCCTTCATGCCGGTGGCGTTGACGCAGAGTGAAGTCACTGCTCCACAAACGACAACAGTCTCGATGCCTTTGGCCTGAAGGACCTGGGCAAGCTCGGTGTTGCTGAATGCATTGAAGCCGATTCTTCCCGGAACATCGACGATCCATTCTCCGAACTTTGAAATCGCGTCGATGGTCTCGGCACCCTTGGTACCCGCCTTGAATGCTTCGGCTTCCTTGATCATCTTCAAGATTCCGATCGGATTCTCCAGCTCATTGTAAAACTCGCTGAATGCGATCGGAGCAGAGATAACGGTCATCCCCGATTCGACAGCTGTGTCGAGCAGAGCGACAGTGTTCGCAACGGTTCCGCTGAGAGCGCTCGACTCTTCAATGACACTGTTGAATAGACCGTCACTGTCAAACCAATCGCGCTGGTAGCCGACCAAAAGGACCGCTGTCTTTGCAGGATCGTAACTGGACATCAAAACTCCTATCTCTTGCCAGAATCTGGCAGCTTGTGAATTTCTGCCTCCCATTGACGCCACTGCCAGTGGGTGGAAATTCTAGTGTTCATCTATGGGTCCCTTGGCTTGCTGGATTGTCACTCCGACATGTTCAAGGGCACCCGGCTCAACGCAGATCCGGGCAGACCGGTTCCCCGTTCCATAGAAAAGCATCCATATCGAGGGGGGAATCACCCAGATTGCCGGGAAACATGGGACCAGGCGGTCATGTGTTGATCGAGCAGGTCACCGGATTCAGCGGTTTCCTTCTGCTCCATCTCGATCCAAACCTGCAAGTTCAGGGCGTTGTAGGTGATAGGCGGTCGATCGTTGCCATGCACTTCCCAGCGCCACCAGTCTTGCTTCATCGTAAGGGTGTCCGATGATCGTCAGCGCTCTCGGCATCCGGTTCTCCTGGAAGCCACACGGGGCCACCAGACTCGGATGGCCGGTCAAATTGGTCACACCCAGCGTCTTGAAATCACCGGCCGGCGCAAGGTATGCATCGACCCCTGATAAGGCCGAGGCCATTTCCCGCATCAGCATCGTGCGAAGCCTCTGGGCACGGATGTATTCCACCGCTGGAATCAGACGGGCAGCACGAAAACTGTTGGGCCATGCCTGCGGGCCCTGTTCGACCAACTCATCATCCAGGTCACTACAGGTCAACTCATCGAAAGCTGCCGCACTCTCGGCAAAGAGGATCGTCATCATTGGCCACACCGGATAATCGGGCAGCTCTATTTCTACCAGCTCGGCTCCCAGTTCTTTCCACTCATCGAGTACCACTTGATGATCCTCGGCTCGTTCAAACGCCGCGGGGGAGTAGCCGATCTTACAACCCTCAATCGACATCGATCCCGGCACTTCAAAGGGACGATCCACTCCGTCAAGATCGAGACCATCGGCACCCTCGATGGCATCGAGTACCACTGCGGTATCTTGCAAACTACGACAGATGGGGCCGATCTTGTCCATCGTCCACGAGAGCGCCATCGCGCCGAATCTAGACACCCTGCCAGCGGTCGGCCGCAGTGAAGAGTTGCCGCAACGAGTCGAGGGGCTGACGATGGAACCGAGAGTTTCTGATCCGATGGCAAAGGGAAGCGCACCCGCACCCACGGCAGCCGCCGAACCGGCGGAAGAACCGCTCGATCCACGCTCGATGTTCCATGGGGAAAGGGTTTTCCCTCCGTACCAGACATCGCCCATCGCCAGGGCACCGAGAGTGGTCTTGGCCACCAGTACTGCCCCAGCCTCGTCGAGTTTTTTGACCACCGTCGCATCGACCTCGATCTTCTGATCCTTGTAGGGTGTCGCTCCCCAGCTGGTCCTGGTTCCCTTCACCGCACAGAGGTCCTTCACTCCGTAGGGTATTCCATGCAAAAGTCCGCGATACTTTCCTGCGGCCAGCTCCTCATCGAGAGTCTTCGCCTGATGCAACGCGCGATCCTCGGTATAGGAGATGACGCAATGCAACATCGCATCCACTTCCCTCAGCCGCTCCAGGAACAGTCGAGTCATCTCCACACAAGAAACCTGACGCGAATGGATCAGAGATGCCAGCACGGGAATCTCCGCCCACAGCAACTCCCGCAGATCCTCTGGTCGCTTCACATCCGGTAGTGGTTCTCGAGTAACCAGCGGGCCCATGGTAGGAACCCGATTCGTCTCCAGCGGTCTGAAGATGAAGGCGGGTGCCACGGAATTCTCGATGGACCGCTCACCCATCGCTGCATATACGTTGAGACGATCGAGCACCGTCGGGAGCATCTGTGCCAGTTCCGAGTCCGTGAACTGTAAACCCACCACTGCCAACGCCTGGCGCAGCGCCTTCTCATCGATGGAAGCCGACTTCTCCGCCTCTCCCGAGGTCGACGGCTCATCCGGAACTGAGGATCCTCCACCCTGTGGCTCCAGTGGAGAGTGAAGCGCCAACACCAATCCTAGAATCATCATCGATTATCCCTCTTCATTTCGCCATCCAGAGGACGGTCATCATCAGGGCGGCCCAGGCGAGCCAAGCTGCGACCGCGATCTTTAGCCAAAGAGTTGATTTCAATTTCACATCTGCCATCTAGATTTCATCCGTTCAGCAACAAGGACTGCAAATCACTCAGATCGTAATTATCGAGACGCATCGGAGATCCAACATCTTTCCAGCGAAGGCAGCCGCAGTGGAATTGTTCCCGTTGCGCCTCAAGATCTGCCCTTCGGAGACGAAGAATCCAATCGATCACCGGGAAAGCTAGTTCCGACCAGGGGATCTCCGACCAGGAGAACCACCTCACCTCGAGGCTTTCCTCGCCCGCTCCTACTTCAGGGCTCTTCAATCGCGCCAGGAACATTTCGTGGACCTGACCGATTCGAGTCAGATCGATGCAGGCAAAGGGGCGCACGATTTCCACATCTGCAAGAGCTTCCTCTTTCGTTTCTCGTGCCGCACCTTCCGCCAGAGATTCGTTCATCTCGAGGAATCCTGCGGGCGGGGTCCAGAGACCCATAGCAGGTTCGATCGCGCGTCGACAAAGAAGGACCTGGTCGTCTCTCTCGATCAGTGTTCCCACCACGATCTTGGGATTGCGATAGTGAATCTTCCCACATTGAGGACAGACTCCACGCAATCGATCCTCTCCCTCGGGGATCTTCTCCACGAGCATCGTTCCGCATGAAATACAGTGGATCGGAATATCCACGATCAACTGAATTTTCTTTTCCTCATCGAGACCTCCAGAGCGAAGGCTCGCAGAGGAACTGGTCCCGAGCAAGGATCTCGTTTCTATGTGGCCATCGAACTCCTGGTATGGAATCCTCCTGCAACATGAACCGACCGGAAGGAAACGCGATATGAACCACCTGGCACTCTGGATGCTCCTGCCAGTTATTGGCTGCCTCGGCTGCTCGAACCTACAAAGAGCGGAGCCGAGTGCCACTCCTTCATTTGTCATCATCCTTGCCGATGACCTGGGCTGGGCCGACGTTTCCTGCCAGGGAAGCCCCTGGAAGACACCCGCCATCGATGCTCTCGCAACCGATGGTATTCGCTTCACCCGCGCCGCCTCCAATGGTCCCAACTGCGCTCCGAGCAGGGCGTGCCTGATGACCGGAACAGATGTCACCCGTCACGGAATCTTCACGGTTCGTCCTTCAGCCCGTGGCAAGAAGAAGAACCGTCGCCTCGAACCTCCACGGACCGAGCACAAGTTGAAACCGGAAGCGATCACCATCGCCGAGATGCTGGCCAACCACGGCTATCGATCGGCCCACATCGGCAAGTGGCACCTGGGAGCGGATCCTGCGGAACAGGGCTTCGATGTCTCCATCGCAGGGGATCAACGGGGCCACCCGAAAACTCACCTCGCCCCCTGGAACCTTCCCCATCTCGAGGAACAAGATCCGGGCACCGCTCTGGCAGATGCGCTCACCGATCACGCAGTACAGTTCATCGAGGATAATGCGGATCGCCCCTTTCTGTTGATCCTCTCTCACTATGCTGTTCATACTCCGGTCCAAGCCCCCCCCGATGAAATCGCATACTGGGCCCAGCAATTGCCACAGGAGAAGAAGAAGCGCCATCGCTATGCAGCCATGGTCGATAGTGTCGATCGGTCGGTGAGGAGAGTCCGGGAGTCACTGGAACAGACCGGCTGCTCCGATCGCACGCTCCTCGTCTTCACCAGCGACAATGGGGGACTCGAAGCGTTCACCGATAACGGTCCACTGCGCGGCGGCAAAGGGATGCTGTTCGAAGGGGGAGTGAGGGTTCCCTTCATCGCCTGGGGCCAGGGCACAGGCTCTGCTACGAGGGTTCAAGATGTACCGATTCAACTCTCCGATCTGGTTCCTACGATCCTCGAGATGGCCAATGCCCCGGCCCCGACGGAGGTCCCTCTGGAAGGTGTCAGCCTGACCAAACTCCTCGAGGGCAGCGCAACGATCCCGGATCGAGATCTGGTGTGGCATTTTCCCGCTTATCTGGAGGGACGCACTCTCCTGCACGGTCCCTGGCGAACAACACCGGTCACCTCCATCGTTCGGGGTCCATGGAAGATGCTCGAATTCCACGAGGACCAGCGCAGACTTCTGTTTCATCTCGAACAAGATCCCTCAGAACTCGACGATCTCGCCGACCAGCGGGTCGATCTGGTCGATCAGCTCGCCACATCCATCGATCAGTGGCGAAAACAGCGAAATGCCCCGATGCCACGGCCCATCAGCGACCGCTGATCGCTGATCGCTCGACAACGCACCTATTAGAGGGGATTCTGGTAACTTCCCCGGGCACCCCAGCAACCGTTGCTGATCTTCACCGCAAGGGAGCGGGCCGGCGGTAGAACACCAGACCAGGCCAGGAGCAATTTTGATCCCCCTCAGAGCATTCCGGTTCCTGGTTCCGATGGTCAAGCAGGAGAAGTCCGTGCTGGCCGCCGGAGTACTGCTGATCCTCGTGACCAGCATCTGCCAGGTTGCGGTTCCTCGGCTGATCGGGGTTGCAGTGGAGCGGATGGAAACCGGTGTCGGCCTCGACCTGGTAATCCCCGTGGCGATGGCGATGCTCGGCGCAGTACTGATCCGTGGTGTCACTTCTTTCTGGGCGCGCAAGACGGTGATCGGATCGAGTCGGCGCATCGAGAAGAGATTACGCGATCGGATGTTTCAACACATCGAACAGCTCGATGGCTCCTTCCATGCGAAACTGCACACCGGCGATCTGATGAGTCGTTTCAACAGCGATGTCGAGGCTGTCAGGATGGTCTTCGGTCCGGCGATCATGTATTCGGTACAGACCGTCTTCATCCTGATCTTCACCGTCACGCTGATGCTTCAAATCGACTGGCAGCTGACCCTCTGGTCATTGTTTCCACTGGCCTTGATCACCATGACTGTACGATTCATCGGCCCACTGATTCACAACCGATCGATGCGCGGTCAGGAGATGCTCGCAGACATCTCGGTTCACGCACAAGAGAACTTCGCCAACTCACCGGTAGTGAAAGCGTTCGTCGTAGAAGATGCTGAAATCGACCGGATGAACCGGTTGAGTCATACCTACTTCCAGCAGAACATCCGTATCGCTCAGTTGAGAGCGTTCACCGGGAGTGCCTTTTCATTGTTCGGTGATCTGGCGCTGGTAACGCTGTTGCTGGTCGGGGGCCTACGAATCCTCTCGGGAGAACTGACCCTCGGAGAATTCGCCACCTTCAACGGATGTCAGTTGCTGTTGATCTGGCCGATGATCGCCCTTGGCTGGGTGATGAACCTGTTTCACCGCGGTGCAGCAAGTGCCGAGAGAATCCAGGCGATCCTCGATGCGACCCCGGCAGTGGACGATTCGAAGGCTCGACCGGAGCACCAGATACGGGTCGGCGGAATCTCCTTCGATCAGGTGTGCTTCCGTTATCCAGAAGCAGAAGAGCCGACCCTCGAACAGATCTCCTTTGATTTGCCCGGTGGCCAGACTCTCGGAGTGGTCGGTGCGACTGCCAGCGGAAAGACCACTCTACTGAACCTGATTCCTCGACTATCCCCGACCGACAGCGGCAACATATTCATCGACCAGGTACCGATCGAGCACTACTCCCTCGACTCACTACGTGGGTCGATTGCGATGGTTCCACAAGAACCATTCCTGTTCAGCGCGACCATCGCCGACAACATTTCGTTTGGAGTAGATCACGCCTCGATGGATGAAATCGTCGAAGTGTCTCGGCTGGTCCGGATGCATGACGAGATCGGCAAGTTTCCGGACCGCTACGATCAACGCGTTGGCGAGCGAGGGATCACACTCAGCGGTGGACAAAAACAACGCATCGCCATCGCCAGGGCTATCTTGCAACGGCCTCAAATCCTCATCCTTGACGATGTCTTGTCCGCAGTCGATTCAGAGACTGAAACCACCATCCTCGAAGGGTTACGAAAATGGACCCAGGATCTCACGGCTCTGATCGTCACTCACCGACTCAGTGCCATCACTCATGCAGATGAGATCTTGGTCATCGATGAAGGAAGAATTGTCGAACGAGGAAACCACCGAGACCTGCTCGACAAGAAGGGCCGATACCACAAATTGTGGCGTCGCCAGACGGTCGAGGGTGAGTTGGAGGATCTCGAATGACCTCCCGCAAGCCAGACAACGATGACGACCGTAAAGATGATGACGAAGTCGAGGACTTCCATGTTGAGGAACTCATCGATCGCCCCTTCAGTCGATTACTAGCGGGTCGACTCCTCAAATACCTACGGCCCTACCGCCGCATGGTGCTGCTGTCGATGATCTTGATCATCTGTAGCACGGTACTCACCCTGATCGGTCCCTTACTGGTCAAGGAAGCCATCGATGGACCCCTTTCGAGGTCGATCGGTAGCGAACAGGCCAGTAGTGAAACCGGTGCACTTCTCACCGAACTGGCGGGACAAGTTGGCCTCGAATCCATCGATAAAGAAAGCGATGACCAGCAACGAATCGGCTGGATGTGGCTGATCGCTGGCTGCTACTTCTCGATCTTGATGATGCAATTGCTCATCCAGTACATCCAAACGATGGTGCTGGAGATTACCGGGCAAAGCGTCACCAAGGATCTGAGGATGGAGGTTTTCGCACACCTTCAAAAACAGAGTTCAAGTTTCTTCCACCGCAATCCTGTCGGACGTCTCGTAACACGAGTGACCAACGATGTCGAAGCTCTCAACGATCTCTTTGCCAGTGGTTTCGTGTCGTTGGCGGGGGACCTTCTCGCCATCACGGGAATCGTCGCGATGCTTTTCTGGACCAACGCAGAACTCGCTTCCATGGTCTTGCTGGTGACACCCCTGGTTGTGGTGGCCACTACTGTTTTCCGTAAGTTCGCACGCAAGCACTACCGCGAGATGAGACGACGCCTCGCACACCTCAATGCCTACACACAGGAGTCGATCAGTGGCATGGAAGTGGTGCAGGTCTGCCGCCGTGAAGAACAACAAGCTCAACGCTATTCGCGGATCAATGGCACCCTGCGAGAAGCGCACCTCAACAGTATCTTCTGGTATGCACTGTTCTTTCCGACCGTCGAGATCCTGTCGGTGATCGCACTGGTCACCATCGTCATCCAGGGCGGGGCCAGAATCGATGCCGGCACGGCGACCTTTGGTGAGTTCTTTCTCTTCTGGACCTACCTGACTCGCCTCTTCTCTCCCCTGAGAGACCTTGCCGAGAAGTACAACCTGCTGCAATCGGCGATGGCTTCCAGTGAACGGATCTTCGGTATCCTCGATACCGATTCATCCCTTCCTGAACCAGTAGTCGTGGTCGATGCCGACGACCGTTCCGTAGCGCGCACCGGAGAAATTCGCTTCGACCAGGTCTCCTTCAGTTACGACGGTAAGACCCCGGTACTGGAAAACTTGTCCTTCACCGTGGGAAGTGGAGAAACCATCGCCGTGGTGGGAGCGACCGGTGCAGGAAAGAGCACCATCATCAACCTGCTATTGCGTTTCCATGATCCCGATAGTGGTTCGATCAGCATCGGCGATCGGGACATCCGAGACCAATCACTGGCCAGTCATCGGGAGCGCTTTGGTCTGGTGCTACAAGACGTGTCGGTTCTTTCACGAACTCTGGAAGATAACATCCGCTTCGATCGAGACCTCGACCGCGACCGCATCACCTGGGCACTGGAACAGGTACGCGGTTCTTCCATCGTCGCACGCCAGAAACTGGGCCTCGAAGAACCGATGATGGAGCGGGGCCGGACCCTTTCCAGCGGCGAGAGACAATTGATCTCCTTTGCCCGGGCACTTGCTGGCGATCCACAGATCCTGGTACTCGATGAAGCGACCAGCCATGTCGATACCGAAACCGAGGCACTGATCCAGGATGCGATCGATCGACTGGTCAAGGGCCGCACCTCGGTGATCGTGGCTCACCGCCTGAGCACGGTGAGGAAAGCAGACCGAATCCTCGTGATGCACCATGGTCAGTTACG
>Ga0302119_10000476_pt1 | contig 18177 bp, 14 predicted proteins | sample AG5_Tmax_MG_FD_203114 | JGI IMG/M metagenome (GOLD analysis project Ga0302119, IMG submission 203114) | Marine microbial communities from Western Arctic Ocean, Canada - AG5_Tmax | ecosystem: Environmental > Aquatic > Marine > Oceanic | place: Canada: Western Arctic Ocean | collected 2017-10-01 | reverse complement strand
CGCCACTTCTACGGTCGCCACCACCTCGGTCGCCGCCACCTCGGTATCCGCCACGGTCACCACCACTTCTGCGGTCGCCACCTCTACGGTCGCCACCACCTCGGTCGCCACCACCTCGGTATCCGCCACGGTCACCACCACTTCTGCGGTCGCCACCACCTCGGTCGCCACCACCTCGGTATCCGCCACGGTCACCACCGCCTCTGCGGTCGCCACCTGCACCACCTGGACGGTTGGCAGAACAACGGTTACACTCATTGCGGCGAGCGAAATTGAGATTACTGCACTTGGGACATTTCCAATCACCCGGCTTCATTTCCTGTCCACCCGAGTCGCTGCGGAAATTGCTGCCACCACTACGGTCTCCACCACTACGGTCTCCACCTCTACGGTCTCCACCTCTGCGGTCTCCACCACTACGGTCTCCACCTCTGCGGTCTCCACCTCTGCGGTCTCCACCACTGCGGTCTCCACCACTGCGTTCACTGAATCTTCCACGGCCACTATTACCTTCTCGGCCGCCGCCACGACGGCCGTCATCTCGCCCACCATCCCTAGGTTTCCGATCTGAGCACCGATTGCATTCTGTGCGGCGAGCGAAATTGATGTTATTGCACCTTCCGCATTTCCAATCACCCGGCTTCATATCATCGGAGCCAGAACCTCTGGGGTCGCCACCTCTGCTGTCTCCACTTCGAGACCCGCCACTACGGTCACTGCCTCGGGAGCCGCTACGGGCACCTCCGCTACGGTCGTTGCCCTTACGGTCGTTACCACGTCCTTGTTGGCGTGGGCGAACCCGCACCTTTCGACCGATGAGTTTGCTGGCTGAGGTCTCATTGGCCATCGGCATGAGATGAACCAAAGGATTGTCGACATTGCCGATTACCGAATCCACCTTGCCGATCCAATTTTCATCCTCATCGATGATATGTGAGCCCAAGGATGGAGATTGCCCATTGAAAGAAAGCAGTAAGCCGCCTTCATGGCTGGCTCTCTCGACAGTGCCATGAAACATGCTTTCACCATCCCCATCGGCTGGACTCTTACCTATCAACCCGCCGCATCATTTCCGCCATGATTTAGGCTGGAATCGGCCTAGTTCTTGCGCCTGATTATCGCAGCAAAAGCAACTACAATCAAAGAAATTGCCAGGCCCGGTGCTGGTAAACCACCTGAGTCATCTGAGGTTATCGCACCTCCACCACCACTACTGCTGTCACCAAAGTCGCCACCGGGCGGCAGGGTGTTTACGACGCTCTGAGCCATGAGTCCGGTTGAATCGGTAACCGTGATTATGATGGAATATGAATCGTGTTCGGTGCAACCGGCAACACTCACAGTGGCATCCCAATTGGCACCCATTTGATTGACGCTGGTGGTAGAGAATCCACAAACCTCAATGCTGAACTGCACCGATTCGCCATCCGGTTCGTAAAATGTACCCGACAGAGAAAACGAGTAACCGCTATCGTCCCAAGTTCCGTTTTTCCCATCGAGCGTTAAATCCACGATGATGGTTGGAGGTTGTCCGGTCTTTGATTGTCCGAGGTCTACCACTCCGCTCCAATCGAGCATCCCACTCGCGGTGGCGCTGACCTGCACCGAGAAGGGCCCGGGGTTCAATCCTGCTAAATCCAAGTCTAGTGTTGTCTCAGCACTCAGCCCGGTGGTTGCGACCGGGGCGGTGGTCCTGGTTCCTTGAACTCCGACCAAAGAGACATCTGGTGAAGATACCAGAGAGGATGGGGTGAGGGTAATAGGTGCAGTGTTGAGGTAATCGCCACCTCCAGACAATGCTATTGGTTGAGCGACAGTCCAACTTCTCTCGCTCGATGCCTGCATGTGTTCATCGACTCCGTTGCACGTTACAGTAGCACTGTCACCATTTGGAGTAACCATCATGTCACCATCTTGCGAGGTTTGGAAAGACCACCCAGTCGGCCCTGAACAGGTCATCTGCACATTGCCTTCGTCAACCAAGAAATTGTCGATATGCGCGCCGGTCAGCATCAATACCTGAGAACCATCGTTCACTATTGGAATAACAGTATCATTTTCTGGAGCGCTGACATCCCATTCCGGTGGGTCATTTGTATCCAGAGGGTCGGTGGTGAAGTCGATGAACAATTCCTGAACTATCGGCCAATCAACTAAATCATAGGTCGTATCAAAGGCAAAGGTAAGTGAACCATCTGCGCCGATACTCTGAGTCGGTTCTTGTTCGGGGGTCATGGTTTGTGTTACTCCATCGCGTAATAACTCTGAAGTTACAATTCTCAACCCATTGACTGGTGGGAAGGTGACGGTAATTGTCGCCTTGGTCATATTAGTTGTATTTGAGGCGAATGTGAAATTGGAATTTCCATGGTTCGACAATTGATTCAATTTGATATTCTTCGACGAATTATCAGTATCTGCCAGCAAATGAATCTCCAAATCGTCGGTAATCCCGACCGGGACCTCCTTGCAATCGGTGCTAGTCCATGCTCCTACGCAGTTACGCTCTTGTGGATGGTCATCAGGAACCAAATTATATTCATCTAATTTTATACCATCACCGTACCATTCCAAGTCATTCCAATCTACTCCACCACGATGTGACATACCTTCGCGTAGACCGAGTTTGGTTACCATGTCTTCAATGCAGTCGGGGCCTACTTGGCGCACGGCTTCACGCTCATCGGTGGAGATATACTCATTATTTCCACCGGGAACACCATCGAGTAAAGCATCCAGATCGGTTCTTACCGATGCGGCATTCGAGTCATTTACAAATGCCGATGCTGTAAGCCAACCGCTTAGCCAATCAGTATTCAAATCGAGGTTATAGGTGGCATAATCATAAACGAATAATTCCTCAAAGGAGTAGTTTGAACAATCAACTTCCAATCCTGAGCCATGGGATGTATTTGCTACCTCGCCAACTTCGGCCAAATCGGGTGACCAAAACGATGATGCAAGCATTAGCACTACCAATAACAACCCGAGCAGGGGGTATTTTTTCACTTCTGTAGACATTCCCATATCCTACGGTCTGTACCATCTAGGAAAAAGGGGTTTCCCCTTGCCATCTCAGCGTGAACCGATTGAAGAGGCTACTGAATGCGCTCGAAACGGCGCAGGAATAACCATGTTGGGATGATGCTCCAGAGCAAAGCTGCTATCCAAACGAAAAGAGAATCGATACGGCGACTCAGCCCGCCATCCAAATTTGACTCTAGTAGCATCTGATACACTCCATTTGGACTGAAGAGGTCAACCCAAACCGAGAGTTGTTGATATTGTGAATCACTGGTATCACCGACCTCAACACCGAGAATACCAGCCACAAGTACCGTGACCAATACCCACACCATCGTGAACATCATCCAAGTTCCAATACCCCAAGCGATTGCCCCCCCCATGTCCTTGGCCCACGACGATGCCAGAAGTTGTATCGACGCATACCAAAATAATAGCATCCCGGTTGCTACGAGGAAGAGTATTGCGTCACCCAATTCAGGCCATTCTCCCATCTGCTCGTGGATTGCGACCATCCCCACTAGACTGAGCAAGGTGGTGGGAATCAGTACTGAGCCCCAAACTCCCAAGAGCATAGAGATTCCGAGGTCGGAGCGTGGTATCGGCTGGGATAATTCGACCGAAAGAACTCCAGACAATCGTTTACGGCTGATTCCATCAAAACCGATCAGTACCACACCCAAGGTCGCTGAAAGTAGGATGAAGCCGCTAGCAATGAATAATACCTCAAATGGGGTGTCCGCTTGAATCTCCCCCGGCAGGGAAATTTCTGGGTCAGCCAGACCCCAACAAGAGCCGACTATGAATAGCAATAATATCGGCCACAGCATCAAACTGCGCGATGATTTTAGATGTTGAGAGCCATAAATATCGACCAGTCGAATAATTCGTGACAGGCGAGTAGATAGGCTCATTCTTCCTCACCACCAAATTTTGCCAATGGGATAACCAGATGATCATCGACCTCCAATCCGACATCAGAAGGGGATAAACCGGTCGCCGCAGCGAGGATTTCTGCTAGATTATGGTTGAGTTTTTCCGCCAAATAAGGTGGATTGCCTGACTTGGCCAATGATGATATCAATTCGGTGACCTGCAGTTGTGAAAAACCTCTAGGCAGGTCGACGGTCAGTGACCAATGCCCGACTTCACAGTCCCGACTTGTTTCTACGGCAAGGCCGGCAGAGATGAAAGTCTCAATCGGTGCTTCACCAAGCCCGGAAAAGCGCATTGAATCGACTAGACCGAGGGCAGATTGGACCTCAGCCATCTCACCTTCGCCGATAACCTGCCCACGATGCAAGACCAGGATTCTGTCGACGAAACGGTCGAGTTCGGCCAACATGTGGCTGGAGACCAGAATCGTATGCCCGCGCTGTGCCAATTGGCGAATCAATCCTTGAAAGGCGATTTGCGCAACCGGGTCGAGAGCATTCAGTGGCTCATCGAGCACGAGGATATCGGGATTTCCGAGCAAAGCGGCGGCGAGGGAAAGTCTCTGCCGCATCCCTTGAGATAGAGAATCAAGCGGGGAATCACTGCGGCTCGATAATCCGACCAATTTGAACAGGGAATCAAGGTCGTGCTCGCTTTCGTCGCCGCGCATCGTAGAGAGGGATTTGAGTACTTGTCGTGGGGTTCCGGGACCTGGCCAAGAGACCTGCTCGGGCATGAAACCCACATGTGCATGACCTTGCGGTTTCATTCCGGCCGCGGCTATCGTCTCAGAATCGAGCCTAGCCTCACCACTTTCGGGCTCATACAGGCCGCATATTACTCGCATCAAGGTGGTCTTACCGGCGCCGTTAGCGCCGATTAGTCCGATTATTGAGCCGGTTGGCAATGAGAATGTGATGTCATGAATTCCCGCACCCGGCCTGGTATTCCACGGTTTGAATCGCTGCGGGTCATGCAGTCGGTGGCGATATCCAAGGCCGACCAGTTCCAAGCGCCGCCCGGCCATGCGCCGAGATAGGGCGGTAGTTCTCAAACCCCACCCCAACAACCATTCCAGCGCCGGGTTTTACCGACACGGCAAAGAAGCGGCGGGGTCAGGGGGTAGTGTGGCTTCAATTTACGATGTTGCAACCTTAGTTCTTCCATTGCTGTGTGCCACCGCGATAATCATCTGGTGGATGAAGAAAGAACACCCACGCTTCCCTTCACAATTTGACCTTGGGGCACTCAGTTCGGGACTGTGGGCGACAATTCTGCCTGCAGGCTTGTTCTTTTGGGGGCCGATGTCCCTACTAGGCTCATTGGCGACCGATGAATGGCGACAGGATTGGAAGCGTGAGTGGAAGCCGAGGTCATTGATTTGCACGACGATTTTTGCTTCTTTGCTCCTCGCCGCCGGCCTACCGACTCCAACTCCGACGGGAGCACAGGAATGGGGGGAGCCACTATTCTACGAAAATCCGGAAGCACCACTGTGGCCTGCCAGTGAACAGCATCTATGGGCTTTGAGTTCTCCAGAACTAGCAGTGGTTACAGTGACCACTACCCGCTTACCGGGTGCTGTATCCCCACTGGGCACTAGTGAGGTGAGCGCCGAGTTGGTGCAATTGCTAGGTGCTGACCAAGAAAGAATGAAACAAGCCATACATAGGATGAGTGAACTTACAATCCTACGTAGTCTTTTCAACCCCGATGACTTTGATTTGGTGCCAATTCCTTCCGAGGGGCATCACCGTTACTATTCCTCAGCGATGGACATTGATGTCGACTTGGTGGCGGTACGACAGCACATAACCTATGATTCTCTGATTCCCGAGTCTGAAGTGCTTGAAGTGCTAACCGTCTATCGTGCTGACTGGGGCGGGGTGGTGACCACTTTGACGGTGGTCAGGCCGACCGCAAATTCAGGGGATGTGTGGGTTGAAGGAATTGTTCTGGATTGGCTCAATTCAACTGATTCATGATTTTCCGAAGGCCGAACGTTGTCGCGAGATGTAGTGGCCTTCGTTGCGGTGACATCATCAACAACGAGGTGATAGGGATGACTGGCGAGAAATATGTCCGAGGAGTTATCCGAATTTGAGAATCGCCTGTTTGAATGGATTCGCCAATCGGATTTCGAGAAAGTCCCATGGTCGACAAAGAAAGCCGCCAAGGCCTTCAAAGTGAAGGAGGATGAAGTATACGAAGCGCTATCTGCATTGACGCGTAAAGTCCCAAAACGAATCCAATTATTCTATTCCGAAGGAAGTGTGCACATCGCCGCTGAGTGATGACAGGAGAAGATGACCATAGAGGTCGTAAATGTGGGTTGATGCGAGGACCAGAGATGACCTCAACATCCAGGGATGAAACCGCTGGCGATCCGAATTCCGCCAACGTATTGTATTTCGATGGGGATTGTGCATTCTGCTCAGGTGCGGTTAGATTTCTCGAGCGCCGTCTTCACCCAAGTCGTAAACTTCGCTTCGTTGGCCTAGCCAGTGCCACCGGAATAGAAGATATTACCACAATGAATGAGAAGATTCGTAGAGCCGATAGCGTCATTCTTCTACGAAAAGGCAAGCCATACATTCGCTCAGCGGCGGCCATTCGAGCCCTCTTGCATCTTCGGCAACCGTGGCCAATTCTGTTTCCAATCGCTTGGCTGGTGCCGCTACCTATTCGGGATATAGCCTACATCATCGTCGCAAAACTGCGTCATAAGATTCAGGCAAGGAAGATGCAACAAGGATGATTCAGCGTATTTCAACCAATCGATGAACGCAATCCTCAGGGTTAATGTCACCATCTAATAGGGTATTCAGCGTTTTTACGAACGGCGCCGCAATGCCTTCCTCTGCGGCTCGCTCGCCAAACATTCTCGTAGCCCGCACACCTTCCGCCACCATTACCATCTCACCTAATGCCTGTTCCAGAGTCAGTCCTGCACCGAGTTTCTCACCCATTCTGCGATTACGACCGTGTGGACTGGTTGCAGTGACGAAAAGGTCACCCATTCCCGCTGGTCCGAAAGCCGACTCGCCTTTGGCCCCGAGGTCTGGCAAGAGTAGGCAGCCTTCTCGGAAACCTGCGGCAAAAATCGCCGCTTTGAGATTATCGCCACCGAGAGAACCGGCTTTCTTCAGGCCATCAACCAAACCGCAGGCAAGGGCGACCACGTTCTTGAACGCCCCCCATAATTCGGCTCCTACCGGGTCGGTTGCTGGCACAAGGCTCAATGTCAGCGTCGATAAGGTCGAGGAAAGGCGCTCGGCAACCGAGCGGTCATGGCTGGCAACCTGGGCGATGGTCAGTACACCACGTGCGACTTCGGGGGCAATGGTCGGTCCGGTCATCACCGCCACTGCATTGTTCATTCCAGCAGCCATCAACTTCTCGGAAATTACTTGCGAAATCGAGCGATTACCCTCAGCCAATCCCTTGGCGAGATCTAGTAGTACGTGTGATGGCCGTAGATGGGGAATCAAATCATCAACGACATCGAGAATAACCGAAGATGGTAATGCCAGCACAATCACTTCGCATTCATCCATAACGTCACCTAACTGCATGGTCGAGGTCAGCCCCTCGAGTGTGACCCCGGGAAGATACTTCTGGTTGATCATTTCCATGGTCAGCGATTCGTGAACCTCCTGCTCAATCGTCCATCCACTGACTTGGTGACCATCCTCAAGCCAGACCTTTGCAAGTGCCGTGCCCCAATTCCCCAGCCCGAGTATGCCGATGCTCGCCATGATGCAAACCCAGCACCAATCGGTCATATGTGTTGGCCTTGCGTCACCGACCGATTCCACAGTTCAAACAGTGGTTCGGAAATGCCGAACTTAATGAATGAGAATTATGACGCACGCATTGAGCAGGAGTCGCCCAGCTTGGTCAAAGGCGCTGGGTTTAGGTCCCAGTACATATTGTTTCGTAGGTTCAAATCCTACCTCCTGCACCATATATTCACTTCCAAGCATGCTGGAGTAGGGTTGAACTAGGCAACATAACTGGCTGGTCTTGCGGAACGATTCTGATTTGGCCTATGGCCACGGACTCATCAGCAGAGCCTCTCCGACCTCTCCGGGCATTACCAGTATCTCGCCCTTCACCCCAGTCTTCTCATTACGCCTGAAAACCGGGATTCCACCAACGATAGTCCACACCGGCCAACCTTTGAGAATTCGCCCCCTGAACGGATTCCAACCGACTCTCGACCATGTGTTCTCATCACTGACCTCGATTTCGAGATTTAGGTCGATAAGTACCACATCGCCATCGTAGCCCTCAAGTAATTTCCCCTTGCCAACAATGTTGTAACAATCGGCGACATTTGTCGACATCCATCTTACTACATCTTCAATTATGCATCTCCCACTATTGACGTGGTCGAGCATCACTGCTAGAGAAGTCTCTACTCCAGGCATCCCTGAGGGTGCTTTTGGAAAACCCAACTCCTTACTCTCAATGGTGTGGGGGGCATGGTCAGTAGCAATGCACTGAATGGTTGAATCGACAAGTCGCGACCACAGTGTTTCCCGGTCCTCAGTAGAGCGGATCGGTGGATTCATCTGCAGTCTAGTCTGCTCTCTCTCGACATCGGTAGCATCGAAACTGAGGTGCTGGGGAAGTACCTCTGTGGTGATTATCGCGCCTTCTTCAGTATCACCATCTTCACTTTGCGAGGGTAAGGTGGTCTTACCGGCAAGCCAATCAGCCTCTAGAGCAGAGGTTAGGTGGAGGATGTGCAGTCGATGCCGATGTTCTTGAGCCAGTCTAGTTGCCCTTTGGGTAGCGAGCAGGGCGGTCTCGCTATCTCGCCACTCGGCGTGAGCGGCGATATCGCAACGCTTCTCAAACTCAGGCCAACGCCTTTCCAGCCTCGCTTGATCCTCGGCGTGTACTGCGATAAGGCCAGCGGTATTGGCGAAGATATTGTTCAGCGAGTCTTCGGAATCGACTAGAAGATCTCCGGTCGATGAGCCCATGAATACCTTGATGCCGCAGATTCCCGGAACTGAATGTGCATCTCCCACACTACCTACGGCAGCTTGTAATTCATCCAGATTATCGTCGGTTGCGCCGATGAAAAAACCATAATTGGTGATGCACTTATCTGCCGCTCTAGACATTTTTCTTTGCATTGCCACCATCGTAGTAACCGCCGGAATATTGTTTGGCATATCAAGAAAAGAGGTGATTCCACCACTGGCGGCGGCAATTGAGCCGCTTTCTAAGTCCTCTATTTCAGCCTGTCCCGGTTCGCGAAAGTGCACTTGAGGGTCGATGCAACCGGGGACGAGGTGCAAGCCATGAGCATCGATAATTTTCTCACCTGGTTCAGGTGAAAGGCTGCTGGGGAAAACCAAGCTCTGGATGATACCGTCGACGATGCGACAATCACCAACTTTAGTCCCATCATCGGCTACAATGGTAGCACCACGAATCAATATCGAACCGCGACCGCCCATTTCCCTCTTCACGAGGGCGGCACATCCTAACCTTCAACCTGTCTGCCGAAGAGCATTCTTCGGGCGAAATACAGGACAAACATCAGGATTACATTCAATATAGGGCCCACCTAGTATATCGACGCAATATGGTACCGCTTTCCATATTTCATCGATGGTTTCCCTTATCGCTTTAGGTCGGCCTGGCAGATTGAAAATAAGTGAGGAGCCGCGAATTCCACCTACTTGTCTTGAAAGGATTGCAGTTGGAGTATACTGAAGGGATATTGCCCGCATCTGTTCGCCGAAACCATCCATCATCTTCTCGCACACCGCCACAGTGGCTTCGGGAGTGACATCTCGTGCCGCCGGGCCGGTTCCACCTGTGGTGATGACCACAGAACAGCCGACATCATCGCACAATTCTTTCAGAGTTACTTCTATTTGCTGTTGCTCATCCGGGATACAGCGATAGTGTGCGGTCCATTGTGAATCTAGTGCGACGGTTAGGAATTGCACGATTGCGGGTCCAGACTCATCATCGTAGGAGCCAGCGCTGGCACGATCGCTGACGGTGATAATCCCGATATCAACTGCATCGCCAATCGAATCGGAAGTTCCGCCGGTGGCAATTATCTCGCGGGAATTCACATCCCCCACATTGCCACCTCAGTTGTTGATACCGTACTTCTCCTCGATATTATCGTGGAAGACATTGAACATCTCATCCTCAAACAATTCGGCTTGGCGGCGGGCTTTAGTAGACCGCATATGCAGTACCGCCATAGTAACGAAGGCGATGATAGCGATTGGTATCATCAATTCAAGTTTGTACTTGTGCATTATTGTGACGATTCCTTCAGCGGTATATGCCCAGGTGATACTGGCTACTGTGCCACCAAATAGACAGGCAAGCAACACCCTGATGAATTTCATGCGTGAAAGTAGTCCCAGCATCGCCCCAACCAGAACTCCACTGGCCATGAACGGAATCCACACGAAGACAATCAATCCCCAGAATCCCCAACGGTTGATGAAATCTCGCTTCTCGTTAGCAGTATACTCGACCGTCGAGAGGATGTCTCCGAACAATTTAGTCTGTAGCATTCGACCGGCGATTCCGTCTTGACGGGCAACAGCAGCGATGCGGTCGGGGTCGGAACTTGTGTGCTCAACCCGGCCTGCTCCAGTCTTTTTACGGAATTTTTCCAGATTATTTCGGGTACGAATATACAAACTTCGCTCGCCGAGAATTCCGCCCAACTTTTCGTTCAATACAGCCTTCAGTTCATCTTCAATCAAGTCGGCTTTGGTTTTGAATCTGAGGATTGCCAACTTCATCGTCGGCTTGTAGATGACCGAAACGCTAAGCCGCTCCTCGTCACTGACTACGGTAGCCATCAACAACTCCACATCGGTGCGCGTTAGCATGAAATAATCGTTGAGAATATCGCGCACATCGTCTTCAACCCGCGAGAGGATATGCAAGTCACGGAAAAACGTCGAATAATCTGATACCACATGCCCAGCACCTTGCCCACTTTCTACCACATCTCTTTCGCCCATGTCATCAACTCCTACACCGATACCGGTATCAAAATCGATGGATGCGGTGGCGCCAACTGCTCTGGTGGACATCTGCACCGGCTTGAAGACGCTGAATATGGTAAATTCCTCAAGTAATTTGTATAGAATTTCCGAGCGCACGTCAGCGCTGGGAAGCATCGTAGCAGAGGTATTCTCATACGGCACCATGATATCGATGGATAATTCTCGCTCTTTGAAGCCGAATAGGTCCCAATCTAAAACCAGTTCAAGTTCTTCAGCCGTAGTGCGAATGGAATCTCGGGTCAATCTCTCGATATGTTCGTGGCTCAACATATCGTCACTGTCGCGGTGGTAAACCTTGTACATGATAGGATAGAGAACCAATAGTGAGATGGCCGAGAGTGAAAGCGAAACGAAGGCCATATACCATGCCGGAACTCCTGCAGCGCCACCTGTCAGCATTGCGGTTTCACGACCACCGCCTAATTCGGCCCCCATCAGTACCCAACCCCAATTTCCTAGGTCTTCACCATTCCAGCAGGGTCTTGGTCCATCATCTACCAGTTCCCCTTCTGTTTTCGCCTCAGCATCTACCCAAGGAAGAAACCTCCAGGTATTTTCTTCCGAGGCAATCGTCAGGTCGAGGGAATCTTCCAAGGTGAATTCAGCAGTAAGATTAGTGGTGTTTTCAATCGATATAATTTTGTAATCTAATTTCTCCTCATTGTATACGCTGATGTCTATTTCTACCTTGTACTCACCAGCGCTCTCGATACCGAAATCGAAAAATGCATATTCCTTCAATACCGACCCATTGCTGACTTCAAGACCCTCAGAATCAATGAGAATCCATTCGGTTTTTGCTACTCCGTCAGGGAGATTGTAGGCTCTCATTTTGCCAGTGAGTTCGTTGTTATCAACATAAACGTGTATCCAAGGAGTCTTAGAGCGATCTTCACAAACATCCTCTGAGATGTCAAAGAAGGTTTCCGACATCGAACTATCGAACCATGTCGATTTACTCATGTCCTCTCCTAACGCACCTGATGAAAGGCCGAACAGAACTAGCAGGTACAATCCGCCATATCCTAACCCCATAAGTAAGACATAATCCTCGGTAGCTGCAGGAAATCGTCGCCCATCAGAACTGGTTCGGCGCTTGCGAATGGCGGCCAATTCCTTGCTAATGCGATCTTTCTTCTCCTCTTGCTCGCTGACTACCGGATTCTCTTTTTCAATGACTTCCGGCTCCTCTTTCTCGGTGTTAACCGGGACATCGTCTCCGTCTTCATCTGTGGCAACTGATTCCTCTTCAAGGGAGGATTTGTCAATTTCCGCGTCACCATCCAAGTCCGCCATCGATAGCGAGAAGAGGATTATAGCCTTGAGGCTTCGCCCGAAGGGCGGATGGGAAAATACCTATTTCAAGATTGGATTTCCCTAGTTCAAATAATATTCATTGCTCAGGTATATCAAGGGATTCTTCACTTCACAACCCATATATTTGAGAATATTTTTTCTCGATATAATCAAGGAAGGGCTCTGGGCTTGGAGGCTGTCCGGTCGCTCGCTCAATCAACTCACTCGGGTCATAGAGCATACCGTGAGAGTGAATCTTCTCGCGCAACCACGCTAGAATCGGAGACCAATCTCCAGAACGGATGACCTCGTCCAAATCACCGAGGTCATCAACCATTTTAGCGCATAACTGTGCTGCATATAAATTCCCCAACGTATAGGTTGGGAAGTATCCGAACGCTCCGCATGACCAGTGCACATCTTGTAGACAGCCCAGACTATCATCGGGCACTTCAATACCGAACCATTCTGCAAACATCGTATTCCATACCGCAGGAATCTCTGACACCGGCAAATCCTCTTCGAAAATTTTCTTCTCGATTTCGTAGCGCAACATGATGTGGAGATTGTAGGTGATTTCATCGGCTTCGACGCGGATAAAAGACGGCTTCACCCCATTGGCGATACGGTTCATCTCGTCCGCCCCCAAATCTTGTGGCAAATCTGGAAACTTCTGTCTAAATGAATCTAGAACCACCTGCCAAAAAGCGGTAGTGCGGCCGATTTGGTTTTCCCAAAGGCGCGATTGTGATTCATGGACACCTAAGGAAATCGCTTGGCCGCGAGGGCGTAAACTATGCTGGTTTGGCAAACCTTGTTCGTACAGGCCATGACCTGACTCATGCATCACTGCATAGAGGCAGGAAAAAGGATCACTCTCATCATATCTAGTGGTAATTCTGGTATCGCCTACAGCGAGTCCCGAACAGAAAGGATGGGTTGTGGTATCGAGCCGGCCGGCGGCAAAGTCAAATCCCATCGTGGCGCTGACGAAACGACAGAATGAATCTTGGTCAGCGGTGGCAAATTGCATTCCATCGGGCAAGTTGAGTTCGGGCTTTTCACTCTGAACCTTCATTATCTTCTCCAACAGCGGCACTAGACGCCCCCTCAAGCCTTTGAATAACGGGTCGTAATCAGCCATCGTCATACCGATTTCATATTCATCAAGAAGGACATTGTAATTGCCCGAATCTCCACCCAGATAACTCATTTTAGCCTTGGTCAAATCGATGATTTTCTGCAGAGATGGGGCGAACATTGCAAAGTCGCCAACAGCCCGGGCATCCTCCCATACTTGTCGTGCTTCACTGACCGCAGAGGCCATTTCCTCGACCAATGAGACCGGCAATTTTGTCGCCATATCAATCTCCCTGCGCATTCTCCGAACATTACACGCGTCATCTTCATCCAAATCTCCGATTCCTTCTTCAAGCAGGCTGACAATTTCATCAAGTTTACCATCGGTGATGTGATTATGCGCTTGTCCGGCTAACCATGAAAGGGTCTCGCCGCGACCGGTGGCGGCCTTTTCAGGCATTATCGTCTGTTGATCCCAGGATAAGTGGGAACGGATGCCATTCAAGCGATGCCAATTTGTCATTCTGTCTTCAAAGTTCTGCTGTAATGCTTGGCGCATGGTTTTGCCAACTCCTATTCTTCTTTCAATGAGATGTGTAAGCATACTCCATCCCAACCATGTTAATGAAACCCTTGAAGTCAAGACTGAGAATGGGGGTTTGTGGCCCGACGACGCAAGCGAGATGAAAAGGGTGAAGTGTTACCTCTTGACGAGGGAGACACGGATGCCGAAATCTCTGATTTCGACGCATCGGTCGATGAGGTCGCGTCCGAAGAACCCGGCGGGGTGAACGAGGCAGGAGAGGCTGAAGAAGAACTCGACCCACTCGACATAATGTCACAAAAAGAGCGTGATGAAGCTTTGAATGCAAGTGCGGAAATGGTCGTAAAGACCTGCATGGAAATTTACCGCCACGAAAATGTCCTTATCGTCTCCGACCCGAGTACTTCTATCATAGGAGAGGCTCTGTATTTGGCTGCCAGCGAAATTTCTGAGCGAGTATTGATGGTGGTAATGCCAAAAAGTCGCCACCACGGTGAGGAACCACCTCGCCCGGTGGCCGATTTGATGCGGCAGCAGGATGTGATTCTCGCCCCGACCAGATATTCCCTCACCCACACCAGAGCCCGTCTGGCTGCAACTCGACAAAAGGCGAGAATCACGACGATGCCGGGAATGAATGTAGAGATGTTCACCGAGGGGGGAATGACCGCTGATTTCGCTTCAATTAAATCCGAAATTGCCGAAGTATACGGTACTCTGCGGCGTAAAAAAACCATCCACATCACCACGCCGGGAGGTACTGACGTTACCTTTGATGTGAACTGGCGAGATTGGAATCTCGACGATAGCGGAATCTGCAATCGGCCGGGAATGGTCACGAATTTACCCGCCGGTAAGATATTCATCACCCCAAAAGAAGGTTCGATGGAAGGAATAGTGGTGGTCGATGGGGCCTGGGATGCGGATCTGTTGGATGAGCCGATAACCATGAATATTGAGAAGGGTTCAGTCATAGATGTAACCGGGGGTCCGGAAGCGGCACATCTACGGCAAACATTCCGCGATGCTGCAGCGAAGATGAAACCGCGTGAGAGAGAATCGATATGGGGTGTCGCCGAATTCGGCTTTGGGATGAATCCTAAGGCAAGACTGCGAGGAAATAGCCTCGAGGATGAAAAAGTTCTCGGCACCTGTTATTTCACCATTGGCACCCTGTCTGGTGCAGGATTGAGATTGGTCGGCGTAGTCAATCAAGCATCAATCGTTCTTGATGGTGACGAATTGAAATTCAGTTCCGGCGAAAAATGATTATCTTCTCGCACCGCAAACCACACAATGTCGCCAATGAGGATCAATTCCGATTCCACAACCACCACAGTGTATTCCGCTCTTGATGACATATTGCATCCCCACCTGCGCCGTTGTTATACCTACCTTTTCTGCCGTCTCGCCAACTATGGGGCGACGCATCGGCGCTACTGGACGAGGCAGAGACGGAACGGAATCCTCACTCACTGGCCGTGAAGGATTAGGTGTAGCAGCGATGAATTCCGGCAATGAAATTTCACCATCTCCATCGGTATCAGCAGCCTTGAAGAAGTCGTCCGCGACTTCAACATCACCGACCATTTGAAGAACCTCGTCTTTGGAAAGATGACCGTCTCCATCGGTATCGGCGGCGAGGAAGTCAGGCACCTTTTCACCGGCAGTTGGACCCCTACCAAGTTCCTGTTCTGGCTCGGAAGATAATGCTTGAACCGGTGCAACCGCGGGGGTAGGCAATGTCGGCTCACTCTCAGCAACCACGTCCGGGTCGTGAGGAGATTCTTGCACTGGAGCGGTTACGGGTGCAACCTCCGGCTGGGATTCAGACACAGGCGCTGCAGAAGGAACGGAGACGGTTTCGGGTACTTCCATTACAGGCGTAGTCACCGGTTCGGCAGGGGGTTCAGTGGGAGTCTCCGAATCTTCCTCAAGACCTATAGCGTTTCCGAAGGCATCATCGAACACGTTGTCGGCCCGGACTTCCACCTGCCTGACTGTCAAATCTTCGACCGGTACATCGTCATCTATCTGAGGCGGAGAGGACACTATCTCCGAACCATCGATTGGCAAAGGAATGACGATTTCTGGGGTCAATTCCGGAACCGGCGTTGCAGACTGGGGAAGAGGAACATCCACATCAACCTGTACTTGTGCTTGATGACCAGATGTGGGTGGGCTGGCAAGTTGTGGGCTGGCAAGTTGTGGACTTGCAACCTCGGGCTGGATACCGGGTAAAGGCACATTGGGCTGTGATGATGCATCACTGGAAAATATCGCCTCACCACCGATTGTCAGCGCCTCGATGGGCTCGGGATAATTTCCTTCCTTGGCATTGGCTAGGGCATTGACATAGCCTTGGCCAACCTCAAGCAAAGTCGCGAGATTCACTGACGGGGTGACAAGTAGACTTTCGAGAGTCCGAGCATAGGTTACCACCATACCTTGTCCCGCGGTTAGGAAGCCAACCGCCATCAGCCCGAGAAGGGGCATAGCATTAGTCAAATTGGTCAACAATTCGATTTCCCCGGGAGGAAGTTGGCAGGGGTCGCCCGGATTCCCTTCACTATCTTCCATTCCAAGGAATTTTCTCAGCGGGTCACACATCGCACTGAAGCGGAAATGACTGATGACGAGATAGTAGATTTCTCCGCCTTCGCAATTCAATCTCTCGCTGGCGGCGGAATAATCAAACTCTTCGGAACTGAGGTGGAGGTCGGCGGTGAGTTCGATGAATCGAGCCAATGCTATATGCCGGTCTATCTGTTGCAATTCATTGAGGATATCACTGCTCTGAGTGATGCCGAAATATGCCGCAGTCTCATCGACCTCGATGCCCTCTGGCATTGATGCTCCAGACAATTCAATTTCAGACATAATCATCTTCTCGCTCATCGTTATTTTATCATTAATTCAAGTTTGGTATAATGAAAGGGGATTGAATTCAGTATTTATTCGCCTCGTCAATTATCGCCCGAGACTGTTCCACTGACCAACCGGTTTCCTGAAGTTGCATCAAGATATTACGTTCCGAGGTCGAGGCTTGCATTTCATCCCAGGCCCAGCCGATGCTGGATGCTTTATTATCCTCATCTGAATCTGTGAATAACTGCTCATCCTCTTCCATCCATGGGGGTCGATAATCTGTAGTCTCTTCGGCCTTCACCGCTCGTGCACGCCTTACTTTGTTTCCGTTGCCTTCCGACTCTTCAATTACATCTGCTCCAGTTACTTTCTTGCGCGATGCCTTCACCTTTACCCCCCCGTGGGAGGGTGCCCTTCCTCTAGTCGGTGCTGTACCGGATGGGGGGCCGCCACTTGGACCGCCTCTGTCACTGGGAGGGCCGCCGCTAGGGCCGCTGGGAGGTCCGCCACTTGGACCGCCGCTAAATCCACCACTTTGGCTGGGAGGAGGTGATTTCATTGCATTGGGATTTGACTTTCGCTTTGGTGCCGCGCCGAAGCTGGAAAGTAATTCTCCATCTTCTTCATCCTCATAATAATCATCTTCATCCCAGTCATCATCATCATCGTCGTCGTAATCATCATTGCGAAGAATAACCAAGACGATGATGAACAGGAATATCACTCCACCAGCAATTCCACCAGATATCAACAAAGTGTTCGTACTCATACCGAGCAGGCCTTCATCGTTGCCGTCACCTTCCCCACCACTATCATCCAGAGGACAACCTCCATTTGAGAACGGCCCTAATAGATTCGGGCAGGTGTCGGAAATATCGGCAATACCATCTCCATCGGTATCTATTTGATTTGCAGCACAGCCATTTTCGTCAACTTTGTCGAGCCAGCCGAAACCCGTATCCTGGCAATAGTCGGCATTTACGCCACTAAGATTATCGCCAAATCCATCCAAGTCTGCATCTCTCCATTGCGAAGGTTCGTCGATGAAAGCGTCGGCACCACTGGAAACCCCCCAAGTTCCCACCGCGTCAGGGTCTGACCAGCCATCGCCATCGCTATCTGGACATCCTTGTCGGTCTTCACTACTCGAGCCGTTTACAGTTGGGCAGCGGTCAGAGTTCAATCCAGTGCTATTGTCGCCATAACCATCGCCATCTTGGTCTGACCACTGGGTAGAATCTCCGGGGAACGGATCGTCAACGTCGTCGATGCCGTCTGCATCCGAATCTACTCCGGCAACGATGCAACCATCACCATCGACGGCTGCACCGGTTGGGGTGCCGGGGCATAGGTCAGCCAAAT
>Ga0302119_10000470_pt1 | contig 18261 bp, 14 predicted proteins | sample AG5_Tmax_MG_FD_203114 | JGI IMG/M metagenome (GOLD analysis project Ga0302119, IMG submission 203114) | Marine microbial communities from Western Arctic Ocean, Canada - AG5_Tmax | ecosystem: Environmental > Aquatic > Marine > Oceanic | place: Canada: Western Arctic Ocean | collected 2017-10-01 | reverse complement strand
ACCGAGGCTGCCGCCGATGAAGCGGTCGCCGACGACACCGAGGCTGCCGCCGATGAAGCGGTCGCCGACGACACCGAGGCTGCCGCCGATGAAGCGGTCGCCGACGACACCGAGGCTGCCGCCGATGAAGCGGTCGCCGACGACACCGAGGAGGGCTAACCATGTCCACGAAAGAACAGATCCTGGACGCCATCGCCGAGATGAGCGTTCTGGAGTTGAGTGAACTGCTGAAGGACTTCGAGGAGAAGTTCGGCGTGACGGCAGCGGCCCCGGCCGCTGCGGTTGCCGCAGCACCTGCCGGCGGAGCCGACGAGGATGCTGAGGAGGAGCAGGATTCCTTCGACGTGGTCCTGAGCGACGTCGGCGACAAGAAGATCCAGGTCATCAAGGAGGTTCGTTCGCTGACGAACCTTGGGCTCAAGGACGCCAAGGACCTGGTGGACAACGCACCGAAGCCCGTCCTTGAGGGCGCCTCGAAGGAAGACGCCGAGCGGGCCAAGGTGGCCCTCGAGGCCGCCGGCGCCACCGTCGAACTGGCGTAGTCCCCTGCCGGCCTGCGTCGGCCGACCAACGAGTGTGGGAATGCCCCGGGTCCGCCCGGGGCTTCCTCGCGTCTGGGATCAGGGATGGCCGGAATCGCGTCTCCCGGTCGGGTCCCGAACTGCGAAACCCGGCATGCTTGACCAGAGGGCGCGCATTCCCTACGATGCTCTCGGAGATCGCCATCGGGCGGCTTAGCTTCCCCTGCATTGGGGGTTGCCTTGGCCTGCGCGCTGGTCTAGGATTGCTTGTTGCCGTGCTCGCGCCTGTCCATCGTTTCGTTTTCGTGACGGTGAATTTGCGCGATTCGGCGTTGTCCTTGTCCGCTCGCCCTGGCCAGGAGTTTTAGGTGTCTGTTCGCCCCCTCGTCCGGGAACGGTATTCGTTCGGCAATCTGTCGGAGGTCCTCGAGATCCCCGACCTGATCGCCATCCAGTGCAAGTCTTTCCGCTGGTTCGTCGACACCGGTCTCGCTGACATCTTCCGTGACATCAGCCCGATCACCGACTACAGCGAGACGCTCTCGCTGGACCTCGAGTTCGATCCCGACGACGAGGACCTGCGCCCGCCGCCCAAGTTCTCGGTGGACGAGTGCAAAGAGCGGGACATGACCTACTCCGCTCCCATCTTCGTCCGGGCCAGCTTCAACAACAAGAACACGGGCGAGATCAAGGAGCAGGTCGTCTTCATGGGGGACTTTCCCATGATGACGGAAAAGGGCACCTTCGTGATCAACGGCACCGAGCGTGTCGTCGTCTCACAGTTGGTCCGCTCACCCGGCGTGATCTTCCAGCCGGGCGAACGTTTCCGCCTCCGCAACATGGCGAAGCACCAGCTCGTCACCGGCACCATCCACCCGTACCGCGGTGAGTGGATCGAGTTCGACGTCGAGCAGAAGCCCGGCAAGGACGTCACCGCCGGCACCAAGATCGCCCGGAAGCGCCGCCTTCCGATCTTCACCCTGCTGCGCGCTCTCGGCTACGACGAGGTCAACGAGCCCGGCTTCCTCCAGAAGTTCGTCAACCACTTCGACTTCCTCGAAGGCCAGTGGGAGAAGGTGCGCCTGCCCGAGGGCTGGGAAGAGGAGATCGAGTCCGGGGACCGCCAGCCTCCACAGGAAGAAGCGCTGCTGGAGATCTACAAGCGCGTCCGCCCCGGCGAGCCCCCGTCCGTCGAGGCCGCCCGCGCCTACCTGCGCAACGCCTTCTTCGAATCGCGTCGCTACGACCTGTCCCGGGTCGGCCGCTACAAGCTGAACCGCAAGCTCCGCCCCGAGATCGAGCGCTGCGAGAAGCTCTTCGGGCTCGAGCTCGAGAAGCCCGATCTCGACCAACGGGTCCTCACCCGCTCCGAGGTGCTGGCCACCTGCACCTACCTGCTGAGCCTCGCCATGTACGAGCCCGGCTACCGCCTCGACGACCAGGACCACTTCGCCAACCGGCGCATCCGCTCGGTCGGCGAGCTCATCCAGAACCAGGTGCGCATCGGCCTCACCCGCATGGAGCGCGTCGTCCGCGAGCGCATGACCACCCAGGACGTCGAGTCGATCACGCCGATGACGCTCATCAACATCCGCCCGGTGGTCGCTGCGATCAAGGAGTTCTTCGGCACCAGCCAGCTCTCGCAGTTCATGGACCAGGTCAATCCGCTGTCCGGCCTCACCCACCGCCGTCGCCTCTCAGCGCTCGGCCCGGGCGGGCTCTCCCGGGAGCGCGCCGGCTTCGAGGTCCGCGACGTCCACTTCTCGCACTACGGGCGCATGTGTCCGATCGAGACGCCCGAGGGTCCGAACATCGGCCTCATCGGTGCGCTGGCCACCTACGGACAGGTGAACCTGTTCGGGTTCATCGAGTCGCCCTACCGCGTCGTGACGAAGGGCAAGGTCACTGACGAGATCGTCTACCTCGCCGCCGACGAGGAGGAGGAGTACGTCGTCGCCCAGGCCAACGCGCCGCTGAACGACAATGGCACCTTCCAGAACCAGCGCGTCCTCGTGCGTCGGTCGCCGCAGGCGGCCTCGCTCCAGGACCTGCGCCTGCAGCTCGAGCAGGCCGTCTTCTTCGGCGCCACCACCGAGATTTCGTACGTGCCGCCGGAAGAGGTCCAGCTCATGGACGTCTCGCCGAAGCAGATCGTCTCGGTCGCCACGGCGCTGATCCCATTCCTCGAGCACGACGACGCCAACCGCGCCCTGATGGGCGCCAACATGCAGCGTCAGGCCGTGCCGCTGGTGTGTGCCGAGGCACCGTACATCGGCACAGGCATCGAGGTCCGGGCCGCATTCGACGCCGCCGACATGGTGCTGGCCAGAGAGGCCGGCACGGTCCTGGCCGTCGACGGCGACTCGATCACCGTCGACTACCGCAAGGAAGGCGAGTTCCGCCACCAGCTGCTCAAGTTCGAGCGTTCCAACCAGGACACCTGCATCAACCATAGGTCCCGGGTGCAACCCGGTGACAAGGTGCGTGCCAACCAGCTGCTGGCCGACGGGCCCTCCACCGACCATGGTGAACTGGCCCTGGGCAAGAACCTTCTCGTGGCGTTCATGTCGTGGGAGGGATACAACTTCGAGGACGCCATCATCGTCTCGGAGCGCCTTGTGAAGGACGACGTCCTCACGTCGATCCACATTCACGAGCACGAGATCGACGCCCGCGACACCAAGTTGGGTCCCGAGGAGATCACCCAGGACATCCCGAACCTCTCCGACGAGATCCTCGCCGACCTCGATGACCTCGGCATCATCCGGGTCGGCGCCGAGGTCGGACCCGGTGACGTGCTGGTCGGCAAGGTCACGCCCAAGGGTGAGACCGAGCTCACCCCCGAGGAGCGCCTCCTGCGCGCCATCTTCGGGGAGAAGGCCCGCGAGGTCCGCGACACGTCGCTCAAGGTCCCGCACGGCGAGTCCGGCAAGGTCATCGACCGTCGCCTCTTCAACCGCGACGACGGCGACGAGCTGCCCCCGGGCGTCAACCAGCTGGTTCGAGTCCACGTCGCCCAGAAGCGCAAGATCAGCGTCGGCGACAAGTTGGCGGGCCGCCACGGCAACAAGGGCGTGATCTCGAAGGTCCTGCCCATCGAGGACATGCCGTTCATGGCCGACGGCACCCCGGTCGACATCATCCTCAACCCGCTCGGCGTTCCGTCCCGGATGAACGTCGGTCAGGTACTCGAGGCCCACCTCGGCTACGGCGCCCGTTGGGGCTGGGACATCGACGGCGAGTCCGTCGGTGACCAGCCGATCCGGGGCACCGAGACCAAGACCAGGCCGTCGACCCTGCCCGCCATCCACGTGGCGACGCCCGTCTTCGACGGCGCCCACTGGGACGAGGAGGACCGCGCCGGACGCCACCCGACGATCCAGAAGGTGCTCGAGAACATCCGTCCTGAGTCGGCCGATGGCGAGCGGCTCGTGGGCCGCGACGGCAAGGCCGTCCTCTACAACGGCCGGGACGGCGAGACCTACGATCGGCCGATCACGGTCGGCTACGTCTACATCCTGAAGTTGGCCCACCTCGTGGACGACAAGATCCACGCCCGGTCGACCGGCCCCTACTCGATGATCACCCAGCAGCCGCTGGGCGGCAAGGCACAGTTCGGTGGCCAGCGCTTCGGCGAGATGGAGGTGTGGGCCCTCGAGGCGTACGGCGCCGCCTACTGCCTGCAGGAACTCCTCACCATCAAGTCCGACGACGTCCTCGGCCGCGTGAAGGTGTACGAGGCGATTGTCAAGGGCGACAACATCCCGGAGCCCGGCATCCCCGAGAGCTTCAAGGTCCTCATCAAGGAGATGCAGTCCCTCTGTCTGGACGTCGAGGTTCTCGACGAGGCCGGCCAGGAGGTCGAGATCCGGGAGATCAACGAGGACGTGTACCGCACCACCGAAGAGCTGGGCATCGACCTGTCCCGCCCCGAGCGTGGATCCGACGAAGAGGACGAGCGCCGTAGCGCCGGCCTCCTCCGCTGACCGCAAACAGCCCCAGCCGGGAACAACCAGGAAGAGAACGAGTGCTCGACGTCAACGACTTCGACCAGATCCGAATCGGCCTCGCGACCGCGAACGGGATCCGTATGTGGTCCAACGGCGAGGTCAAGAAGCCGGAAACCATCAACTACCGCACTCTCAAGCCGGAGAAGGACGGGCTCTTCTGCGAGAAGATCTTCGGTCCGACCAAGGACTGGGAGTGCTACTGCGGCAAGTACAAGCGCGTCCGGTTCAAGGGCATCATCTGCGAGCGGTGTGGCGTCGAGGTCACCCGGTCGAAGGTGCGCCGCGAACGCATGGGCCACATCGAACTGGCCGCCCCCGCGGTGCACATCTGGTACCTGCGCGGCACCCGGTCGTGGCTGGCCTACCTGCTGATGGGCACCGAGCCACGCGAGGAACTCAAGGCCAAGCAGCTCGAGAAGGTCATCTACTTCGCGGCCAACATCGTCGTGTCGGTCGACGAGGATCGTCGCCACGACGACCTCGCGACGCTCGAGGCTGAATTGGACGAGGAGCGGGTCGCCATCGAGGAAGAGCGCGACGGACGCCTGGCCACCCGCCAGGAGGTGCTCGAGGCCGAGTTGGCCGAACTCGAGGGTGAAGGCGCCAAGGAGTCCGACCTCCGAGCCTGCCAGCGCGCTGCCGAGAAGGGCCTCGCCGAGATCCGCGAGGAGTACCTGGAGGAACTCGAGATCCTGGGCCGTGCCTGGGACGAGTTCAGCAGCCTGTTCTCCCGTCAGATCGTCGAGGACGAGCGCCTGTGGCGGGAGATGGCCGACCGCTGGGGCGAGTACTTCGACGGCGGCATGGGTGCCGACGCCATCGCCCGGCTGATCGAGTCGATCGAATTCGACGAAGAGGAGGTCAAGCTCCGCGCGATGATCGACCCACCCGAGGGCCAGAAGCCACTGTCGGTCCAGCGCAAGCAGAAGGCCATCAAGCGCCTCAAGATCGTGGCCGGCTTCAACCGCCGCGATGAGCACGGACGCCGGGTGAACGAGCCCCGCGCCATGATCCTCGACGCCGTACCGGTGATCCCGCCAGACCTGCGTCCGATGGTCCAGCTCGACGGAGGCCGCTTCGCCACCTCCGACCTGAACGACCTGTACCGACGGGTCATCAACCGGAACAACCGGCTGAAGCGCCTCCTCGACCTCGGCGCACCGGAGATCATCGTCAACAACGAGAAGCGGATGCTGCAGGAGGCCGTCGACGCACTGTTCGACAACGGCCGCCGCGGGCGTCCGGTGACCGGGCCGGGCAACCGTCCGCTCAAGTCGCTGTCCGACATGCTCAAGGGCAAGCAGGGCCGCTTCCGTCAGAACCTGCTCGGCAAGCGGGTCGACTACTCGGGCCGTTCGGTCATCGTTGCCGGACCGACGTTGCGGTTCCACCAGTGTGGCCTGCCCAAGATCATGGCGCTTGAGCTCTACAAGCCGTTCGTCATGAAGAAACTGGTCGACGACGAGTTGGCGCCGAACATCAAGTCCGCCAAGAGGATGGTCGAGCGTCGACGCCCGCAGGTCTGGAGCGTCCTGGGAGACGTCATCCAGGAGCACCCGGTCCTGCTGAACCGTGCACCCACGCTGCACCGCCTCGGTATCCAGGCCTTCGAGCCGCTTCTGATCGAGGGCAAGGCCATCCAACTCCACCCACTCGTGTGCGCCGCATTCAACGCCGACTTCGACGGTGACCAGATGGCCGTGCACCTGCCCCTTTCCGCCGAGGCCCAGGCCGAGGCGAGGGTGCTGATGCTGTCGGCCAACAACGTCCTCAGCCCGGCGCACGGACGCCCGCTGGTCGCCCCCACCCAGGACATGATCATCGGCTCGTACTACCTCACCGTGGAGCTCGAGGGTGCCGTCGGCGAGGGTCGGCCCTTTCGCCGCATCGATGAACTCGAACGGGCGATCGACTCCGGCGAGTTGGGCCTCCACGCCCTGATCGAGTACCGGTCGACCGACATCCCCGAACTGGTTGATACCCCCGCCAACGGGTCCGCCGCCACCTGGCACCGGACCACGGCCGGCCGCGTGCTCTTCAACGAGGCGCTACCCACCGAGTTCCCCTACGTCAACCATCGCATCGACAAGAAGTCGATGGGCGTCCTGGTCGACGACCTCGCCCGCCACTACCCGAAGAAGGTCGTGGCCGACAGCCTGGACCGCATGAAGGACCTGTGCTTCCGGTTCGCCAGCCGGTCGGGCCTGACCGTCTCCATCGACGACGTCAAGACGCCGGTCGAGAAGCAGTCGATCCTCGAGCGCCACGAACGTGACGCCGAGAAGGTCGAGATCCAGTTCCGAAAGGGCATCATCACCGACGGTGAACGCCACCAGAAGGAGGTCGAGATCTGGAACGCCGCGACCGCCGAGGTGACCGAGAAGATGGACGAGGCCCTGCGGGCCGAGGTCTTCAACCCGATCGACATGATGGTCGACTCTGGTGCTCGAGGGAACAAGATGCAGATCCGCCAGATCGCCGGCATGCGCGGCCTGGTGGCCAACCCCCGTGGCGACCTCATTCCTCGCCCCATCAAGTCGAACTTCCGCGAGGGCCTGACGATGCTCGAGTACTTCATCGCCACGCCGGGCGCCAGGAAGGGCCTGGTCGACACCGCCCTCCGTACCGCCGACTCCGGCTACCTGACTCGTCGCCTCGTCGACGTGGCGCAGGAGCTGATCATCAGCGAGCACGCACCGCTCGAGGCCGACGGCCCCGTCTTCGGCATCTGGCTCGAGGACGTGTACCCAGACACCGACAACAAGAGGACCTACCTCGAGACCCGACTCTTCAGCCGGACCCTCGCCGACGACGTCACCCTGTCGGACGGCACCGTCTATCCCAAGGGCACGATCGTGGGCGAAGACGAATTCGGGGTGCTGCGCGACGATCCAGAGGTCACCCGCGTGCGCGTGCTGTCGCCCCTCACCGACGACTCTCCCACCGGCGTGTCGGCGGCGTGCTACGGCATGTCGCTGGCCACGGGCAAGCCGATCGAGATCGGCGAGGCCGTCGGCGTCATCGCCGCCCAGTCCATCGGCGAGCCGGGCACCCAGCTCACGATGCGGACCTTCCACACCGGTGGCGTCGCCGGCAAGGACCTTGCCGCAGGCCTGCCCCGCGTCGTGGAGTTGTTCGAGGCGCGCACCCCGAAGGGCAAGGCGACGTTGTCGAGGACCTCGGGCGTCGTGCGTATCGGCGACGACGAGGGTCGGGGCCGCGAACTGGCCGTGGTGGCCGACGACGGAACCGAAGAGGTCTACCTCATCCTGAGCCAGTCCCGTCTCGAAGTCGTCGACGGCCAGGAAGTCCGAGCCGGCGACGCCATCGTCGAGGGCCCACGCGACCCGAAGGAACTGCTCGAGATCAAGGGTGTGCGCGAGACCCAGCAGTACCTGGTCGAAGAGGTCCAGAAGGTCTACCGCGAGCAGGGTGTGTCGATCCACGACAAGCACATCGAGTTGATCGTCCGCCAGATGACCCGCCGGGTCCGCATCAACGATCCGGGCGACTCCTCGTTCCTCCCGGGCGAGCAGGTCGACCAGCGGGTGTTCGCCGAGACCAACCGTGAGCTCGTGGCCGAGGGCCAGCGTCCCGCCGAGGGCCGACCGGAGCTCATGGGCATCACGAAGTCCTCGCTCGCCACCGATTCGTGGCTCTCGGCGGCCTCCTTCCAGGAGACCACCCGGGTGCTCACCGAGGCGGCCATCGAGAGCAAGAGCGATCAGCTCATCGGCCTCAAGGAGAACATCATCATCGGCAAGTTGATTCCTGCGGGTACCGGTCTCGAGCGGTACCGCCGGGTGGCGACGCATGCTCCCGACTACAAGCCGATGGACTTCTACAGCTCCGCCGACGAGGAACAGGACCTCGCCGACTGGCTGGCCGGCCAGGCGTCCCTGGGCGAGGACGAGTTCTCCGGTGCCTACGAGGCCGATGTCATCGACCTGGCGGCCAGCCTCGGGACGTCCGACGACGCCACCGCGTGACATGTACCCCTTCCGACGACTCGCGCGTGTGAGTCGAGAAGGGCCACACGTAGACTCGTCCGCTGGCCGGAAACCGCTTCCGGCAGCCATCCGCATGCCCACCAATCCGCATCCTTCGAGGTAGTTCGTGCCCACGATCCAGCAGTTGGTCCGCAAGGGCCGCCAGTCCAAGCGACGCAAGGAGGCCACACCGGCCCTCAAGGGCGCGCCACAGCGGCGCGGCGTGTGCACTCGGGTCTACACCACCACCCCGAAGAAGCCGAACTCCGCACTGCGCAAGGTCGCACGTATCCGCCTGACCACCGGCATCGAGATCACCGCCTACATCCCCGGTGAGGGTCACAACCTCCAGGAGCACTCCATCGTGCTCGTGCGCGGCGGCCGTGTGAAGGACCTCCCGGGCGTCCGCTACAAGGTCATCCGTGGAACGCTCGACACCTCCGGCGTTGGCCAGCGGCGCCAGGCACGCAGCCGCTACGGCACCAAGAAGGAGGACTGACATGCCGCGCAAGGGCCCCGTTGATCGTCGCGAGTTGGTTCCCGATCCCGTCTACCGCTCGTCGGTCGTCACCCAGGTCGTCAACAAGGTGCTGCGCAGCGGCAAGCGTTCCACTGCCGAACGCATCGTCTACTCGGCGCTGCAGACGGTCGAATCCAAGACCGGCAGCGAGCCGGTCGGCACGCTCAAGCGGGCACTCGAGAACATCCGGCCGCAGCTCGAGGTCAAGAGTCGCCGTGTGGGTGGCGCCACCTATCAGGTGCCCATCGAGGTGCGACCTCGACGCTCCAACACCCTTGCTGTCCGCTGGCTCGTGGGAAACGCCCGCGATCGCCGTGAGCGCACCATGTCCGAACGGCTCGCCAACGAGATCCTCGACGCCTCCAACGGCCTGGGCGCCTCCGTCAAGCGACGTGAGGACACCCACAAGATGGCCGAGGCGAACAAGGCCTTCGCTCACTATCGCTGGTAGGTCGTCCGCTCCGGACGGCCTGCCCTCCGACCTTTCGTCACCCTGTCCCGGGAAGCCGTAGTCATTGCGTGCGATGACTCCCGGCCACGCCCGACAATCACCGACCCGACCTTGAACGAGCATGAGCAAGCGACACCCCCTCGAACAGACCCGCAACATCGGGATCATGGCCCATATCGACGCGGGCAAGACCACAACCACCGAGCGAATCCTCTACTACACCGGGGTCAACTACAAGATCGGTGAGGTCCACGACGGCGCCGCCACCATGGACTGGATGGAGCAGGAGCAGGAGCGGGGCATCACCATCACCTCCGCCGCCACCAGTTGCACCTGGCGGGACCACCGGGTCAACATCATCGACACGCCCGGCCACGTCGACTTCACGGTCGAGGTCGAGCGTTCGCTGCGGGTCCTCGACGGTGCCGTCGCCGTGTTCGACGGCGTGGCCGGCGTCGAACCCCAGACGGAGACCGTCTGGCGCCAGGCCGACCGCTACAAGGTGCCCCGACTGTGCTTCATCAACAAGATGGACCGGACGGGTGCCGACTTCTACTTCGTGCTGGACACCATCCGCGAGCGCCTGAGCTGCAACGCCGCCGTCGTGCAGCTGCCGATCGGTGCCGAGTCCGAGTTCTCCGGGGTCGTCGACCTGCTCGAGATGAACGCCCTGGTCTGGACGAGCGAGGACCTGGGCGCCTCCTGGGACGTCGTGGACATCCCCGCCGACATGGTCGACCAGGCCGAGGAGTACCGGCACGAACTCGTCGACGTCCTATCGGTGTTCGACGAGAACATCCTCGAGAAGTACGTCGGCGACCAGGACATCAGTGCCGAGGACCTCCGGGCTGCACTGCGCGCCGGAACCCTCAGCGGCCACTGTGTGCCGATCCTCACCGGTAGCGCCTTCAAGAACAAGGGCGTGCAGCCACTCCTCGACGCCGTGATCGACTACCTGCCGTCACCGTTGGACCTACCGCCGGTTGAGGGTGTGCACCCCCGCTCGGGCGACACCGTCGAGCGCTGTGCCGACGACGAAGAGCCCTTTGCCGCACTGGCCTTCAAGATCATGACCGACCCGCACGTCGGCAAGCTCATCTACTTCCGGGTTTACAGCGGCTCACTGGACAAGGGCTCTGCGGTGCTCAACACGCGCTCCGGATCCAAGGAGCGGATCGGTCGCATCCTCGAGATGCACGCCAACAACCGCGAGGACCGGGACGAGGTCCGCACCGGGGACATCGTCGCCGGCATCGGCCTCAAGAACACCAGGACGGGCGACACGCTCTGCTCGCCGAACCATCCGATCGTGCTCGAGCAGCTCGAGTTCCCGGAGCCGGTCATCCACGTCGCCGTCGAGCCCCGCTCGAAGGCCGACCAGGACAAGATGAGCAAGGCCCTCGGCGCGCTCGCCGAGGAGGATCCGACCTTCAGCGTCCGCACGGACGATGAGACCGGCCAGACCATCATCGGCGGCATGGGCGAACTGCACCTCGAGGTGCTGGTCGACCGCATGCTGCGCGAGTTCCGGGTCGACGCCAACGTGGGCCGGCCGCAGGTGGCCTACCGCGAGACCATCACCAAGACGGTCGACAACCTCCGCTACACCCACAAGAAGCAGACCGGCGGTTCGGGCCAGTTCGCCGAGATCGTGGCGACCCTTGAGCCCCATGCCGATCCTGACGAGACCTACCGCTTCGAGGACAACGTCAAGGGTGGCCGCATCCCGAAGGAATACATCCCTGCGGTCAACCAGGGCATCCAGGCGGCCATGACCAACGGCGTGCTCGCCGGCTACAACGTGCTCGGCATCAAGGTCAGCCTCAATGACGGAAAGTCCCACGACGTGGACTCCTCGGAGATGGCGTTCAAGATCGCCGCACAGGCCTGGTTCCGCGATGCGATCGTCCGGGCGGGTCCCGTGCTGCTCGAGCCGGTGATGGCCGTCGAGGTGGTCACCCCCGATAACTACATGGGCGACGTGGTCGGCGACCTGAACTCCCGCCGTGGACGGGTGGGGCAGATGGAGGCCCGCGGCAACAACCAGGTCATCACCGCACAGGTGCCGTTGTCGGAGATGTTCGGTTACGCTACCGATCTGCGTTCGCGCACCCAGGGGCGCGCGACCTACACGATGCAGTTCGACTCGTACCAGAAGACACCGGCATTCGTGCAGGAAGAGATCGTCAAGCGCTTCCGTGGCGAGTGACGTCAACTTAGGCAACCAACACAGAAAGCAGCCGAGGAATCAGGCATGGCCAAGAAGCAGTTCGAGCGCAACAAGCCCCACGTGAACGTGGGGACGATGGGCCACATCGACCACGGGAAGACCACCCTGACGGCGGCGATCACCAAGGTCCTCTCAGACCTCGATCCCGACTCCACCTCCTTCACCGAATTCGACAACATCGACAAGGCCCCCGAGGAGCGAGAGCGCGGTATCACGATCAACGTGGCGCACGTCGAGTACGAGACCCCCAACCGGCACTACGCCCACGTCGACATGCCGGGCCACGCCGACTACATCAAGAACATGATCACGGGCGCCGCCCAGGTCGACGGCGCCATCCTGGTTGTGTCGGCAGCCGACGGCCCGATGCCGCAGACGCGTGAACACGTGCTGCTGGCCCGCCAGGTCGGCGTTCCGAAGATCATCGTGGCACTCAACAAGTGCGACATGGTCGACGACGAAGAACTCCTCGAGCTCGTCGAGCTCGAGGTGCGCGAGCTCCTCGACGAGTACGAGTTTCCCGGCGACGACACCCCGATCTGCCGGGTCTCGGCGCTGAAGGCCCTCGAGGGCGACGCGGACGCTGCCGCTGCCGTCGTCGACCTGATGAGGCAGGTGGACGAATACATCCCGCAGCCCGAACGAGATGTCGACAAGCCCTTCCTGATGCCGATCGAGGACGTCTTCACGATCACCGGTCGCGGCACCGTCGTCACCGGTCGTGTCGAACAGGGCATCGTCAACACCGGCGACTCGATCGAGATCATCGGCATCAAGGACACCCAGGCCACGGTCTGCACCGGCGTCGAGATGTTCCGCAAGATCCTCGACCAGGGCCAGGCCGGCGACAACATCGGCGCCCTGTTGCGTGGCATCGACAAGACGAGCGTCCAGCGCGGCCAGGTGCTCGCCAAGCCGGGCTCGATCACGCCGCACACCACCTTCGAGGCCGAGGTCTACGTGCTGACCAAGACGGAGGGTGGCCGCCACAAGCCGTTCTTCTCGAACTATCGGCCGCAGTTCTACTTCCGGACCACCGACGTGACGGGCTCGATCTCCCTTCCCGAGGGCACCGAGATGTGCATGCCCGGCGACAACACCACCATGAACGTCGAGCTCATCGCCCCGATCGCCATGGACGAGGGCCTTCGCTTCGCCATCCGCGAGGGTGGTCGCACCGTGGGTGCCGGCGCCGTCACCAAGATCCTCAGCTGACTTCGATGGCGACTGGTCACAAGATCCGGATCCGGCTCAAGGCCTACGACCACGAGGTCATCGACCAGTCGACGAAGAAGATCGTCGAGACGGTCCTACGGACCCAGGCGGAGATCCGCGGCCCGGTCCCGCTGCCGACCGAGAAGCACCGGTACACCGTGGTGCGTTCGCCGTTCAAGGACAAGGACTCCCGGGAGCACTTCGAGATGCGCATCCACAAGCGCCTGCTCGACATTCTGGAACCTTCGCCCAAGACGGTCGACGCGCTGCAGCGACTGGACCTCCCGGCCGGAGTCGATATCGAGATCAAGATCCAACAGGACTGACGTCCCCGGATCAGCCGAACGAAAGGCAGAAGCGCCCCCCCCGGGGGCGCTTCTCCCGTTTTCCCACAGGTCCAAAGAGCCAACGACCTCTTGCCCCGGTTTCTGGTTCGAGCACACCCGAGTGCAGGAGTTCATCGGTTGAGCGCCTGGAGCAGCGGCGCTTGTGCCCGCCGCCCTGCGGACAGGTCCTTCGACTATTCAAAAGCGCCCAAGAACCTCAGTTCTTCAACTTTCGACGTTCGCGACTGGCCTCGAGGAGGTCTTCCGCCACTTCGTGGCGTTCAGCCGCCGTCGAGATGACCGCCTGGAGCGTGGCGGCGGCGGGCAGGGCGAGCATGGCACCGACCACGCCCAACAGTGCAGCGCCGGCGATGACGGATCCGAATGCCATGGCGGCGTGGATCGCCATGGTCTGCGAGGTGATCCTGGGGGCGAGTACGTAGTTCTCGACCTGCTGGTAGACGGCGATCACCACCAGCACCCACAGCCCGGACGCCGGTTCGTCGATGAGGCCGATGAGGACGGGTAGGGCGCCGGCCAGGTAGGTGCCGACGACGGGGACGACCTGGGAGACCACGCCCACCCAGATGGCGAGGGCCAGGCCCGACGGGAGGTCGATGATCTCGAAGGCTGCCCAGTGGACGACGGCGGCGATCACCGCAAGCACGCCCCGGGAGACGATGTAGCCCCCGGTCTTTGCGATGGCCACGTCCCAGACCTCGAGCACGTACCTCTGTCGTTTCTGTGGGAGTAGCGAACAGACGGTTCGTCGCAACTTCGGGCCCTCGGCCACGAGGTAGAAGGCGAACAATCCGATGGTGAACACCTGGAACAGCACGTTGGCCACGGTGGAGCCGAACTTGGCGAGGTCGTCCGCGAATCCACTGAGCCGCTCGGCGAGCGCACCCGTGTCCCAGTTGGCACGGACATCGGTGGTTGCGTTCTCGATGCCGAAGTTGTCCTCCAGGAACTCGTCGATGGACTCGAGGTAGCCGGGGAGGTTGTCGTTCAGTTCCGTGACCTGCTCGGAGAGCAACGAGCCCATGGCGAACCCGAAGCCGCCGAGACCGGCGAGGAGGGCGAGGAACACAAGGGCGGTCCCCAACCCCCGTCGGATGTTCCAGCGTTCGAGGGCGTTGACGGCCGGCTCCACGGCGAACGAAACGAACAATGCCACCAACAGCATGATGAACAGGGAACGCAGCGACTCGAGGACTCCCTGCAGGTACCAGAGGGCCGCCAGGCCGCCGAGGGACAACAGGATCGAGCGCACCATCCACGGTGGCGGGTGTGTCGTTGGGTCAGGTGTCGGATCGGGCTCGTCCATGGTCCCCGACGGTAGTTGCGGGCCCGGTGGTGACCGCGGATTCACGGCGTTGTGGGGGGCAGCGAACGCCCCTAGCCTTGGCCTCTGCACTTCCGGAGGGTTCCGGTCGTGCTCCAAGTGACGTTCGTGAAGGCCCGCCCGGATCCGATGGGAAACCAGCGGGAACCACTCGACACAACCGAATCACCGCTCCGCCGGGTCTTCCCGTGCGGAGCGTTCGCGTGAACCGGCCCGAAGGGGTCGACCGCCCCGGGGGAGGTCCCCGGGTGCATCAGCAGGAGCCACCATGGCGAACAAGGCACTCGTCGGCGAGAAGGTCGGCATGACACAGGTCTGGGACAGCGACAACGTCGTCGTCCCGGTCACCGTGTTGCGCGTCCGGCCCAATCGAGTCGTCCAGGTCAAGACCGCCGAACGCGACGGCTACAGCGCACTCCAGGTGACCTTCGGACAGCGTGAGGAGCACCGGCTCACACGTCCCGAAGCCGGCCACTTCGAGTCGGCCGACGTCCAGCCCGGGGTCCGCCTGCTCGAACTGAGGCTCGACGATGTCAGCGAGTACCAGGTGGGCCAGGAGCTCACCGTCGACACGCTTGCCGAAGAGGTACACGTCGACGTCACCGCTGTCAGCAAGGGCAAGGGCTTTGCCGGTGTCATGAAGCGCCACAACTTCAAGGGCCTCCCGGCCAGCCACGGTGCCCACAAGGTGCACCGCAAGCCCGGCGCCATTGGCCAGTGCGCCACCCCGTCCCGGGTGTTCAAGGGAAGGAAGCTTCCCGGCCGCATGGGCAACCAGAAGACCACCACGCAGAACCTGATGGTGGTCGAGGCCGATGCCGAACGCGAGCTGCTGCTTGTCAAGGGCTCGGTGCCCGGTCCCACCGGCGCCACCGTCCTCATCCGCAACGCCGTGAAGCGAGTTCGGTGATGGCGAGCGTCACGATGCGTAGCCTCAGCGGCGAAGACGCCGGTGCTGTCGAACTCGACGGTGCCACCTTCGGCATCGAGCCGAACATCGCCGTGATGCACCAGGTGGTGACCGCCCAGTTGGCGGCACGCCGGAGCGGCACGCAGAGCACCAAGACCCGGGCCGAGGTCCGAGGCGGTGGCGCCAAGCCGTGGAGCCAGAAGGGCACCGGCCGTGCCCGCCAGGGCTCGATTCGTTCGCCGCAGTGGCGCGGCGGTGGCGTAGCGCTGGGGCCAAAGCCCCGCAGCTACGCCCAGAAGACGCCCAAGAAGATGATCCAGTTGGCGCTGCGATCGGCGCTGTCCGACCGAGCGGCCGAGGGCCAGGTCGTCGTGGTCGATGCATGGGGCTTCGAGGCCCCCCGCACCAGGGATGCCGTTGCTGCTCTCGCCGCCCTCGGGATCGAAGGTCGGGTCCTGGTGGTCGCCGCCCGCGACGACGTCAACGCATGGAAGAGCTTCGCCAACCTGACCGAGGTTCATGTGCTTTCGCCGGGCGAACTCAACGCCTACGACGTGCTGGTGAGCGATGTCGTCGTCTTCTCCCGGGACACGCTGCCCGCCGGTTCGTCCGCTGCGGCCGTTTCCGAGCCTGTCGCCGAGGCCGTCGAAGAGACCGAGGCCGTCGAAGAGACCGAGGCCGTCGAAGAGACCGAGGCCGTCGAAGAGACCGAGGCCGTCGAAGAGACCGAGGCCGTCGAAGAGACCGAGGCCGTCGAAGAGACCGAAGCCGCCGAATCGCCCGCCGGCGACGAAGAGGAACAGGCATCGTGAAGGACGCACGCGACGTCATCGTCCGACCGATCGTGTCGGAGAAGTCGTACAACCTCCTAGAGGCCAACGTCTACACCTTCGAGGTGGCGAAGTCGGCCTCCAAGCCCGAGATCCGCGACGCCGTCGAGGCCATCTTCGATGTCAGCGTCCTGCAGGTGAACACGTTGAACCGCAACGGCAAGCGCAGCCGCAACCGGCGCACCGGCGTCTGGGGCAAGCGTCCCGACGTCAAGCGGGCCTACATCACCCTCGCCGAGGGCGATTCCATCGAGTTGTTCGAGGCCTGAGCACCATGCCACAGCGAAAGCGCAAGCCCACCAGTCCCGGCCGCCGATTCCAGACCGTTTCGGACTTCTCGGCGATCACCAAGTCGACCCCCGAGAAGTCGCTCGTCGAGAAGCAGACCTCGACCGGCGGTCGCAACAACTACGGCCGTAAGACCGCCCGCCACCGTGGTGGCGGCCACAAGCAGCGCTACCGGGTCGTCGACTTCCGACGCAACAAGGACGGCGTTCCGGCCAAGGTCGCAGCCATCGAATACGACCCCAACCGCAGTTGTCGCATCCTGCTGCTCCACTACCACGACGGAGAGAAGCGCTACATCCTCGCCCCGAGGGGGGTCGAGGTCGGCGACACGCTGCAGTCGGGCCAGGGATCGGAGATCAGGTTCGGCAACGCACTGCCGTTGCGCTACATCCCCGTCGGTACCGTCATCCACAACGTCGAGTTGCAGCCGGGCGGTGGCGGCAAGATGGCCCGCAGCGCCGGTTCGAGTGTCCAGCTCGTGGCCAAGGAGGGCGAATTCGCCACCCTGCGCCTGCCGAGTACCGAGATGCGACGAGTGCGCATCGACTGCCGGGCCACCGTCGGCGAGGTCGGCAACCAGGAGCACGAGCTCACCAAGATCGGCAAGGCCGGTCGCAACCGCTGGAAGGGCGTCCGCCCCCAGAGCCGCGGCGTTGCCATGAACCCGGTCGACCACCCGCTGGGCGGCGGTGAGGGCAAGTCCTCGGGTGGCCGCCATCCGGTGTCGCCCTGGGGCAAGCCCGAGGGCCGTACCCGTCAGCGGAACAAGCAGTCCGACAAGATGATCGTGCGCCGGCGTCGCCGGCGTGGGTCGCGGAGGTAGGCAGCAATGCCACGGAGTCTCAAGAAGGGACCGTTCGTCGACGAGCACCTGCTCAAGAAGGTCGACGCCCTGAACGAGTCCGGCGAGAAGAAGGTCATCAAGACCTGGTCCCGCCGGTCCACGATCATCCCCGACATGGTCGGCCACACCATGGCTGTCCACGACGGCCGCAAGCACGTCCCGGTGTACATCACCGAGGCGATGGTCGGCCACAAGTTGGGCGAGTTCGCCCCGACACGGACCTTCCGGTCGCACGCCGGCCATGAGAAGGGAGTGCAACGCTGATGGGCGCCGCCACCCTCAAGACCAACGAGGGCCGTCCGGGGACCCGGGCCGTCGCCCGTCACGTGCGCGTCTCAGCCTCGAAGGCCCGTGAGGTCCTGAACCTGGTCCGCGGCGAGTCCTACGGTCGGGCCAGCGAGATCGTCGCCTTCTCGGAGCGCAGCGTCGCCAAGGCCGTCGGCAAGTGCCTCGATTCGGCCGTCGCCAATGCTGAGCACAATGACCAGGTCCCGGCCGAGGAACTCTTCGTGTCTGCCTGCTACGCCGACGAAGGCCCGACGCTCAAGCGCTGGCGCCCGCGTGCCCGTGGCCGTGCCACTCCCATCCACAAGCGCACCTGTCACATCACGGTGGTGGTGAGCCGTTACAACGATGAGGAGCTCGAGGCGATGGCCGCCCAGGACGCCCTCCGGGACCGTGCCGGTGCCAGCACCCGTGCAGCCGCCTCACGTCGTGAGCGCGTCGAGAGAAGCCGCGCCGTCGAGGCCGCCAGCGAGGACGAGCACGAGCACGACGCTGTC
>Ga0302119_10000468_pt1 | contig 18301 bp, 12 predicted proteins | sample AG5_Tmax_MG_FD_203114 | JGI IMG/M metagenome (GOLD analysis project Ga0302119, IMG submission 203114) | Marine microbial communities from Western Arctic Ocean, Canada - AG5_Tmax | ecosystem: Environmental > Aquatic > Marine > Oceanic | place: Canada: Western Arctic Ocean | collected 2017-10-01 | reverse complement strand
ACGGATATACCGGCACGTTTGAGAAGAAAAACTGTATGTGTTTTCCGTGAGCGGGTTGAAGTGTGTAATGCGTGTTTGTGAATCCGTTGCGTCAAACACATTGTCCTGACTAAAAATCAAACGCGAGGTTCCGATCCAACCCAGTTGCATGGACCGGTCTAAGAATCGAATGCCGTCCAAAGAAACGGTGCTGCCGAAGTCCATCTCCAACCAAGTTCCATGGCTGGGGTCGGTGGTGAGTGAATTAGTGGTTACGCCTTGGTTGTTGCTGATGAACTCTGTGTTTAAATCGCCATCCACCAAGTTCTCCGCAATGTAACCCCCGTAGGTGTTTGAGGAAAGCGTGACAAGCGGTGGGTCCAAGGGGAGGAGGTCGGCCTGCACCAAAAACGCAGCTTCGGCACCGCCAAGATTTTGCGTGGTGTTGTTCCAATCCCAGGGTGCCGTGATTTCCCAGCGCACGTAACGCGCGCTTTGGCGTTCAAATCCATAGTCGGCGGTGCGACCAGGGTCATAATGTTGAAGAGCGACCACGGCATCAGATGCTGTGAAAAGAGTATCGTCACTGAAGATAAGACGAGAGTTGGCCGTCCAATCTGCATTTCCTGCACGGTCTTGGTGGCGGAATCCATCGATGTCCACCGTAGTGCCGAAGTCAAACTCAATCCACGTACCGTGCGACGGATTATTGGAAAGCCATGAGGTGACCGGGCCTTGCGATGCCGAAGAATATTCCGTGCTTGGGTTACCATCGAAAAGATGATCCGCGATGTAAGAGGTGGAATATGCATTTGCCGAGTCCGTAATCGTGGGACTTGCAAGAGTGGCATAGGAGGGGTCCCTGCCGATTTCTCCGAAGTTACCTAGGCCGGTTCCGTCAGCCGTGATGTCCCCGGCTTGCTCTTGAAACTCCCAATGCACGACGCGCCGTTTGGCACGTACGTTGATGGTGACGGGTGTGTTGTGTGTGAGTCCACCGGGGTCACTGTTGGTGTACCAGAAAGTTTCAGTATATCCGCCGGTGAGGGCGAGGTCCGGGGTGTAAGTCAGTTCATCCCGACCTCCGGGCCCGGTGCCCACGGAAAGCGCAATCGTTCCATTTCGGTCGCCGACGGCATCCCAAGTTTCAAAATGCAAAGGATCCAGGTTGCCATCATGATCATTGGCCAAGACGTCAAGCAATACCGTTTCACCAGCCACGGCGTCAGCGTAATCCGGATCGGCGTAAGGTCGGGCGGGTAAAAAGTAAGCCGGTTGAATGGGCAAGTTCAACCAGTTGGCCCGGTTCTTCACAATGTTGCTGGTGTCCGGGCCGAGTAAGAGCCAAGCTCCGCACATGGCGGAGCCGCCCCAAGGCCAGCAGTCAATGTGACCGGCGCCCCAGTTATGGCCGATCTCATGCGCCATGATTCCGGGCGACCATCCCGAGTTCCAGACGGTTTCCCCATAGGACCAACCACCAAGAGTGCCGACGTAGGCCAAGCCCGCGATGCCATCGTTTTGATATTCAGTTAAAAGATAAGCTGTGTCGCGGGGAATGTCCCCGTGATTGTTGTCCCAGTCCCGCGAGAATTTTCCAAGTGCGTCTCCCGCACTGGTGAAGGTGTAGTAAGGTTGGTCACGGATGACGACACCGGTGAGTTCATAGGTGGCCATGGCATCTTGGACATAGCAGAGTTCTAGTTCTGAAAGTTGTTGCTCTACGCTGTCCAAAGTTCCAGTGATGGTGGATCCACCATGCACGTTGTAGTAACAGTGGTCCGCGTCATAGGCAACTTGTGCTTCGCGGACGGTCCAGTTCTCCCAGCCGGCAGGTGCCATGGATGGTTGACCATGGCCAGGAGTTCCGGTTTGGGTGGGGGGGCCTTGCGTACTTTGATTTCCGGATTTGTTTTCTAAATCCACTTCTACGGTTCCACATTTTGCATTGGGGTCCGGCTTTTCCCTTTGAAGAGTGTGCACGCTCCGCCCAAGATTTTTATTGGGACGAATGCGCCACCAAGAAGTTTCGTCGGGGAATTGAATGCGCGCAAGAAGTCCGTTTTTTTGCAAACTTGCAGCAACGCGGGCTCCTGGAAATCCGTGGACTGTGCCGACGTAGGTTTTGGATTCGGGGGCAGGAATAATCCCCGCGGAGGTTTTTAAGATAAAGTTTTCCGACCGCCGGGAGTGTTTGAATAAATCTAAGGTGTAGTTGCGGTTCTTGATACGAACATCCAAAGAAAAATGAGCTGGCAATCCTTGGGGGAGATCCAAGGAGAGAGGGATTTCTTGCGTCTGTGGAAAGAGAAGGAGGGGGAGGATGAGGGCAAACATAGGAACTTGGAAATATACCATATATTAAGACCAGGAACGACGTCTAGCTACGACGTCTAGCTACGACGTCTAGCTACGTCCCGGTATCGCCACAGGACGCATTGGCGCGTCTCCCCAGCCCCATTTTTCTGGAAGGAGCCGTTCTTCAGACGCCAGAGCTTTCTCCCAAGTCAAGCGCTTGCCGGAGTAGGAAGCCATTCGGCCCAAAATGGCCGCCATGGTGCTTTGTGCCGCAGCCTCAAGTTGGTTGTAATCTTTGCCGGCCCGCAACGCAGCAAAAAATGTATCGTGCTCCGTTTGGTACATATTATTACTTGGACCGGAATACTCCCACGGGTTCTTCCCTTCAATGCGAAATTTGTTCGCCCAACCATCAATCCAGGCAATGCCGTCGGCACCCAAAACACGGTCTAGGTTTTCGCCCGCTGTTCCACTTTGCTGCCGCGTCAATAAGTGCGCTTGCGCGCCGTCGGCGTATTCATAGACCACGGAAAAGTGATCAAAAATATTCCCGTACTTGGCCTCGGTGCGTGCCTGGCGCCCACCAAGCGCAATCGCGAACTCCGGAGTGCGGTCCCCAAAAGCCCAGAGCAACTTGTCCACACTATGCACTGCTTGTTCCACAATGTGGTCCCCAGACAGGTAAGTGTAGTAATACCAGTTTCGCAGTTGCCGTTCTTGTTCGCTCATGCTTTCATTCGTCGACCGTGACCAAACCCCGCCGGCTAAGTAAGTGGCGTAGGCTAAGCGGACATCCCCGATGGCGCCTTGATTGATTTTCTCATAAATCGCTTGCTTGCCAAAGTGAGAGCGCCAGCAAAAACCATGTGCAATGCGCAGACCTTTTTCAGAAGCTTTCTTTGCCGTTTCTAGAACACTGCGAATCCCCGGCGCATCCACGGCAACCGGCTTCTCTGTAAAGATATCTTTACCGGCATCCACGGCAGCAGCCAAGTGCTCTGGCCGGAAGCCTGGGGTTGTCGCCAAAATCACAACATCCACGCCAGAGTCCAGCAATTCTTTATAGCCGTCAAATCCAGAAAAACGTCGCTCCTTGGGGACATCCATGCGGTCGGCGGCTAAATCAGCGTCCTCAGAGTTCACAAAGTTATGAATGTCTTGGAAGCCTGATTCTAGTCGGTCCTCGAAGACATCACACATGGCGTAGAGTTGTGTGTTGGCGTCGGCGCGCAAAGCATCAAAAGCCGCACCTTTTCCGCGGCCGCCACATCCGATTAATCCAACTTTCAGTATTTTATTGTTGGTGGCAAAAAGAGGGGAGGCAAGAAGGGGCACGGCTGCGGTTGCGGCAGAACTTTTGAGGAAATCGCGTCGTTTCATTTTGTGAGAGGGGTTTCAGTCACGATGCGGAAGCCGACAAATCCTGTGTCCGACATCCACCAACGTGATTTTGGGAATTGAGGATCTCTTGCTTGCCAAGAGATATCGTATTTTTGTTTTCGCTGGGGATTGATTTCACGGGAGGCGTCTTGAAAACTCCCACCACAGGCTAAAGCCTTTCCGTCGGCGGTGTGGCACCATTCTGCTAAATTGCCCAATAAATCTCGAAACCCTTGTGCATTAGGAGGGGCGTGATTTACGGCATGAGGGGCATGTGTTGATGCATCGGCATCGGCTGTTAGCACAGATACTTGGTCACCAAGAGCAGCCTCCCATTCCAAAACTGTCGGCAAACGGTAAGTCTGGCCCGTACGCAAGGAGAGCCATTCACAGAAAGATTCAGCCGCATTCAAGGTCATTCCAAGAGCAGGCATGCCGTCGTGACCGTAACCGCGTGTGACGGGGAAGACCGATTTGCTTGGGCCAGTAATCCCGTCCACGGCCATGTCCTCTTCTGATCGAAGAAAGAAAAGGTCATAGGCGTTCCAGGAAATCTCTGTGGATGCCATCCAAATCGTTTCGCCTTGTACAACTAAGGGAAGAAATCCTAAGGAGATTTCATCTGTGAGGTGCAAGGCTTGCAAGGAAACGGGAGGAGGAGAAGATTCTGCTGTGCAAGCGCAAAGTCCAAGAAGAAAAACGGCAGGAATCTTCATTTCCCCGTAAAGATACGGTTCATACCATGAGCAATTTTTTGGAGCCGTGCGCGGCCACCTCCCGAAACTTCCGCCGTGAACCAGCCGGTATAGCCGACTTTTTCCAGCGCCTTCATGACGGCCGGCCAATCACAGTCTCCTTCATGAAGTTCTGCACTGAACCCTTTCCAAAGCCCCTCATCATTTTGTTTTTTCCGGCTGTATTCTTTGACATCCACTTTCATAATGCGGTGCCCAAGGGCTTCCACCCAATGTTCCGGCCAAGCATAACGTACTAAATTACCGACATCCAAATAAGCGCCGACACTCTTACTTTCAAAGCCGTCAATGTAGCGTGCCATTTCCAAAGGGGACAAGAGGAAGTTGTTCCAGACATTTTCAAAAGCAATGGAAATACCCGCCTCCTCCGCTTGTGGAATGACCTTCGCAATTTCCTTTTGCGAGCGATTCCAGGCGTCGGCGTAGGAAATACTTTTATTCACCACAGCAGGAACGACCAAAACCGTGGAGGCACCTAATATTTTTGCGTCTTGAATAGCCGTGCGCAAAGCTGCGACCCCTTCCGCGCGCACTTTTTTGTCTGGGTGAGAAAATGGCTTTCCCCAGTGCGCCGAATCCACCACGCCATGAATCTTTAACCCCGTCTTTTCCTGTGCGGCGAGAAGTTCATCATTACTGAGGTTATGCGGACTATCTGGTTCAATGCCGTCAAAACCCAACGCCTTGACGAGCTCAAATTTCTGAAGCAAGGTGTCCCCTTCTCCGACCATGCCCAACTTGACCGCCTTTTGATAGCGTTTGGGTTCGAGAGAGAAAGCGTTACCGGCCAGGTGAGCCGCCGACACGGATCCCACGGCGGTCAGCCCCGCGGCTCCTGCAGAGAGTTGGGTCAAAAAATTCCGGCGACTGAGGGGTGGCATGGGAAATAGTGTAGGGGGGAAAGGGGGGCACGCAGTGAACTACTTCCGACGTGTCGCCCAAAAAGTTCCACCCAGTAAATGCCGGCGGAAGAGATCGGAGGCCCACACTTCGGGGCGATGTCCTAAAGACGTGTAAAACACCCGGCCTTTGCCTTCTTTACGGGTCCAACTGATTGGGAAGTCGCCATCGGGGTGATTGAGAGACAATAAAACTTGGCCCACCTTGTCTCGGCTCCAGTCTTTGAAGACATAAATCTCGTCGGCAATGGAAAACGGATTGCTCAAACTCTGCGTGGCGGGGTGCTTTTCATTCTCCACATTCACAGACACCTCTTCATTCCATGGGTGTCGCTCAAAGTAGCCGCCCAGCATGTCTCCATACTCCGGCCAATCATAAAAAGTATCCGTGGCACAGTGGGCGCCAAGAAAGGCGCCACCCTCTCGAATAAACTTCATGAGGTTTCCCTTTCCTTCGTCGCCGATGGGGGGGCTTCCCGTGGTGTAAAAGAAGACCGCATCAAAACTTTGAAGGCCATCGGGTTTAGCAAAGCGCGTGGAATCACGGTCCACCACCACTTCTAATCCATCCTCCGATCTAGCCCAATCTTGCCAAGTGGACTCCACTAAAGAAAGCCCGCCGTCCCCTTCTTTAGCAACTGGATGCACCCAACCCCCGGAATGGACATACACCAAAACCTTGGCTGGCTTACGCCGGCTTTCTAAATAAACCACAAGGTCATCCACGTCTTGCGCCGACAAGAGTTCCCCAAAATTACTGGGCATGGCCGACACTTTCATGACCTTGCCATCGGCATCCTTGATTTCAAAGCCTTTGGCAATGGTTTTGGCTGGTTCTAAAATGCCCTCTCTGATTTCCTTCGTATTTAAGAGTCCGCCGATATGATTGAGGTCCGGCCCAATCTCAGGAAGATTTTCACTGCGTTGTCCTTCCATGTCATGACAGCGCAAGCAACTTGCCGAAGGATTCTCGAAGAAAACTTTGCGCCCGCGGTCTACTGAAGTGAGCACTTCATTTTCCAAAAACGGGGCAATCTTTTCTTGGTAAACCGACGCCTCGCGCTTCGGGAAACGGCGAGACTGATTCAGCAGCGCATCAAACTCTTTCGGATTTCCCCAATGCCGAAGAAGGTCAATGGCCTCTTTACGAAGAGCGTCTTCAGCACCCCACTCCTTCACGGCCATCCACAAAGCCTCTTCATGCGTCGCATTCCCCGTGCGGTTTGCCGCATGCATGGCGCGGCGTTGATGGGCCGAAGTTCGCGTGCTCCAACCGTTTTGCATCTCCGTCAAAGAAAACAGCGTGTCCGCTAAGGCGGGGAGGGCATCAGTGATGTCACGGTCATAAATGGCAATGGCTGCCTCCGCTGCAACGAGTGGATATGCATCCTTCAAAAACCCGGCCAGCCGCGGCGACTCCAAGTGCCGTAACGCAAGCACGGCCCCCAAGCGAACGGCGGGGGAGGCGTGCGAGGCCAACTTCTCCAGCTGTGCCGGCTGTTGCGTTGTTTTTGCTAAAGCCCATGCAGCGGCATGGCGTATCCATCGATCCCCATCATTTTTATCGAGCAAAGAAATCAAAGACGCTAAAGTGTTTTCACCCAGATCATTTTTTATTTTTCCGACCGATATCGTGGCGAAGTAACGCACGCGCGCATTTTCATCTTCCATCAAATCCAATAGCGGAGCCAAGGCCCAAATCAAATCGGCACTGCCCAAAACTTTGGCTGTCTGCGCGCGCACTTCGGAATCTGCATCTTCCAATAACGCCACCATTTTTGAATCTGGTCCCAACTGGCCCAGCCCCCAAATCCCATGCAAACGCTTCATGCGAGCCAAATAGGCGTCGGCGGGCGGGCTTTCCCCAAAAGCGGCACGGCGCAGTGCATCGTGATTTCCCGCATTCACTAAAGCAAACTGCGCATGAAGGCGTTGCCGTCGGTCGGGGTGATCTAAGGATGCGGGAATGGCCGCAATGGAAGCCGTTGCATCTTGCGCGCTCGCAGAATCATCTTGGAAAGATCCCGTCCACAGCCGACCTTTTCCAGCACCATACCAGCCTTCTACCCAATCACTGACCATCATTTTTCCATCGGGTAGAAAATCAACATCAGTTGCCAGAATGCTCCACCAAAACTCCTCTTGGTTTTCTAATTCGAAACCAGCGCCTTTCACTTTTGGAGTCAGCCGTAAAATTCCGCTCCAATCCGCACCGCCTCGGAAGTCCGCTAAAAATAAATCATTCCGATACTCCTCCTTCAGCCCAATTCCAGGGTAAGCCGCAATCCCTGACGGTCCAGCGCCGACATTGGCGATGGGTGCGTTCAAGAATGCGGGCTGCCCCGCAAATGGAGGCTTCCACCAACCCTCTGGCATCCAAGGGCCACGGTCGGGGAGGTACTGAAAGTTCATGCTCCAACCGCAATCTCCACCTTCCAAGACATAAACCAAACGCGCTTGATCTCCCGCATCACAATTATTATCCCCCGTCCACAAATTACCGAAGTCATCAAAGCACAACTCCTGCGGGTTGCGCAACCCGCTCGCAAAAACTTCTAATGCACTGCCGTCAAGATTGCAGCGAAACACCGCACCCCGACCTGGATCCTTTAACACTACTCCTTCCTGGGTCGTCACGTTGTAGCCGCGGTCCCCAATCGAAAAGTACAACTTCCCGTCCGGCCCCACAATCAAACCATGCATATCATGCCCACGCAAGGCCACGCGCACGCCATAACCATGATGCAAGGACTCCCGCTTGTCCGCTTCGCCGTCGCCGTCGGTATCTTCCAGACGCCATAACTCTGGGATGCAGGCGTACCACGCGGTATCTCCTTGGACCAAAATTCCGGCACCGGTGCCATCCAAAAGCGCACTGAATCCATCCGCAAAAATCCTAGATTCATCTGCTTGACCATTGCCATCCGTATCCTTCAGCCAAGTAATTCGTTCTTGTTTCCATGTCCAACTTTGCGCATATTCTGGATGATGCTTGAGGTACATAGCCGCGCGGTCTTCTACGGTTTGTGAACGTAAATCATCTGGCAGAAATTCCGGCGAAGAACGGTTGTCGGGAATGCCGAAGTACTCTTGCCGATAACTTTCTGCGACGAAAACTCGCCCGTCATCGGCAGGGTAAAACACTACGGGGTTTGCAAGCGCTGGATCCGAAGCCCAAAGCTCCGTCTGGAACCCATCTTGCAACTTAAACTTTTTTTCGGCCCCCAACGAAGCTGGCAAAGTGTCTTTAGCCTCGGGACGAAACCAAATATTCCGATACCGCACGGGGTTTCCATGGTCCTGCAAGCGAACGGGGCCTTCCATAACCATTTCTGGATAAGTTCCATGCGATCTGTGTTGCGTGGGGCCCAGTACTTCTTGATCTTGATGAATGCGCACGCCGTTTTGATAGACCGTAAACTTTGCCTTACTTTTCAGAACAGGCCTCCCTTCTTGCTCCTCCCAAATCGGTGCCGTAAAGAAAATGTCATAGCTTTGCCATTCCCCGGGTGCACGACAAACATTGGCGGCGGGTGGGTATTGGCCGTAAATTCCACCGGCTTGTCCGTCGGCGTAGGAACGGCTGGACCAAGAATCCAAAACTTGAATTTCAAAAAGTCCCATCAAGTAAACTCCGCTATTGCCAATGCCTTGAGAATCTCCGTCGGCTTCGGTGGGGGTGGCCCATTCCACGTGAAGATGGCCATTGCCGAAGGATTTACGAGTTTGGATATCGCCGGTGGCATTCACCCTCATGGCTCCCTGCTCAATATCCCAAGCTGCATCCGACGTGCCGTCGGCCTTGGTCCAGCCCGTTAAACCGGTACCGTTAAATAAAACTTCCGCGTCATCGGGAGGCGCCAAAAACATTCCCGCCGGCGCTTGAAGGTAAGCGGGAGCCGGGCGAGCGGGGTCATGGATGTGCCATGAAGTTCCCGGGACCATGGGGGTATCTGTGTAGCCGTTGGCTTCTTGGCTTGCCGACGGAGGCAAACTTTGGGGCGCGGCGAGGTCGGTGGGGGAGAGTTGGAGGAGGAACAGGAAGGAAAACACCGACGGAGTTTAATCTCCTTGGACGCCCAAGTCGGTTATTTCTATGCGCCTTGCCTTCCATGCGGGCCTGCCGTCGGCGTCGAATGCTTGGAGCTCTACATAAGGTGGACCGTTTTGTGGCGTAGTAAAACGCAATACTCCAAATTGTTCTCCTTTAACCGACGTACCGGGAACGCGCGAAGGCACTTGTTCATCCGGCGGGGGCGTTCCAAAACCGGCGGCCAAGGGGCTGGCGGTGAACTCCGTCAAAGGATAAGGAAGACGAGGGATTTCTCGTTGCAATAATTCTCCGATGTGGCGATCCCCGGACAAGATGAAGGCTCCTGTGATTTGGTGGTTTGCAAGAAAATCAAAAAGCCTTTGCCGATCGCTCGGAAATAACTTCCAAGATTCAAAGTCATGATAGTCCGGAAGAACTTGCATGGCGGAGACAATCACTTTGAAATCTGCCGTGCTGGTTTCTAATGCATGCTCAAGCCACGCCCACTGGGCCTCTCCCAAGACGCTTTTCCCCGGACCATTTTTCGCTTTGTTGGGGGATCGATGAAATCGCGTGTCCAACAAGAAGAATTCCACCTTTCCCCAGCGATAGGAATGCATAACGCCCGGTACGGAAGTGGGGTTGTCAGGATTCGCCCAATAATTCCGAAAGAGTTTCAAGGACTCTTCTTTTAACCGCCAAGTTCCATCACTATTATTCGGCCCATAATCATGATCATCCCAAGTTGCCAAATTGACCGTCCGGCGAAGCATCGGCTGTAAAGACGGCATCGCGCGTTGGGTTTTCCACCGTGCTTGCATTTTTCCGACGTCCTCCCATTCTTTCGTATCCCGCTCAAAGTAAATATTGTCCCCCAGCCACAAGAAAACATCGGGATGCAGGTTGTTGATGGCGCGCCAAATAGGTTGGTCTGGATGCAAACCCCAAGATCCGGCGCAAGAGCCAAAAGCAACTGTGAAAGAACCTGACTCATCTGGCGCGGGTGGTGTTCGAAAACTTTGTTCTGAAACGGGGAGCAACTCCGCATGGTCTGACACAAAGCGATACTGATAACGCGTGTTCGGCTGAACGCGGACTTCGGCAAACCCAGAAAATTGGTTTTCCCTGGTGAGATGCACGCCTCCAAGGCTGAAGCCCATCCAATCCTTGTCTTCGGCCTGAATTTCTAGATGAAGTTGAGCCTCTCCCGCTGTCTGTACCCACACGCGCGCGGTTTCATGCGTTACTGAGCCTACCATCGGGCCAGCTGTAATTGTGGCGGAGACAAGCGGTGGTGAGGTCGCCTCAACGCAGGCAAAAAAAACAAGCACAAGGGGGAGCGCGAAAATTCGCATACCCCGTTTTACGTGGCCCAATCCTTATTCCAAAATCAGGGCTTCCGCATTGGTGAGTTGCACGCCGACGGCATCCATCACGCCCGATTGGGTCCAAACGGAGATGCCTGAAAAACCAGGAGGAATGGCCGTGGCAAATGCCGCATTGCCTTGGGCATCGGCCGGCAACGTGGCCAAATGAACGATGGGGGGCGAAAGATCCACCATGCCAAGGGGCGTCATGGAGGGGCCCGGTCCTGCCACTGAGTAAGCGAAGAGAACGTGCGTGTTCATTCCCGCGCCGGTCACCGACAGCGTAGCCGTTTGTCCTGAAATCAGCGCACCAACTTCAAGCCATGGGGTGTGCACCAGTCTTGCGGGGGGCCATAAAGTTACGGGGCCGCTTCCACCATCGACAACAAACAAGAGTTCATCCAACCCCGGTGCGTCGGCGGTAAGAACATCCACTGAGTAAGTGCCGTCTTGATGATCCGTGACCGATTGCAGGGTGGCAAAGACTTGAGATTGACCCGAATGCTCTAGGGAAATGCTGGCTCCTCCTTGTGCAATCCATTGCTGGTTAATGTCGGCTAGGCTCAATACGTAAGTAAGGATTTGTGACTGATCCGCGCGGACCTGTTCCACAGGGGCAACCACTTCGGAATGAATGGCATCGGGAATTCCTGCCATGCTTTGTCGCCATACGTCATAGTCTTGTCGCATGAGGACTACGGGGTCTAAGTCCGACGCAAAAAGATCTCGTTCATTGATAGTGAGATAAAAATCTCCCTTGGCGCATCCTTGATTCGTGGTGCAACTCGTCAATTCTTCCCCCATGCGAGCAATGATGAAACACGCGATATGCGCCGACTTGAAACTCCCTGGTGGGGGAGCACCGCAAGAGGTCGGCTGTGACATGTCGCAAGAACATCGGCCATCTCCGCCAAACGAAGCGGCGGCTTCCATGGATGCCATGATTTTCTGTCCTAAGTCTCCAGAGGTTTGCAACAAAGCTTGTTCTGCCGCCGACACTACAAGAGGATCCGTGAGAACGTTTCCCTGAATGGCATAGACCAAATCACCACTATGTCCGGTAACTCCGCCTGCCCAACTTCCTGCGCTAGTGCCGGTAAAGGTGAGGGCTTCTCCATTCATATTGACCATGCCGTATTGGCGAAGTTGATGGTGGAAGTCAGCTACTTCCAGGTCAAGTAAGATTTTCTCTAAGGAGTCGCCCGCCAACATGCCGTCATGAATCATCACGCGACTTCCCCAGCTGTCTACCGCGCTTTGCGCAGTGGCCGCGCCGATGCCAGGAAGAATCACGGGGGTCAGTTTCCGCATGTTCATCCCCTCAATGCATGTTGCCGTGGCGATGGCCACTTCCCCCGTGGCTAAGTTGATGACCACAATCGACCACGTGGCCGCCGCCTGACTGGCAAGGAGGAGAATGGCGCAAAGGGTTTGGAGGAAATACTGGCGCATTTCCTAATCTTACCCTGTTTTTAGCCCTTGAACGCGCTATTCATCCTCATCCTCATCCTCATAAATCGAGTGCCCATCTTTTTTGAGGTCACGGAGCTTTTGCCAAGAGGCTTTGACTTGATTTGAATCCTTCGCAAAAACGGCAGATTCAAGATGAAGGAGCACTTGGGTTACATCAATAATGCGTTGACGAAAACCCAAGTTCCACTTTTCAGGATTCTTGTTTCCTTCTTCTGTGAAGGGCGTGGGACAGGAAGAAAAGGCACCGATGGCCGAACTTTGCATGCTTTGCAGAGTTTGAATCACCGCCTCTTGAGCCTGCGGGTTTTCAAGATTTCGACTTAAAAAACGCATGCCCTTTTTGAGGGCCTTCATGTTTTTTTCTAGCTCATCGTGCTCCTCGGCTTTTTCCGTTGCGCCTATTTTGGCATCCGGTTCTTGGGCCGTGCTTCCTGCAGCAGGCAATATGAGCAGGGCCAAGATGGCAAGGAGAAAAAGACTGAAGAACTTGGTGGGGGCGTTCATGGCAGAGAGGTTACCAAATATCCGCAAGGGCAAGGCGCGTGGCAGATTCCAGCGCGGGAGCACTTGGGGAGCATTCCACGCCGACGGGGCCTCGGTAGCCTAAATTCCACGCCTCTTTAAGGACGCGGTTGTAGTGGATTTCACCCGTGCCCGGCTCATGACGACCTGGGTGGTCAGCAAGTTGCAGATAACCGATTTGATCAAAACCTTCTTTCATTCTCCCGCACAAATCCCCCTCGGAGATTTGCATGTGATACAAATCCCAATTGATTTTCACCATGGGGCTATTGACCTCCCGACAAATGCGGACGGCGTCGGGAGAACCGTAAAGGGAATGCCCTTTGTGGTCCACGCGGATATTCATCGGCTCCAAAATCAGCATGACCTTATGGGCCTCGGCAATGGGGGCCACGCGTTTCAACCCCGTGATGATGTGCTCATGCATTTGCTCTGAAGTCATCCCAGGCTGATCGTTTCCGGCAACGACCGTCATCATGGGGGCGCCAAGGTCTTGGGCTACTTTGCAACTTGCCAAGATTTCCTTTTCAAAGGCTTCATGGTTGACGGGGTTATTCATGCCGGGCACAAAACCCCATCCCGTGAATTGACTGACTTGGACTTCCGTTTCCGCGCACACTTGTTTGATGGCGGGAAGATCTTTCCCCCGCCAAGGCCAAAATTCAACCCACCGAAAGCCCAAGTCGGCGGCGGCACGAATGCGGTCTGTGAAGGGAAGGTCCCTGAGCCACATTTCAAGGTTAAGGGAAAACTGCGTTTTTGAGCCTTCCAACGGGCGTTTTGGGTTTGCTAACTGGGGTGATTTCCCCGGCTCTTGTTGCGCAGAGGCGCGGGTAGGCGTCACAGAAAGTGCAGCCGCTCCTAAAGTAGAAGCTAAGAAGGTACGACGAGAGGGTGTTTTCATTGGTAATGACGAAGTAGGTCACGAGTTAGGCGAATGCCATCCATTTCAGGATGCACCTTGCCTTCATATTCAATGCCAACGTACCCGTGGTAGCCGGCATTCAGGACGACGCGCATCATCTTGGAGTAATCCGTGTGAACCTCCCAACCGTTGGCATCAAAGTCATGAGTTTTTGCACTGACCGCCTTGGCGAACGGCATGAGTTCGGCCACCCCTTGATAGCGGTCATACCAAACATCTTTTTCCAGTTGGAAATTCCCAAAGTCAGGAAGGGTCCCACAGTTTTTCATGCCGACGGCTTCCATCACGCCCGCAAGCCAAGCTCCATTGCTGGACAAGCCGCCATGATTTTCCACAATCACCTGAAGGTTTTGCTTGGCGCCCGCTTCCGCTAACTGCGCCAAGCCATCGGCGGCAAGCTTTTGTTGTTCTTCAAAACTACCGGAGCTTGCCGCATTGACGCGGATGGAGTGGCAACCTAAAGACCTGGCGGCGTCCAAAAGAGGAAAGTGGTTTTCTACTGCCGTCCGCCTAGCCTTGGCATCCGGGCTCCCAAGGTGCCCATATCCATCGCACATGATGAGCAGGCTTTGGACTCCTTCGGCGTCTGCACGCGTCCGCATTTCCGCAAGGTAGGAGGAATCTGTGATGCGGTCTTTGAAAAAGGTACTGACATATTCCACCGCGTCTAAGTCAAAACTCCGTGCCACACGGGGAAAATCAAGGTGGTCAATTTCCTTTGCAAAGAGGGCGCGATGCAAAGACCACTCAGCCAGAGAGATCTTGAATTTTTTGCCCTTGGCTAGAAGCGGAAGCTGGCAAGAAGCTAAGAGGGCCGCAGAACCCACGAGCGTTTTCAAGAAACGTCGACGAGGTCCAAGGGAAGAGGTGGAGTCAGTTATGGCGCAACCATCCTAGGAAAAGTACAGTAGGGAAGATGAAAGTTTGGATTCTTCTTTGGGTCTGCTTCCCTTCGTGCGCCGGATGGCTCATTGGCGACATGGTGCTTCCGCAAAGTGACCTTGCTCCACCGGCTTGGGTGGTATTGGGCGTGGCGCAAGATGCAGGCTTTCCGCAGTTGGGTTGTTCCAAATCCTGTTGCCAAGGAAAAATTCGAAGTGGTGAAAAAGAGCGGGTGGCGTCGGCGGCCTTGGTTGGGGAAACCGGCTGGTGGTTGGTGGATGCAACGCCAGATATGGTGGAGCAAATCCACACTATGGGGGAAATGCCGCAGGGGATTTTCCTGACCCACGCACACATGGGGCATTACACCGGTTTGATGCAACTAGGTTTTGAGTCTATGAACGCTGACGGCATGCCGGTCTACTGCAGTCGTTCTATGGCAGGTTTTTTGCGGCACAACGGACCATGGAATCAACTCGTGGAAATGGGGCAAATTATTTTGCATGAAGTGGGCGCCAACCAACGCATTTCGTTGGAGCCAGGCCTTTCCGCAAAACCCATGAGCGTCCAGCACCGGTCGGAATACACCAACACCTTCGCTTGGTCTTTTCAACAGAAGGGTGGAAAATCCGTGCTCTGGCTTCCGGACATTGACGCGTGGAATTCACAGGCCTCGGATCTCCTCCGCTGGGTCACGGAGTATGACCATGCATTTTTAGACGGCACTTTCTTTTCGGCCGACGAACTTCCTGGACGAGACATGAGCCAAGTCAAGCATCCTCGCGTGGCGGACACCTTGCGCATCCTACAGGGGCAACCTCATCAAGGAGTGCACTTCATTCATCTCAACCATACCAATCCACTCTGGAACACACAGAGCGTGGCCTCTCAAAAAACAAGGGCATCCGGTTGCACGGTCCCGCGCGCACAGCAGGTGTATTCCTTGCGCTAAGGTTGCCCTACCATCCACTCTTCCGCAATCCTGACTGCATTCAAGGCTCCGGCAAAGCCAAGATTGTCAAAGCAAACCCAAAGCCAAAGTCGGCCTTGCTCATCATGGCGAATACGCCCCACCTGAGCCACGCTTTCACCGACGGATTGCGCAGGAGTTGGAGGGTTACCTTCTTCAGATACACAAAGAAGAGGGGATGCACGAAGAAGTTCCGTGGCTTTTTCGATAGAAAGTTGTGGCTCACTCTCAAGAAGCAAGGAGAGCGCATGGCCTTGCGCTAACGGAACACGCGTGCAGGTGACGGAAATGGGGAGGTTGGGCAAGGCAAGAATTTTTTTCGTTTCTTCAATGACCCGACGTTCTTCCAAAGTGTGCCCATCTTCTTGAAGGACGTCACAAAGAGGGGAGACATCGGCCGACGTGGTTTTTAGTTTTTCTAAACCGGACCGCCCTTCCCCAGAAAGAGATTGAAACGAAGTGACAATGCAATCTTTTCCTTGAGTTCCCTTTTTCATCGCATCCAAAACAGCGCAAAGTCCAATATTAGTGCAATTGGGGGAAGCAAGAATGGTGGCATCGGTTGATTCTGTTGCCGGTGTTATTCCAGGGATTTGCAACAAAACCTTTTCGTCCATGCGCCAGGCCCCAGAGCAATCAATCACGGTGGCGCCAGATTGAACGGCATGGGGTGCCCAGGCGCGCGCAATATCTTCGGGAACCGCAAGGAAAACAAGGTCCACGTCCTGAAAATCTGGTGCGCCTTGCGTGTGGCGCGCAGAAAGTGTTCGGACTTCCTGAGCTGGGAATGCTCGTTCTTGAAGCAGGCGAATAATTTCTTCGCCGACCAAGCCACCTCCTCCAGCAACGACAACAACGGGATTTTTCATGACATAGAGATGTTACGTACGCGCCAACCCAGCCAAAAGGTCTGGCTGATTCCGGCAAATACAAAGGTACCCAACGCCCAAAGAATTCCAGAGCAAGTGGCATATTGACTCCCCAGCCAAAGCCCTCCTAGGGAAAGGAAAACGTACAACGCCACGGCTTCACTGATGGGTCGTGTGTTTCGGTGGTGGACGAGTAAGCCTTGAAACAGACTTTGATATACCTGATATCCAGGCATCAAAATGGCAATCATGATGGCTTGTGCGGAAAGTGTTGCCAGGGGCGTGGAGAGTCCGCTGATGGACTTAAACCAAAGATGCCCCAGAGGTGTCAAGGCAATCAAGGCTAAAATTCCAACCGTGACTCCCGCAAGGCGTCGGGCAAAAATGCGAAGCTGATGCAATCCATCGGGCTGACCCGCTAAGGCAACGACCACTTCATTGAATGCAAAGCCGGAGCCTCGGACCAAGAAAATAATGCCATGCACCGCGGGCCAAGCTGCGAGAGATGCCAGGGTATTCGGCATCCGGCTCATGCCAGCCGCACCCGCCGGTTGAATAAACAAAGTCATGAGTGGAGTGACGGCCAGTGGGAGATAAAACCAAAGGAATTCTGGAAAGTTCAGTGGAGTGGGATCCTTGGGCTCTTGCGGAAGGCGCTCTCGAATGAGCGGTCGAGTCGCCCAGTGAATGAACAGGGCTTCGGCGGTCACGCCAAGCGCAACGGCAACCGCACCGACAAAAACCCCCGTGTGCGTATTTTGGAAATAGCCCCAACTTAAAGCGCCTACGAGGGTAATCAGGCGGATGATTGTGCCGACGACCACTACGCGTGATTGACCAAAGCGAATGAGCACCCCTTGGTTCAAGCGCCGCCAAGCGATGGCCGCTGTCCAAGGCGTCATGATTTGCAACCCAATACGCCCAGGCTCCAGCACCTCATGCGGCACGCCAAGGACCTGCAAGGCGGCCCAGTCATAGAGAGGCGTGAAGGCAAGAAGAAGATGCAGCGCAGTGAGCACGCCAGACATGCCAACCATATAACGGTGCAGTTTTTTGTAATTGTGGCTGTCGGTAGCAAGTGCGGTACTTGCCGCCAAAAGCATGATGACCGGGCCCTCAATCACCATGGACAGCGGGAAAACAAGCGATCCCCATGCCGCCAAATTGAGTTCCGGAAGCGCCATGCGTGCCACAAAAATTGTGAACAGCGGCATCTCCGCACCCATCATCAACCAGCTTCCTGCCAAAGGCAGCCAAAGACGGAAAATGCGACGCAGGGTGACGGGGGCGGAGGACAAGCGGGGGATTTTACGTGCTAAAGTGGAGGGATGACACCGGCTGCCACGCACCGCGAAGATTTGTGGCTCAATGCATCCACGCACGGGCTAGGGTTTCTCGCAAGTTTAGTGGCGCTTCCTTGGTTAATCATGCAGGCATTTTCGCGCGGTGACATCTGGCACCAAGTGAGCTTTAGTGTGTTTGGCGTGAGTTTGGTGCTTTTGTTTCTCGCTTCCACGGCTTATCACGCCACGTCTTGCCCAGTGAGAAAGTTGCAATTACGGTTGGTGGATCACGCCATGATTTTCTTGTTCATTGCGGCAAGCTATACCCCTTATTGCTTGACCGTCTTACGCGGACCTTGGGGCTGGGCGTTATTCAGTGTGGCCTGGATCGTGGCGCTTTGCGGCGTGGGCTTTAAAGTGTTCTCCAAGAGTCGGTATTCCTTGATAACAGTTCTTCTTTACTTGGCCATGGCGTGGATGAGTATGGTTGCCATTCAACCTCTTTGGGCCTCACTTTCGCCGACGTCCCTGACTTTACTTCTGTTTGCGGGTGGATCTTTCACCCTGGGCACTGTGTTTTACGCCTTAGACCGATGTCCAGGATTTCACGCGCTTTGGCACCTCTTCGTATTGGTAGGATGTGCCTCGTTGACGGGCTCCGTGGTG